>Ga0206898_10065_pt1 | contig 31731 bp, 33 predicted proteins | sample Alteio_BWOrgHeat_50_FD_153237 | JGI IMG/M metagenome (GOLD analysis project Ga0206898, IMG submission 153237) | Enriched cells from forest soil in Barre Woods Harvard Forest LTER site, Petersham, Massachusetts, United States -... | ecosystem: Environmental > Terrestrial > Soil > Temperate forest >...
TGTCCGATCTTTTAACTTTAGTAAGATCGATACAAGCGGTTACTTCACCAACAGCAAGGAGTAAAACACGACTATCGGGCAAAATGGAGTGAATCTCTTTTTGCTCTACAATATCTTTCATTTCATATTTAACAAGTTCGAGCTTGCCCATGCTGGTTATTTTTTGAACCATCCCGCTTTCTGTTATTTCAGTGCGCGTTGCAGTAAACTGGTGTTTTATGTAGAAGAACAGGAATATCAAAAAGCCGATAATGACCAGCGCACTTACCAAACTAAATGAAATACGGGTTGACATTGAGGTGGTGATTAGAGATTAGAGGTGCAGACGAAAAATAAGTGGATCACGACTTTAGATTTAGCAATTAATCTCTAACGTACATTGATTGGAGATTAGAGGTGCAGGCGGAAATTAATTGAACAAAGCTTTAGACTTAAACGACTAATCTCTAGCCCCCGCTTCTCTAATCTCTTTTTCCAACTAATCTCTAATCTCCAACCTCTACAAATATTGAACGTCCATAGTAATAGGTACGCTCAACGCTTTTGAAACAATGCAATTAGCTTTTGCGCCTTCGGCAATTTCTTTGAATTTTTCTTCGGAGACGCCGTCGATAGCTGATCCTTTCAGGTCGAGATGAATACCGGTGATAGTTAGGGCAACCATATCAAGCTCTAGAATTGCATCAGTATTAAGGTCACCGGGCGTATAACCCGCCTGGGTTAGCGCGGCGCCTACGGCCATGGTGAAGCAGCCTGCATGAGCGGCGGCAATCAATTCTTCGGGGTTGGTGCCAACGCCGTCAGCAAAACGGGTTTTAAATGAATACTGGGTATTGTTTAATGTGGTGCTTTGGGTGGTAAGTTCACCTGTTCCCTCTTTTAAAGTGCCTTTCCAATGGGCATGTGCCGTACGTTTCATAGTTTTTGTTTTTTAGGTAAAGATATATTTTTGATTTATAGGGACACAATACTTTGTATCTCTGTATCGATATTTTTATCCTGTATACAGCGTCTCTTAGAATTTATCCGTTAAAAACGGGTACAACGAAATTTCTATTCACTTCACTTATAAAGCCTAAAACGTCATCGTGGCCCAATTGTGTTTCAGACGAAGTAATAAAATATGGAGGTGCCTCATCGAAAGTCGCTAATAAGGCTTTTTTAAACTTCGCGATATTCTGATCAGTTTTTACGCCGGATTGTTTATCGGCCTTGGTGAACACCAATACAAACGACAGGCCTTTTTCTCCAAGCCAATTACAAAACTCCAAATCAATTTTTTGCGGTTCAAGGCGGCTGTCTATCAATACCATTACGCACTGCAGACTTTCACGTTTATCTAAATAGGTATGTATGAATTTATCCCAGTCGGCTTTTTTGCTTTTCGAGGCCCTGGCATAGCCATAACCCGGCAAATCGACTATGTACCAGCTGTCATTGATCAAAAAGTGATTGATCAGCTGTGTTTTGCCCGGTGTTTGCGAGGTTTTTGCCAGCCCTTTTTTACCGGTAAGCATGTTGATGAGCGACGACTTGCCCACATTTGATCGTCCTATAAATGCATATTCTGCCTTCACAGGCGGAGGTAATTTTGAAATTTGCGTATTACTGCAAACAAATTCAGCTGATTTGATGATCATTGTACAAAGGTAGGGTTGTTATTGGAGATTAGAGAAAAGATTAATTAAACGATTTGGATACCAGCTATAGTTCGGCCATTCTTTGTACCTTTACGCTGTAATGAAATTGCCAGCTAAACATTTCTTTAAAAATATCTGCTCAAAGGGGCTATTTGCAGCCTTTTTGCTGCTGGGATTTTTTACATTTTCTGGCTTGTCCATTTCTACCCAAACCAGTCGGATTGTAACTCAAACAACTCTGGTTGTTCGGGCTAATGTACATTTAGTCAAAGGCTTTCAATATAGCTCAACCCAATCACAAAAAGTTCATGAACCGGGCGCGAACTCTTTTTTATTACCCGATATTTTATTCTTAACCCGGATTCATAACAACCGGGTAGCCGTTAGCCTGAAACATTGCCCAGCAACAAGTTTAAATAAATCCATATTATCTATTTGCCTGTTTAAAACCATTCCCCAAAGCGGCAAAAATAACCCTTCACTTATTTTAGGTTAATCACCAATTTCTTTAATCGGTAACACGATTATCTAATCAACTATTTTACAAAAATGGCTTATGCCGAATTTATTTGGCGTGGCTTTAAATATAATTTTTATGAAACGCCTAAAGAAGCTGTTTCGCCTGGCAGGCGTAGTAGTGCTGATAGCTTTGGCATTATGCGGCATTGGCATTATCGGCGGCGCGCCGGTTCCTCCTGTCAGAAGAAAAGAACATGCTATAGAAATAACAACTGAAATGAAGGAAACCAGGGAAAATGAAAAGGATCTAATGTTATTTGAGAACAAAACCTGATCTGTTAATAACGTAATGATATCGAATTATGAGGCTAAAGGTAATTGGTTTGCAAAAACCAGATTATTTAAAATAACTACCAATGTGTTTTTTAAACACATACGGTCGTATTTTTACAATCTTCCAACATATAATTTTAAGACTTTATTTAAATTTGATGTTTAAACATGTAATTAATGGGCGAATATAAAATACCGACACAAACCCGCATAGGGCATGTGCATTTAAAGGTAAGCGATCTTCAAAAATCATTGGATTTCTATTGCGGCTTGCTTGGTTTTGATAAAATGATGCTATACGGCGATCAAGCCGCATTTATATCTGCCGGGGGATATCACCACCATATTGGCTTAAATACCTGGCAAAGCAAAGGTGCGCCACCTGCACCCGAATATGCTCCGGGCTTGTTTCATACGGCCATCTTATATCCTGAACGAAAAGATCTGGCCGCTATTTTGCAGCGCCTTATCGATGCTAAATACCCCATCACAGGCACATCAGACCATGGCGTATCAGAAGCTATTTATTTGGATGATCCTGATAAAAATGGCGTTGAGTTATACTGGGACAAGCCACGTGAGCAATGGCCATTGGACAGTAATGGTAAATTGACTATGTTCACCAGGATGCTTGATGTAAAAGGGTTATTATCTGAACTATGATTGTTTGGATTTGAAGATTATAGGATTGTGAAGCTCATTAATTCAAGAAATCTTACACCTAAATGTATTAAGCATTTTGCGAACTGACCTTAAAGATTATTAATTTAGTAGGGTTATATCTTTATCATAATCTTAAAAATTAAGACTTGAAAATAAAACATGCATTGAATATATTTTTCTGGGTCGTTTTTATAATTATATCTTGTAATGACCCCGAAACAGAAAAATATCAAAAAATGCTTCAATCGCATCCGACGATTATTTCGCAAATCACTCCGAGCTTTTATTTAAATCTGTTCCAGCCAAAAGTAAAAAGTAAAATAAAGTTGATCAAATCTCTTGAACATATTGGTAGAGATACGGTGTCAAATTTCTTATATAATCAGGAATACTATGTAGCAATATATACCTTAGCTAGGTCTTATGAGTTCTCACTTCAAAAATCTTTGCAGGAAAGCTTTAATGAAAGCGAAGTAGAATTTCGCACTTCATTTTATGTCAATGAAATCAATTTTATAGGCATTAGACATCGCATTTCTGACGAAGTTAATAGCAATAATAAGCCCTCAGATATTTTAACTTCATTCGGAGGTTCTGGCTTCTCTAAGAGAACTAAAAATGACTCTATCGCAGATTACTTTTTTGAATGTGAAAATCTATCAATCAAGTATGGGGCAAATAGTCATCAGGAAGTATTTGTTGACGCTAATGGTAAGAAGCCGTTAGAAATAATGTTTTTAAAAAAAGAGGGGAAATTATTTTTGATTTTTATAACTAGTAAAAAAGATTCTGCGTCATTCAATCCCACAATTGGCTCGTTATTATTTGAATAAGTGCTAATATGTTCATATTAGCACTCACGAAGTTAGCTGGCTAATTGCATTTTCACTAATGTTTTTCCACTTTATTCCCTTTAACCTTTCGCCTTTACCCTTTCTTCACCATCTTCTCCGGATCCCAATGCATCGGTAAGTTTTGAAAATAGCTGTCATTACACAATAATGCCGGTGCTGCGGCACGGTAACCAAAGGTGGCATCCTCGGTTACTTTGCCGTTGTTCCTTATCGCATTAAAAAAGTTGTTCATGTGATCGTATGGGCCGCCCATATAACCTTTTTCTGCTTCATATGTAATTTCTTCGGGTGGCAGCATACGCTTTCTTTCCGGATTGGTGTCGCCGCTTTTTCGTAATTTCTCCAGATAAAATGGGTCGTCGCTTTCTAATATTTTATTACGTTTCAATACCACCTTGTCCCAGGTAATGTCCATCGCCCCCTCACTGCCCACTAAGCGCAGGTAAGTGGTGCCGCTGGTGCCATCAACAAAATTGCAGCGCAGGGAAAGGTTGAAGGCCGGATGCGCAGCATTTTTCGCGTAATCAAAAGTTCCAAGCAATACATCTGGCACCTCGCGGCCATCATTCCAGAACCGTAGGCCACCCGCGGCATAAATTTTCTCAGGGCCATATGAGCCAGTTACCAAGTGAAGGCTCGAAAACAGGTGTACAAAAAGGTCGCCTGCCATGCCTGTGCCATAGTCAGTGTAATTCCGCCATCTGAAAAAGCGCTTCTCGTCAAATGGCCGCTTGTGGGTATTGCTTACGTAAGTATCCCAGTCCACCGTTTGCGGCGACGCATCGGCAGGAATAGGGTATTGCCAAACCTCTAAAGGCGATCGCCGTGCCCAAAAACCTTCTGCATAATTAAGTTGGCCAATAGCCCCGCTTTTAAAAAGGTTCCTCGCCTTTTCATTCCCCAATGATGACACGCCCTGGCTGCCAACCTGGAAGATCTTGCCGGTTTCCTGCTGCGCTTTAATGATAGTTGGTCCTTCTGTAATGCTATGAACCATCGGTTTTTCGCAATAAACATGTTTACCCGCCCGCAGCGCATCTACAGATATGGTTTGGTGCCAATGATCAGGCGTGCCGATAATTACGGCATCAATATCTTTACGGTTAAGGATCTCTTTATAAATCTTGGTGGTGAAAATATCGGCGCCCCATAACGTTTTAGCGTCTTTTAACCTACCATCATATAAATCGCACACAGCAACCAACTTTACCCCCGGAACTTTCAGTGCAACCTTAGTATCTTCAGTTCCCTGCCCGCCGGCGCCGATCAGTGCGATATTGATCTGGTCATTAACGCTGACTCCCATATTGCGTTTAAGGTAGGCAAACGTGCCGCCATGCTTTTCTGTCGCAAATACGTTCGACCCAATGACTGTAGCGGCGGTGGCCGTACCAAGTTTTTTCAGGAAGTTCCTGCGTGAGGCTTCAGATTTTTCTTTCATAATAAAGGTTATAGAATCCAGGTAATGGCTTTGATAGTGAAGGTAGGATTTTAATGGGATATTTTAATTGTCTGAACTAAGATTTTCAGGATTTGAAGATTATAGGATTCTTAGCTTAGAGCAGCAAACGCATAATTATTCAATTAGCATCCTCATTCAGTTAACATCTTACCATCCTGAAACCCTACGAATCTTAGTTCTCACAAATTCCGAAATCGAACATCCGAATTCCGAAATCAAATATCACTATCTTTGCCCCGATGAGCAAAACCATAACGCCGTACCAGGAAGATGCAGGCACCAAAAAAGAACAGGTGGCCGACATGTTTAACAATATATCTAAAACCTACGATTTTTTAAACCACTTTTTATCCCTTGGCATTGATATCATTTGGCGGAAAAAAGCCATCAACGAACTAAAAAAGAGCCAGCCTAAACTAATATTGGACGTTGCTACCGGCACGGGCGATTTTGCTTTTGAAGCACTATCGATATTAAATCCTGAAAAAATAATTGGCGTTGATATCTCGCAGGGAATGCTTGACATCGCGCAGCAAAAGATCACAAAGCGCGGTCTGGATGAGAGATTTGAGGTTAAACTAGGGGACTCAGAAGAGCTGCCCTTTAATAGTAATGAATTCGACGCGGTGACTGTTGCTTACGGTGTTCGTAATTTTGAGAACCTTCAAATGGGGCTTGCCGATATATTTCGCGTACTGAAGCCTGGCGGAAAAGCGGTAGTGCTTGAGTTTTCAAAGCCAAAGGTTTTCCCCGTTAAACAGCTTTATAAATTCTATTTTAATTATATTACACCCGGTATTGGGAAATTATTTTCAAAAGATTCAAGGGCCTATACTTATTTGCCTGAGTCGGTAGCAGCATTCCCCGATGGAAAAGCTTTTACAGGCCTGATGGATAAAGCAGGCTTCAAAGATACCAAATGCAGGCCGCTGGCGTTTGGTATTTGTTCAATATACACTGGCACTAAATGATTAAAACCTGTTACGTAACCATTGTTTTGTTTTTAGTATGCAGTAATCTGGTGCTGGCGCAATCGGCGCCTGCATGGGGTGGGGGCGCCGATCAAAACGACCTGAGCTTTGGTTTTTCTTTCGGTTATGTTAACAATTATTATAAAATAGTGAAGAAGCCGAGCTGGCGCGATCCTTATTTTGATCCGGGGGTTAACAGGTATATAACCGACTCTTTAAACAGTATCAACTCGCATTATGTACCTGGTTTTTCGGTTGGGTTTCTTACCCGCTACAGGGTTACCGAACATCTGGAAGCGCGAATTACACCTTCACTCGTTTTTTCTGACCGCTCAATAACTTATACCTATCCAACCGTTGCCGAAGATGTGACGAAACAAATTCAAACAACTGTTGTAGATTTTCCAGTGTCAATAAAATTAAAATCTGATCGCATAGATAATTACCGTGCTTACATATTAGCTGGTGTAAAATATTCACAGTCCATTGGAAAGGGAAATTCACAGCCTGCCGACATTGATCCTTTACAAAAAACAATTAAAAACGTAAGTGGATACGGTTCGTATGAACTAGGACTGGGTTTCGATATTTATTTTGAATTTTTTAAACTGTCGCCCGAAATAAAATTGTCCAATTCATTTGGGAATGTGCTTGTTCAGGAAGATCAGCCTTTTTCTGCGCCAATCAGCAAACTGAGCTTACATACTATCACATTCAGCTTGATTTTTGAATAGGCGATCGAAGTGGACATTCACACAGTTTATTCAATGAAAAAACATAATTTCGCTCCGACAGTTACCTATATCTATGGCTAAAATTGCATTAATAACAGGCGCCACCTCAGGGATAGGTGAAGCTTGTGCCCATTTATTTGCCCGCGAAAATTATAACCTGGTACTCACCGGCAGAAGGGGCGACCGGCTTGAAAAGCTGGCGAAAAAACTAAATACCAAATATAATACTGAAATTGCCGTTTCATCATTTGATGTAAGGAACCGTGAAGAGGTTGTGAGTAACCTTGAAGCGTTGCCTGCCAAATGGAAAAAGGTGAATGTATTGATCAACAACGCCGGTCTGAGCCAGGGACTTGACCCAATACAGAACGGTAGTTTTGATGATTGGGACACCATGATTGACACCAACATAAAAGGTCTGCTTTACGTAAGCAAAGTGGTATCCGGGTGGATGGTTGATAATAAGGCGGGGCATATTATAAATTTGGGTTCGATAGCGGGTAAGGAAGTATATCCAAACGGAAACGTATATTGCGCTACAAAATCCGCCGTTGATGCCCTAAACCTGGGCATGCGGATAGATTTGGTGTCGCATGGCATAAAAGTAACGGGTATACATCCCGGAGCTGTGGAGACGGAATTTTCGGAAGTGCGCTTTAAAGGCGACAAGGAAAGGGCAAAAAAGGTTTATGATGGATTTGAACCTTTAGTAGCCGAAGATATTGCTGAAACAATTTGGTTTGCAGTATCACGCCCGGCACACGTTAATATCAATGAGCTGATTGTGATGCCAACGGCACAGGCGTCGGCAGCCATTATTTCAAGAAAATAAATCTGAAAGTCCGGAAGGCGGAAAGACAGTAAGAAAGAAAATCAAAAAAAGCAAATCTTCCGGACTTTCGGTCTTTACCGACTTTCGGACTAAAAAATAAACACATGTCACTCATCAACCAAATAGACCAGGACATTAAGCAAGCAATGCTGGCGAAACAGCCGGACCGCTTGCGGGGGCTTAGGGCCATAAAATCCGCGCTGCTTTTGGCAAGAACAGAAAAAGGCGCTGCAGAAGAACTAACCCAGGAAGCCGAAATTAAAGTACTGCAAAAACTGATAAAACAGCGCAAGGAATCGGCCGATATATATAAAGCGCAAAACAGGGAAGACCTTTACCAGGTTGAGATGGATGAAATGAAGGTGATTGAGCCCTACCTACCGCAGCAGATGACGCGCTTTGAGATCGAGGGCTATTTGCAGGAACTGATAAGCCGGGTTGGCGCCACATCAGTAAGCGATATGGGAAAAATAATGGGCATTGCCAATAAAGAACTGGCAGGTCAGGCCGATGGTAAAACAATATCGGAGGTTGTAAGGCAGTTATTGGGATAGTCAGTTGAATGGGTTGATTAAGTTGATTAGGTGAGTGGTTGTTAGAGCTTAAGTTGGCAGGTTGCCGAGGTTGTAAAGTTTGTTTTTTTTATATTTATAACCAGCAACCCAATCAACCTAATAAACTTAATCAACCAATTCAACTAAAATAATTGTTGTAACTCAAATGCAATAAACTATTTTTATAGCGGAATATTCAGGTTTTTATACCGGATTAAAATTTAGGCTGACTTTTAAATTAAAAATTTTACAACTCATATATGGATTTCGTGCTTAAAGAGGAAAACGGGTTTAGTTATATCGATGAGGGCGAAGGGGAGGTTTTATTATTGTTACACGGCTTAATGGGCGCATTAAGCAACTGGCATAAAGTAATAGAAGAGTTTAGGTCGGACTACAGGGTAATTATACCCATATTGCCTATTTATGATTTGCCGCTGTTGACAACCGGTGTTAAAACTCTGGCTAAATACGTACACAAGTTTGTGATGTTCAAACAGTTGAAGGACGTGACATTGCTTGGCAATTCGTTAGGGGGGCATGTTGCGTTAATTTATGTGCTTTCGCATCCCGCAATCGTTAGGTCGATAGTATTAACCGGCAGTTCAGGGTTGTATGAAAACGCTTTTGGAGGTTCGTTTCCGCGACGTGGAAGCTACGATTTTATAAAGGAGAAAGTAGAATACACGTTTTATGATCCAAATACCGCAACAAAAGAGTTGGTTGATGACGTATTCAGGATCATTAATGACAGGCACAGTGTGATCCGCATATTGGCGATGGCCAAGTCAGCTATACGTCATAATATGAAAAAGGATCTCCGTAATATTCATATACCCGTATCATTAATATGGGGCAAGGATGATAAAATTACACCACCAGAAGTGGCGATTGAATTTGAGGATGAGTTGCCAAATGCAGAACTGCACTGGATAGATAAGTGCGGGCACGCCCCGATGATGGAGCAACCTGAAGAATTTAACCGGATATTAAGGGGTTTTTTGGAAAAAATAAAAGTGTAACATGTTTGCAATTGAGTTGATAAATGATCTGATACCGCCGGTAAATACTTCTGATAGTATACAGAAGGTTGTTGACCGCATGGTGGAATTTCGTGTCAGGCATCTGCCAATTGTAAATGAAGAACAATTTTTAGGCTTGCTTGCTGAGGACGACCTTGCAGGAGAATCTGACTATCAAACACCCATCGGGGCACTGGCGCTTTCGCTGGTTAATCCTTATGTACTGGAAGACCAGCATATATATGATGTTATCCGCATGTTTTCCGAACGAAAATTAACAGTGGTACCGGTACTTGACGCAAAAAACAACTACCTCGGGCTTATCACCATAAATGAGCTTACGGAGTACTTTGCCCGTATCACATCCGTTGAGCAGCCAGGCGGGATAATAGTGCTCGAGATCAATAACAAAAACAATTCGTTGGCGCACATGTCGCAGATCGTAGAGTCAGACAATGCACAGATCTTAAGTTCTTATGTGCAGTCTTTCCCCGACTCGACGCGTATGGAAGTTACGCTTAAAGTAAACAAGCAGGATCTCTCAGCTATTATAGCCACTTTTATGCGCTATGAATATACTATCAAAGCTACTTTTAATCATACCGATGATAATGATAATTCAAAATCCAGATATGATTCGTTGATGAATTATCTTAATTTGTAGTTAGTTTATTAGTTCAATGGTTCATTAGTTCATTGTAGAACGGACGACTTATATACAATCAAAATTCAATTGACTGGTTTATAGTACTGCTATCCATATTGCTAATCAACATTGCACCAATGAACTAATAAACTAATGAACCAATAAACCAATGAGAATAGCAGTTTACGGCAGGCCATTTAATGACCAGGTTGTACTTCCTTATATCCAGCAGGTATTTGATAACTTAACCTTGCATGGCGTTGAAATTTTTGTTCATCACCAGTTGCACAATTATTTAAAAGATTACATTACAACCGTCCAATATAAAGTACTCGGTTCCGACGATAAGATAAAGGGCTTTATTGATATTTTTATTACGCTCGGCGGCGATGGAACCTTGCTTGACATGGTTACGGTTATCTGCGATTCGGGTATACCTATCATCGGCATCAATTTTGGCAGGCTAGGATTTTTGGCGAGCATCAATAAAAATGACATTGAGGCCGCGATACATGCGGTGGTAAACAAACAGTTCACCTTAGACAGTCGCGGGTTACTTAGTATTGATTCAGAACTGGAGATCTTTGGCCGCGATAACTATGCACTTAATGATATCACGATCCATAAACGTGATGACGCCGCGATGATCACCACCCACGTATTTCTTAATGGCGAGTTTTTAAATTCATACTGGGGCGATGGGATAATTATTTCAACGGCAACCGGCTCAACGGCCTACTCATTAAGCTGTGGCGGTCCGATTATTTTTCCAGAGTCAAACAGTTTGGTACTAACGCCTGTTTCTCCTCATAATTTGAATGTGAGACCGATTATATTACCTGACAGCTGCACATTATCATTTGACGTAGAATCCAGGGGTACGAACTATCTTGTTTCGTGTGATTCACGCACCGCGGTGATAGATAAAATAGTGCGTTTCCGGGTTAGCAAAGCAGCGTTTCAGCTAAATCTTATCCGTTTAAATAATGAAAGTTATTTATCAACGTTAAGAAACAAACTTTTATGGGGCCTGGACGCCCGCAATTACTAAATTTACCTGATGCCCAAATTTGTACTTTTTATACTTTTAATTTTTATCGCCAGCGGCTTAAAGGCGCAAACCTGGGAAATAGGCGGAGGCGTTGGCGGCGCAGGGTACATGGGCGACCTTAATCCAAATAATCCTGTTAAAGTTAGCGGCCCGTCAGTCAGTGGATTTTTTGCGCATAACTTCAACGGCTATCTGTCAGCAAAATTAAACTTCACGTTGGCTAATATCAGTGCCGCCGATAGTAATTCGAGCAGCCAGCAATTTCGTGACCGTAACCTGAGCTTTACCACCACTCTTGGTGAAGTAAGTGCGATTGCTGAATTTAATTTCATGAAATATATCCCCGAAATAGGGAACAATAAATTTACACCTTATATATATGCAGGATTTGCTGGCCTAGCATTCCGTCCAACCACCATTTATAACGGAAGCCGGGTAAGTCTCAGGGGACAACGGACGGAAGGGGAGGCGAAAAGCTATTCAAAATTTGCTTTTTCAATTCCCTATGGTGTAGGTATAAAGTATAATGTTTTTAGCAGTTTTACTTTAGGGGCAAATATTGGTTACCGAAATCCCAATACCGATTACCTTGACGACGTGAGCGGCGTTTATCCTGTTAAAAGCCAGTTAACCCCATTAAGCAGGGCTTTATCCGACCGGTCAGGCGAAAAAACAGGCGTGTATATCGGTTCACCAGGCACCCAGCGGGGAGACGGTAACTCCCGCGATACTTACTTTATTACACAAATTACCCTCTCTTATACTTTTATCAGCCAAAAGTGTTATTTTCAATAGGTTCCGACTGCAGATATATCGCATCCATAACCCACACCTGCATGTCATCTCGACGAGGTACGAGGAGAGACCTATACAACACGCAAATCCCGCAGTGCTTATGCAGTAATGCATCATAAATGAATAGTCTTGCAAGTTCCGTATAGGTTTTCTTCTCGCGCTTCATCAAAATGACATCGCGATAAAGTTATTGCATCATTGTTGCAATAAAGTCAAAGTTTATACGTTAAAAGATAAACAGCCGAAGCCTTTCGACTGCTTACAATTAATATTTAACCTTAAACTTTAAGATCATGGCCGAGCTAAATTATTCCCCCGTAAAATCAGGTAGCAAACGCGCGTTAAAGCGAATGCCTTTACGTATTGATTTGACTGCGATGGTTGATCTCGCATTTTTGCTGATCACTTTTTTTATGCTTACAACTTCATTATCAAAACCACGGGTAATGCCGGTCGCTATGCCTGCCGACGGCCCTCCCGGTCCGGTTCCTGAAACCCGTACCGTTACACTTTGTCTTGGTAAAAACAACCAGGTGCTTTGGTATTTAGGAATGGCCGACAGGCCCCTAACCCCACCTAAAGTTATCAGTTACGGCAAAGATCTGCGTGTTGCCCTTATAGAAACCGGTAAACAAATATTTAAATCAAGCGGCGGCAAAGATATGATTGTACTTATAAAACCCTCGGTCCATTCCATATACAGTAACCTTGTAGAAACCATTGACGAACTGAATAATACAAATATAAAAACGTACGCTATTGCCGCTATATCGCCAAAAGACATTGATTTGTTAAAGGCGAAAGGAATTAATTAAGGTAGAGAAGTTCGGAAGTCCGAAAAGTCAATATTCAAGAGTCTGAAAGTGAGAAACAGAAATTTTTCTTCTTTCGGACTCTTTTTTTTGACTTTCTGACTTCCGGAACACCCCAAAATACTTTTCTATCAGCATACTAAAAAAAGTACAATTAAGTTTTACCTTTGTCCCCTGAAAAAATTAGCGCTGTTTGCATAAAACTGTGCTAATAACTGGGTTGTTTTAATAGAAGCATGTATTTATAAGCTCATTTGGGCGTTTAATAGATGGTCATCTATTTTATTGGTTGGTTATTATGCAAGCCTGTTAGCCAATAGAATGATGAACTAATAATGTATAAAATGGGATATAAGGATCAAATTGATTTGTCGAAATTACCAAAGCATATAGCAATTATTATGGATGGTAATGGCCGATGGGCAAAAGAAAAAGGCAAGTTAAGAATATTCGGGCATCACAACGGTGTGCTTTCTGTAAGAGATGTGGTGGAAGGAGCTACTATCATTGATTTAAAATATCTTACACTATATACTTTCTCATCCGAAAACTGGAACCGGCCAAAACTGGAAGTTATGGCAATTATGGAGTTAATGGTAAGTACCATTCATAAAGAAATAGAAAACTTCATGAAAAAAAATGTGCGGTTGCAGGCCATAGGCGATCTGGAAATGCTTCCCGACAAATGCTATAGGGAACTAAATAATGCTATTAAACAAACTTCGGCAAATACCGGACTTGTGCTTACACTTGCTTTAAGCTATAGTTCCCGGCGTGAAATTTTACAAGCGGCTAAAAACATTGCTATTAAAGTGCAGCGGGGAGAATTGGCGGTTTCGGATATTACCGAAGATGTTTTTGAAAATAATTTATTCACAAAAGATATGCCTGACCCCGAATTACTGATCAGGACCAGCGGGGAGCACCGTATAAGCAATTATTTACTATGGCAGATCGCGTACGCCGAATTATACTTCACACCAAAATTATGGCCTGATTTCCGCAAGGAAGATTTCTATGAAGCGATACTCGATTATCAGAAACGCGAGCGGCGTTTTGGTATGACCAGCGAGCAGGTCAACTAAATTTTTACTTTTAACACTTTTTAACAACTGTATAAATTATTTTTAGCCCACTAAAATATTCGAATGAATAAATTTCTTTTTGCTATTCTTTTCTCTATAATGAGTACCGCAGCTTTAGCTCAAGTGTCCAGCCAGCCAAGGTATTCGCTCTCAAAATCAAATATTCCGGCCGATAGCTTGAGTTATCTAGAACCGAAAGATTATATTATAGGAGGTATTACAATTACTGGTACAAAAAACCTTGATAAAGACGTATTGTTGCAAATATCGAAGTTAAACAAGGGCGACAAGATCAATTTGCCGGGCGAAGCGAATGCCAACGTGATCAAAAATATGTACCAAACTTATTTGCTCGATGACGTGCAGTTAAATATCACAAAAATTAATCTTGACACCATCTACCTCGAAATTGCGGTAGTTGAACGTCCGCGGCTATCGCGGATGCGTTTATCAGGTATACGTAAAGGTGAAATTGAAGATGTGCAAAAAAAGTTGGCAGATAAAACGGGTAAAATTGTAAACGAGAACTTGCTGAGTACAACAACCGCCATAATCAAGAAACACTTTAACGAAAAAGGTTACCTGAATGCCACGGTTACTATCAATCAAAGAAAAGACCCGGGAGATGCAAATAGTGTTATCCTGGATGTAAAGATCGATAAAAAGGAAAAGGTAAAGATCACTGAAGTTACTTTTCAGGGTAACAAGGCGTTTTCCCAATCGACACTTCGGAGCTATCTAAAAAAGACGCGCGAGAAAAAGTTTTATAACATATTTGGTTCTAAGAAATTTAAACAGGACAAATATGATGAGGACAAACAAAACCTGATCTCAAAGATGCAGGCCAAAGGTTACAGGGACGCTGAGATCTTAAGCGATTCTGTTTTTAAAACCGGAGAAAATACAGTAGGTGTTAAAATTAAATTATTTGAAGGGCCTAAATATTATTTTGGTAACATCAAATGGTCGGGCAATGCAAAATACCCTACTTCGATCCTCGAAAAAATATTAAAAATTAAAAAGGGCGACGTATTTAGTGAAGAGGAACTAAATAAAAGGTTAACAGGGCCAACGCCAAATGACGATGATGTTTCGTCATTTTACCTGAACGACGGATATTTAACATACCAGGCCGATCCGGTACAGACTAAAATATACAATGATACCGTTGACCTGGACATCAGGGTATACGAAGGGCCTCAGTATACTATTAACAGGGTTATACTAAAAGGTAATGACGTCACCAACGACAAAGTGGTAATGCGGGAGATCAGGACCAAACCAGGCCAGAAATTCAATAAGGCGTTACTGATACGCAGTACACGTGAAATTGGTCAGCTTGGTAATTTTGATGAGCAAAAAACTGAGCCCAAACCGACAAATATCAATCCCCAGGACGGAACCGTTGACATCGTATATAATGTGGTGGAAAAGCCATCGGACCAGATTGAACTTTCGGGCGGCTTTGGTGGAGGACAGCTGGTTGGTACGCTCGGGCTTACTTTCAATAACTTTTCGCTAAGAAATATTTTCAATCTTAAAGCCTATAAACCCTTGCCCAAAGGCGATGGCCAAAAGTTAAGTATAAGGGGCCAGTCAAGCGGCCGCAGTTATCAGAACTTTTCATTTACATTTTCAGAACCGTGGCTGGGCGGCAAAAAACCGGTATATTTTGCGTTAAGCGCTTATACACAGTTAAGTTCAACAGGGCAGTATTATGCTGTAACAAACCCACTCTATAACAAATTACGCATAAACGGTGTTGGTGTTACCCTGGGTAAACGTTTAAACTGGCCCGATAACTATTTCCAGTTAAATTATTCGTTAAACCTTGATCACTATGATCTTGATAATTATAATGGTTATTTGTTTTCAAACGGTACATCATACAACATTAAGTTTACGCAGGAGTTGTCACGAAATTCCCTCGATGCGCCTATTTACCCTACATCGGGGTCAAACTTAAGGTTAACACTGCAAGGCACGCCACCGTACTCAGCGTTTAATAATATTAACTATGCAATTGCAACCCCTGAAGAGATCTATCATTTTGTTGAATATTATAAGATGAAGTTTGATGCCCAATGGTTTCAACGTATAGTGGGCAAATTGGTAATAATGTCGCAGGTACGTTTCGGATTCTTAGGCGAATATAGTTCAAGGGTTCCGCCATCTCCGTTTGAAAGGTTCAAATTGGGTGGTGACGGTATGCAGAGTTATCAATATTTACAAGGCAGTGATATCGTCGGCTTAAGAGGTTATGAGAACTTCTCGGTTGTTCCTGAAGGGTCACATTATACAGCTGACGCTAACCCTGGTAGCCCGATATATACTAAATATACGTTCGAGATCCGCCATCCGGTTATCCAAAGCCAGTCGGCAACAATATTTATGTTGGCCTTTGCTGAAGGCGGTAATGTTTGGAATTCTTTTAATAAATTTGACCCGTTTAATGTCAGGCGTTCAGCTGGTATCGGCGCAAGGGTATTTTTACCTATTTTTGGTTTGCTGGGGCTTGATTATGGATACGGCTTTGATGCAATTCCGGGTATTCCGAGTGCAAACAAAGGGCAGTTCAGCTTTTCAATTTCTCAGAGTCTGGGCGGAGGGTTTAATTAACATGTGCTAAAATTTTTGATGAAGAAGATAATTTTAATAGTAGGTTTTACGTTGATGTCCATTACAGCGACATTCGCCCAGCGCTTTGCTTACGTAGATTCTGACTATATATTAAAGCACATGCCCGAATATGCTTCGGCCCAAAGGCAGTTGGAGGCGCTCTCAACGCAATGGCAAAAAGAAGTTGACCAACGTTACCAGGAGATTGACCGTTTGTACAAAGCCTACCAGGCCGACCAGATCTTAATGACGCCTGATATGAAAAAACGCAGGGAGGCTGAGATTGCTGACAAAGAAAAAACGGCGAAAGATTTTCAGCGGCAAAAGTTTGGGCCAAATGGTGAACTTACGCAGCGCAGTAACTCGGTAATAAAACCGATACAGGATAAAATGGCGAAAGCTATACAGGCTACTGCCGAAAATGACAATATTGACATGATATTTGACAAGAACAGTGAAGTAATGATGTTATACGCTAACCCGCGCTATGATAAGAGCGCGGACGTTATCACACGCCTGGGATTGAAACCCGGAGTATTTGCAAAATAAATTTTTAAATTATATAAAACCCACTATTTTTAAACACAGAACAAGGAAAATGAAAAAACTATTTAAAGTTGCTTTAGTTGCAGTAAGCATGTTATTTGTAGGCAACTTTGCCAAGGCCCAAACCAAAATCGGCTATATTAATTTCCAGGGTTTGCTTCAGCAGATGCCTGAGGCAAAAACAATAAAGTCGCAAATTGATATTTACCAAAAACAGTTTGTTGATCAGCTTACAGTAATGAACAATGAGCTGCAAACAAAAGGAAAAGAGTTTCAGGCGCAAAACGCAACAATGACAGATGCTGCAAGAACAGCAAAGCAAACAGAACTGCAAGACCTGAACAAACGCATGCAAGATTATGAAGCTACCGCCCAACAGCAGGTAGATGCCAAAACTAACGAGCTTTCAAAACCTCTGATTGACAAAGCCCGTGCAGCACTAACAGAAGTTGCAAAAGAAAAAGGCTACACTTACGTATTGGATTCTTCACAAATACAACTGCTTGTATCACCTGAAGGCGATGATATGATGGTGCCTGTAAAAGCAAAATTAGGCTTAAAATAATGATTTAGCCGCCAGGAAATAAGGCCAAGGACCGAAGGCGTCCTTTGTCTTGACGCTTGGTTCTCTAAAACATTGATATTAAAAAAGCGGCCCTGTATACAGGCCGCTTTTTGTATTTTTGTGAAGATGTTAAATAATAAACCTATCGGAATTTTTGATTCAGGCTATGGCGGTCTCACTGTTTTCCGTTCAATTTTTCAGCAACTCCCCAGGTACGACTATATTTATTTAGGCGATACCGCAAGGGCGCCTTATGGTAACCGCTCATTCCAAACTATCCACCAGTATACATGGGAGTGCGTTCAATGGCTTTTTGACCAGGGATGTCCGCTGGTTATTCTTGCCTGCAACACCGCGTCTGCTAAGGCGTTGCGCACCATCCAGCAGAGGGACCTTCAAAGCCAGGACCCGTCGAAACGCGTCCTGGGTGTGATCAGGCCAACGGCCGAGGTAATCGGCGATTATACAAAAACAAAAGAGATTGGTGTACTCGGTACAAAAGGAACAGTGCAGTCCGGTTCATACCAGATTGAAATAGGCCATTTTTTTCCTGATGTAAAAGTGTTTCAGCAGGCCTGCCCCCTTTGGGTACCCCTTATTGAAAACGGAGAATATGACAAACCCGGCGCCGACTATTTTGTAAAGCAATATTTGGATCAGCTTTTAGTGCAGTCAGACAATATAGATACCCTTTTACTTGCGTGTACGCATTACCCGTTAATACAGCAAAAAATAAAGGAATATTTGCCTGACAGTATCCAGGTGATATCGCAGGGCGAAATAGTTGCCAAAAGCTTAGTTGATTACCTGCAACGGCATCCTGAAATGGAAAGTAAGCTGACGAAGAACGGTAGTCAACACTTTTTTACGACCACAGATGATACAGCGGATTTTGACCATTATGCGGAAATATTCTTTTCGGCGCCGGTGAAATCTGCATTTGCGCATGTGAAGTGTTGAGATAAGTATAATAGTCTACCAACTTAATCAACATTCATCCAACCACCAATCAAGCAATTTTATTAAGTTTGCACTTAAAGCAAACCGGGGTGAATTTTTATATCACATATTTCTTTATTGCAATCGGCCTTTTTGGCTTCTCAGCCCTTTTCGCTTTGTTCGGTGTTTATGCTGAGCGGAAGGTATCCGCCTTTATACAAGACAGGCTTGGCCCTACCGAAACGGGTAAATTCGGCTTGCTGCAAACCTTTGCTGATATTCTTAAAATGCTGCAAAAAGAGCTGATCATCCCCGCAGCAGCTGATAAGATCTTATTTATGATGGCGCCGGCCATTATTTTTATAGCAGTTTATATGGGCTTTGCAGCTTTGCCCTGGGCGCCGGGACTTGTACCGTCCAAAATAAATTTAGGGTTATATTATATTTTCGCGATTATCTCCATCGAGACGTTAGGCATTTTAATGGCTGGTTGGGGATCAAACAATAAATATTCCATATTGGGTGCTATGCGCTCAGCCGCACAGATCATATCCTATGAGATACCTGCGGGTTTTGCGATCATATCGGTGGTAATGATAGCTCAAACGCTAAACTTACAGGATATTGCCACTCAGCAAGGCATCTTATCAACCGAAAAAACAATGTTTTCGGGTTTTTGGGATGTTTCATCAGTTGGAGGCATCTTTGCTTGGAATATTTTCAGGGCGCCACATTTGCTGATTGCTTTTGTTATCTACTTTATAGCTTCACTTGCCGAGAGTAACCGTGCGCCTTTTGACATCCCGGAGGCAGAATCAGAATTGGTGGCAGGCTTTCACACTGAGTACACTGGTTTACGGTTTGCCCTGGTGTTTTTGGCAGAATACTCCATGATGTTCCTGGTATCGATGATTGCGGTGATTTTATTTTTAGGTGCATGGAACACACCATTGCCTAACATAGGAGTAGTTAAGTTAGCAGACTGGACCACAAATGCAGGCTGGGGCATTTTATGGATACTAATTAAAACGTTGGCCTTAGTGGGCGTGCAGATGTGGATAAGATGGACCTTACCCCGGTTACGGGTTGACAGGCTGATGTCGCTTTGCTGGAAGGTATTAACGCCCCTGGCATTTGCATGTATGCTGATATCGGGGATATGGAGGCTATGGCTTATGTAGGATGGTCATTAGTCATTGGTCATTAGTCATTTGTGAAATTGACGGTGACCAGTGACCAGTGACCAATGACTAATGACTAATGACTAATGAAAAAATCAATATCAACAACTTTTAAAGGATTATCTATCACGCTTCGGCATCTCTTTTCTTCGCACAAGAAAAGAGTGATCCTGCCTGCAAGTGACAATAATTACTTTAAACAGTTGGAAGGTACTAATACGATACAATACCCACATCAGCAATTACCTATTCCAGAAATTGGACGCTATCAACTGGATGTTGAAATGGATGATTGTATTGTATGCGACCTGTGTGCTAAAGTATGCCCGGTTGATTGTATCGATATTGAAGCCATAAAAGCCACAGAAGCCATCGGACAAACATCCGACGGCACTACAAAAAGACTTTATGCGGCGAAGTTTGATATTGACATGGCCAAATGTATGTACTGCGGGTTGTGTACCATTGTTTGCCCAACAGAATGTATCGTAATGACTAACCAATATGATAAAAGCGTTGCGGATCTCAGTCAGCTTACCTATCAGTTTTCGGATATGACGGCGGAATTTGCGGCCGAAAAGAGACGTGAGTTTGACCAACAGCAGGCCGAAAAACAAGCGGCTAAATTGGCGGCTATGCAGAAGAAGGGGGGCGGTGCATGACTTTAGTGCAGGTTTTGTTTTATCTGATGAGCTTTATCGCGCTGGGCTCGGCGCTGTTTGTTGCGGCAACCAAAAACCTGGTACGCTCCATTTTTATGTTTTTTATCACGCTATTCGCGTTGGCAGGATTATATGTTTTGGTTCTGGCTGACTTTGTGGCTATTACCCAGGTTGTGATTTACGTGGGCGGGATATTAGTACTTATCCTGTTTGCATTTATGCTTTCGGGAAAGGAGACTTTGAACATTATTGCAGAGCAGCGTAAGCCCTTTATAAGTTTGAGTAAAGTCCCCGCAATTTTACTGGCGTGCCTTTTTTTGATCGTATTGATAAATGTGATATTTAAAGCAGATGTTGATCACCTTGGCTGGATAAAAAATTCGATCGCGCTAAAAAATGGGATCGCGCCCGATGCTGCCATGACAGAGAATATAGGCATAAACCTGATGACAAGATATCTGCTGCCATTTGAGGCTATCTCAATTTTGCTAATCGTTGCCCTGGTTGGCGCGGCACATTTATCAAGAAAGGAGAGCGGCGCATGATCTCATTAACGCATTTTATGGTGGTAAGCGCGGTTTTGTTTTGTATTGGCTTGTATATGATCGTATCAAAGCACAACGCCATACAAATACTGATAGGCATTGAACTGATGCTCAACGCCGCTATTTTAAACCTGGTTGCTTTTGGAAAATATGACCGTTCAAGTAACGGCGGACAAATGTTTGTCTTATTTGCTATTGTACTCGCGGCGGCCACAACAGCGGTAGCTTTGGCAATTATTTTAAATGTTTATAGAAGGTATAAGACAATTGATCCGGGCACGATTGATAATTTGAAGGATTAATGATTAGAGACGCAAAGTATTGCATCTCTAAGTAATAAAAAATAACATTGGAAGACTTTTTACACGATATAGATACCCTAACCGTTCATTTCGCACTCGCAGCAGTGTTGCTGCCCCTGCTTGCCTTCCTGATTAATATTTTTTCCCCCGATAAAAAAAATAAAACCTCCGGTTGGATTTCAACCATAGCAATTTTACTAAGCTGTTTCTTATCAATCTCTGTATTTGCGAAAGTTTGGAATACCGATCACACTGTTCATCAGAAACTATTATGGTTTACTATTGGGGAGACCAAACTGTATGCTGGCGTCCTATTAAATAATCTGTCGGTGTTAATGCTGCTGCTGGTTAATTTGATAGCTTTACCGGTTCATATTTACTCCATTGCTTACATGAAGAATGACGAGTACTACAGTCGTTACTTCGCTTACCTCAGCTTTTTTTGCTTCAGCATGCTGGCTTTGGTAGTGGTAGATAACCTGGTATTATTCTATATTTTTTGGGAGCTGGTGGGCTTTTCATCTTACCTACTCATCGGTTTTTGGTTTACGCGCGATAAGGCGACTCAAGCTAACAAGAAGGCCTTCATTATGAACAGGATAGGGGATATGGGTTTGTTGATAGCTATCGTGATTATTTTCACGCTTTTTAGAACAACAGATATCGATACTTTATTTGGTTCAAAAGAATATATAAAGCAGTCTTTCATTGAGAATGGCTATTGGCAAAATCGATTTTTGGGACCTGATCAAATCTGGGACCCTAGTCAGTTTGAAGAGATTTCAAATAAGATACCAGCTATCTGGCAATACATTGCCTGCGGAGGCATATTTCTAGCAGTTGCCGCCAAATCAGCACAGTTCCCGCTTCATACCTGGCTCCCTGACGCCATGGAAGGGCCAACCTCAGTTTCTGCACTTATCCATGCGGCGACAATGGTAGCGGCCGGGGTTTTTCTATTGGGGAGGGTTTATCCAATGTTTAACGGCACCGAACTAACGGTTCTGGCAATCATCGGCTGTTTCACAGCATTTATGGCGGCAACCATCGCGCTAACGCAAAACGATCTGAAACGCATACTGGCCTACTCAACTATATCGCAACTGGGTTATATGGTAATGGCTATGGGGATCGGCGCTTATGCTTCTTCGCTGTTCCATTTGGTTACGCACGCGTTTTTTAAGTGCCTGTTGTTTTTGGTGGCGGGTATTGTTATTCATCAAATGGCGCACATCAAAGAAGATAATGGGCTCGATATCGATCCGCAAAATATCCAGTTTATGGGTGGTTTGCGTAAAAAAATGCCATTTACTTTTATCGTTGCCGTTATTGGAGGGGTGGCGTTGATCGGGTTACCGCTTACTTCTGGCTATTTATCAAAAGACAGTATCTTGATCCAGGCCTTTGAATGGTCGGACGGGCGTAGCTGGGGTTACAAGCTGATTCCATTATTGGCCCTGCTCACCACATGGCTTACCACGTTTTATGTTGCCCGTCTTATTGTAAAAGTGTTTTTTGGCGATTTGAGATTAAAGCACCTGAAACCGGGTATCAGCTTGCACATCAGCGATGGCGGCTGGCTATACAAATTACCTTTGGCGCTATTAGCCATTTGCTGTTTATTTCCCTTGTTTTCTTCAAATCCGGTATCTTATGATCATGCCTGGCTGATTACCGGTTTCCCGCACAATGCTGGCCTCGAACACGGAACTGATTACCACACTTTTATTCCGGTTGGGGTAAATATTTTAAGCATTCTGGTGATTTATGGAGCTTACGCGATGTATGAAAGGCGCAAGTCGAACCCTTTCCCACAAAGCGGATTTTTCTTCGGGTTGTCATACAACGAATGGTATTTTGATAAAATATATGATCAGATTATTGTGAAACCTTTAATTACGTTAAGCCGGTACACATTTTGGTTCGATCGGCGGATCATCGACGGCTTTATAGGCATGTTGGCTATGACCGGGATCTTCTTATCCAAAGTAACCGCCTGGTGCGACCGGCACATTATTGACGGATTTATAAAATTTCTAATTATGATAGTGCGCGCAATCGGTAATTTTGCACGCAGGTTTCAGGGCGGTAAGGTGCAGTATTATTTATTCAGCATGCTGGCGATTGTTTTGGCGCTATTTATCTTTAAAACTTTGTTTTGGTGATCACTGATTTGAAATATTTGAAAAGACAAAAAAATGCAAAATGAAATATTGGTGTCTGAACAAAACCTATTAACGAATGTGGAATTTATCGATTTTGAAGCTTCTGATCTCCAATCACTAATCTCTGATCACTAAACAATGAACATCCTTACCCTCCTCATATTTACGCCTATCCTGTTCGGATTGATCATTGCGCTGCTGCCTCCCAAATGGCGCGGTACTTATAAATACATCACCCTGTTGGCAACGCTTGTTCAGTTGGGCATTAGCGTTTGGATCTACTGCAACTTTAAAACCGGTGCAGCTTTTAGCGGGATCAATCACGAAGACCAGTTCCAGTTTGTCCAAAAACTCCCATGGATCGATCTTGACCTGGGGGTTCTTGGTAAAATGCAGATCGATTATTTCGTGGGCATCGATGGTGTATCAGTGGCCTTATTGGTGATGACCTCATTTGTGCTCGTTATCGCGGCGCTGGCCTCGTGGGAGGTGAAAAGCAATTTAAAGGCATTTTTTGTGCTTTTTTTAGTGCTGGACATGGCAGTTACAGGTGTATTCTGTTCGCTGGATTTCTTCCTGTTCTATATCTTCTACGAATTAATGCTATTGCCGCTCTATTTTTTAATAGGGATGTGGGGCGGTGCGCGGCGGGAATATGCCGCTATAAAGTTTTTCCTGTACACGCTGTTCGGTTCAGTGTTTATGCTGCTGGTAATGGTGGCGCTTTATTTGTCGGTTAAAGATCCCGTAACAGGCAATCACACCTTTAATATAGTACAAATGATGAACCCGGCAAACTATCAACCCGGGTCATTGTTTTCGACATTGGGTCATTCAACTATTTTTGGCTTCTCGGCCCGTGCGGTTGGCTTTTTTGTGCTGTTTATCGCATTTGCCATAAAGGTGCCGGTTGTTCCCCTGCATACCTGGTTACCTGATGCACACGTAGAGGCGCCAACACCAGTCTCCATTATTCTTGCGGGTATATTGTTAAAAGTTGGCGGCTATGGCATTATCCGCGTTTGTTTAAGCATTTTCCCGGACGTTGCCTCAGCCCAAGCTTATTGGCTCGGCCTTTTGGGCGTGCTATCCATTATTTACGGTGCGCTCAATGCCCTCGCACAAAAGGACCTTAAACGGATGATCGCTTATTCATCCGTATCACATATGGGTTTTGTATTGTTAGGCGTCGCCTCCCAAACCGCCGAAGGTATAAGTGGGGCAGTTATGCAAATGGTTAGTCATGGCTTTTTATCAACGATGCTGTTCTTTTTGGCTGGCGTGGTTTACAACCGGGTGCACGACAGGGGCATTAACCATTTCAGGGGGCTTGCCACTATCATGCCACATTATACCGCATTTATGATGTTTGCCTTCTTTGCTTCATTGGGTTTACCGGGATTCTCAGCATTTATCGGCGAAGCCTTTTCACTTACCGGCGCATTTAAATCGCATTTGGTAAATGGTTTGCTGCCTTATTGGATGGCCGTTTTAGGCGCGGGAGGTATATTGCTCGGCGCGGCATATTTTTTATGGACATTCCAGCGCATGTTTTTCGGCCGCGTGAACCTGAAGGGTGGCGCTGTTTGGCAAACCGCATTAACAGACTTAAACTTCCGCGAAAAGATAACGTTGCTGCCGCTGGCAATAATAGTATTAGCCTTGGGCTTGATGCCGTCATTAGTTTTTGATAAGGTTAATGATTCGGTGCTGGCGCTGGTGCATTTTTTACAGTTGAAATAAATAAACAGATGCACGATCTGCTGCCATTTTTACCTGTCTCGATAAATAATGTTTTGGATAGCATACCTTATTTTATGCCCGAACTTTATTTGAGTCTTTTGTTCATAGTGATTTTAATAACCGACCTGATATTTGGCCGGAATTCCGAAAAACTTTGCAGGATAGTTGCATGTGCGGGCATTTTGCTGGTGATCCAAAGGGATTACCAACAAATAGACCTGTTGCTTTATACCGGGCAGGCTAATGGGCGCTTCTTCTTTACCGAAATGCTGTTACTAACCCGCACCGCCATAAGTTTTAAATTTATTATCGACGTACTCGCCTTTATACTGTTGCTTTATTTTAATTGGGATAACAAATTAATTGCACACCGAAAGGGGCTTTCTGATTTATATTCTATTATAATAGGTTCCGTTTTTGGGTTGCATCTTATGGTAATGGCGGTAAACCTGTTGTCTATTTACCTTGCTATTGAAATGGTTTCCATAGCATCATACCTGATGGTAGCGTATCGTTCCGAGAGTTCATTCAGCACCGAGGCTGGGTTAAAATATGTGTTGTTCGGGGCCGCTTCATCGGCAATGATGCTTTATGGGATCTCATTAATCTATGCGTTTACAGGATCACTCAATTTATTTACAGGTAATTTAGTAACAGGTTTATCCCAGGCGAACCCGGTTGCCGTTGCATTTGCGCTGATCCTGATCTTCATCGGTATAGGGTTCAAATTGTCATTTGTTCCTGTTCATTTTTGGGTGCCCGATGTTTACCAGGGCGCATCAACTCCCGTAACAGCGTGGTTATCTACGCTGCCAAAAATCGCCGCGTTTGCCCTGGTGATAAATTTCTTACAGCCGTTTATTTATTACAACCATTGGCGGGCGTTCGATTTTCGCTTGTTTTTATCGGCAATTAGTATAATCACAATGATAGCCGGCAATTTCGCGGCTGTGCTTCAAAAAAATGTTAAACGGATGCTGGCTTACTCCAGTATCGGGCACACCGGTTTTGCATTGATGGCAGTTGTAGGCTTCACATTTAATCATTCAGAGTTAACCTATTACCTCGCAGTGTACGCCATAGCAAACATTGGCGCTCTTGCACTGGCCACTTATTTTTCCAATGTGGCCGGGGTGGAAGATATGAGTGGTTACCGTGGACTTGGTTTTAAGTATCCGGCAGCTTCTATTTGTTTTATAATTGTGCTTGTGTCTTTAACGGGTTTACCGGTAACTGCCGGGTTTACCGGTAAGCTTTTTGTTTTTTCGGCGGTCTATGGCTTTTATGAGCAAACCCACAATTTAATGTTACTGATCATGATGATCACAGGGGCGTTAACCACCGTAGTATCCTTATTTTATTACCTGAAGATACCATTTAATTTATTTTTGAAAAGAAGCAATTCAGTTGCAAATCCCATGGAAAAATCACAGAATATTGTGGCTTTGGCAATAATTATTAGTGTTATGGTCATTTTATTGGGAATATTTCCGAATTTTCTTTTGAAAGGCCTTTGATTTTTCGGTTTTGGTGCTTTTTTCTTTAAAAATTGCTATTTCTTTCAATTTTTATGATTTAAATCATAGATTTAACCCATAATTTTTTTTCAATGCCTGAATTTCGCATAAAGCGCTATTTCCCCTTCTTTTTAATTTTAGTGGCTTTAACGCTGACTTTTATTTTTCCGTCCATTGAGCTAAATAATTCGGGAACTGCACATTTTAGTGCAGGGGATATAGCCTGGATGCTCATGTCGACCGCGTTGGTTTTGATCATGACGCCCGGCCTTGCCTTTTTTTATGGCGGTATGGTAAATAAGAAAAATGTGATCTCAACCATGCTGCAAAGTATAGTTTGTATGGTGATTATCACGGTGATGTGGGGCATATTCGGATTCAGCCTAGCCTTTGGCGAGAGCTTTCATGGCATCATAGGCAATCCTTCTACTTATTTTATGATGAAGGGCATGCTGGGCAATTCTACCTGGAAAATGGCGCCAACAATACCCCTGCTGCTTTTCGCGATGTACCAGTTAAAGTTTGCGATCATCACACCAGCACTTATTACTGGTGCATTTGCAGAGCGGATCCGTTTTAATTCGTACATCATATTTCTTTGCCTGTTCTCCATATTCATATTTTCCCCGCTGGCACATTGTACATGGCACCCTGACGGTATCCTGAATAAATTGGGCGTGCTGGACTTTGCCGGAGGAACTGTTGTGCATATGTCAGCTGGATGGGCCGCTCTGGCATCGGCATTGTATTTAAAACGCAGAAATGAGCCTAACCATGCGCCGGCGCGTATTACTTATGTAATGATCGGGACAGGGCTCTTATGGTTTGGCTGGTTTGGCTTCAATGCAGGTTCGGCATTTGGCGCGAATCATTTAGCTGTAACGGCCTTGGCAACCAGTACGACAGCATCAGCAGCGGCAGGATTAACCTGGATATTTTTTGATATGCTGCGTGGTAAAAAGCCTTCGGCTATGGGTACGTGTATAGGCGCGGTTGTTGGTTTGGTGGCGATAACCCCTGCTGCAGGATACGTTTCAGTGCCTCATTCCCTGGCAATCGGAATTATATCAGCTATAGTAAGTAACCTTGTTGTGGAATGGCGCACGCGTACTTCAATTGACGATACACTTGATGTGTTTCCGTGCCACGGCGTAGGTGGTATGGTGGGTATGCTGCTTACCGGTGTTTTTGCCAATCAAAATGTTAATGTTGGGAATACTACTGGTAATGGTCTATTTTTTGGGCAGACGCATTTGTTTTTCGTGCAGTGTGTTGCTTTAGTCGCAGCTTCTGTATTTTCATTTTTTGGATCTTTACTGTTGTTAAAGATCACTGACTTGATATCCCCGTTAAGGGTTTCAGCCGAAGACGAAGTTATCGGCCTTGATATAAGTCAGCACGGGGAAAAACTATAATTAATCAGTTAATAACCTATAGTGTGTTGAGCCTGTCCGTAATTACGGATGGGCTTTCTCGTGTTAATGGGTTACAACCAGGACGTCCTTAAAATCTATTATGAGGGGAACATGATCGCTGTACTTACTCCATAAAGCATGATCGCCAACGTCAACAGACTCAACCCTATTTGCCAAGTCTTCTGAAACAAAGCAATAATCCAAATGGTAAGGCTTATCCTGGTGCCGGTACAGATAAAAGGTAGGGTGCTGTTCAATACCCTGTGTCTGTTGATGATGTAAATGGTACACGCTGTAAATACTTTTATCAGCCAAATATTTAACCACATTGGTATGATTACCTTCCCGGCGCTTACGGTCCCATATGGTATTGCTGTTAAAATCCCCTACGAGCACCGATGTTTTTGATGAGAGTAAATCATCATAGTAATGAACCGCTTTCCATACCTGTTCAACATACCTTCCATCAGGATCGGTTGGATTATAGGCCCATATCGCAAATAAATTAAAGTCATATCCTCCGCCTGTTACCAAGATTGGAACGATCATTTGCAGGGCCGGATTATGAATATCAAGTGTATTAAGTTTTAGCTCACCATAAGAAAGTATAGCCAGTCCTTTATGCTTATTGTTGCCGAACCATAAAATATCTGTTGGTTTTGGCGTGGAATCGTTGAACAATAACTTTTCGGGGCATTCGCATTCCTGGATAATCAAGATATCAGGCTTGTAGTCCATGACCAGATCGGCCTTTTTGCGGAAAGCCATGTTGCAGTTCCAGGTGATGATTTTCATGAATAGGGGCCGCTAAATTATGTTAAACTTACGCGTTTTACCATTAGTAAATGGTCGTTGGGAAATTAAAATTCACATGACCAAAACCAACTTTAGTCCAAAAACCAACTTTAAACAATTTAAAGTTACTTTTTGGCGTATCGGTTCAAAAACCGCCTAAATTTGGATTTTGAGGGGTTTTTAGTAAATTTGGTACAAACCGAATTGATATGTACAACCTGCTTGTTTCTCCCGAAAATGTACAGGCTTCCTTACAGAAGCATGTATTGGCCGATGGCTTTGACCTGACTTTTGATATGGAAAAAAGTAAGGGTGTTTACATTTACGACGCTAAACACGACCGGACCTTGCTTGACTTTTTTACCTGCTTCGCATCAGTGCCGTTGGGGTACAACCATCCCAAAATGATCAATGATGAAGAGTTTAAAAAGAACCTGATGCTGGCAGCTTTAACTAATCCGTCAAACTCCGATATATATACTACGCAATATGCGCAGTTTGTAGAGACTTTTGACCGTGTAGGGATGCCGGAATATCTTCCGCATGCTTTCTTTATAGCAGGCGGTTCGCTGGCTATTGAGAATGCTATCAAGACTGCCATGGACTGGAAGGTGCAGAAGAACTTTGCAAAGGGCTACACCAAAGAAATAGGATTTAAAGTAATTCACTTTGAGCACGCCTTTCATGGTCGGTCGGGTTATACATTGAGCCTCACCAATACCCAGCCTGTTAAAACCAAATGGTTCGCCAAATTCGATTGGCCGCGTGTTTCGGTACCGCAAATAAATTTTCCTTATAGCGACAGCAAGCACGAAGACCTGCTTAGGCGCGAAGAATTGTCCATAGCGCAAATTAAGAAAGCTTTTGAAGAAAATAAAGATGACGTTTGCGCTATAATTATTGAGCCGGTGCAATCGGAAGGGGGTGATAACCATGTCCGGAAAGAGTTTTTGGAAAGGGTAAGAGTTCTGGCTGATGAAAATGAGGCCCTGCTCATTTATGATGAAGTACAAACCGGCGTTGGCCTCACCGGAAAATTCTGGTGCCACGAACATTTTGGAGAAAATGCGCGACCTGACATCCTGGCCTTCGGCAAAAAAATGCAGGTGTGCGGCATATTGGCCGGTAAAAGGGTTGACGAGGTTGAGCATAATGTGTTTAATGTTTCGTCACGGATCAACTCTACCTGGGGGGGGAGCTTGGTTGATATGGTGCGATCCTCAAAGATCATGGAAATTATAGCCGAAGATAACCTGTGTGATAACGCAGCTCAAATGGGAGAATATTTACAAAGCCAATTGATTAGTATATCAGAACGTCATCCGGCGATAAGCAACGTACGGGGCAAAGGATTACTTACCGCATTTGATTTTCCCACTAAACCAATCCGGGATAAGTTTATCAGGTTAGGCATGGAAAATAATGTAATGTTCCTGGGCTGCGGCGAATATAGTATCCGTTTCAGGCCGGCACTTATTATTGACAAAAAACATATTGACGACGGTCTTACAATACTCGAAAATATTACTGCCAATTTATAATAAAACTATAAAACATTTATTACAAACATCTGTTGTGCAATTAATTTAGCACTTTTGTAGTGTTATTGCCTGAAAAACGTCGCATATAAAAGCTATTTAAGTATTACATATTAATATTTAGTACTTTTACATCAATCCAAGCAATATTTTTAATTATTATGCGTGTTAACTTTGGATAGAAAAGAAAAATAATTATAACCTATTTAATTATTATGAGCAAGCATATAGAAAAATTAAAGAAGCAACTCGTTGAAATTGCGGAAGTTGTAAATTCATTCAAATCAGAGGCCGTGCAGGTAAGGGTGGTTGACAGGTTGTTGGATGCTATGATAGAAATGGAAAAAGCTGAGAATGAAAGTGTGGAGGTATTTAATAAAAGAAACTATAAGCAAAGAGGGTTTGAGGAAGGTAGTTATTCCCCGACAAGAGGGCCTAAAAAACCTGGGGCCACTAAAATTTTAAACCAGCTTTTATCCACTGATTTTTTTAATACGCCACATTCAATTTTATCCATAGCAAATTATTGTAAGGAGAATTTTGATTCGGATTTTAAAACATCTGAGTTGTCGGGCATATTATTAAAGCTTGCAAATGAAAATAAGCTCAGGCGTGAAAGAAGTAACGAAAACAACCGTTTTGAATATGTTCGCGTATAGTGATCAGACAGTAGTGACCAGAGCATAGCCTTATCATCGGCCTCCAATCACTAAACCCCCAGCCTCTATCCTCTACCGCAAATCAAAAAGACTATCTACTCCTAAAATTTTTCTTGAAGTAAAACCTTCAGCATATTTAACCTGGATGCTTTTTCCAAACTCGCGTGCGCGGGCTTCTATTATTTGTATAAAATCAGGAGATGATATGTAGGTTTGCGGTTCATCCTGCCAATCGGGGTTGTAGAATTGTGATCCGAAAGCATGTATGCTTTCAATCTTTTTGTCCCAATGTTCGGTAACATCAACTAGTATATCGGGTTTAATGTAATTGTCCTGTATAAAATGCAGAACCAGGTTCGGGCGCCAGGGCTCTTGCAGTTCGCCGTTAAAATGAGTTTCTATTTTCCTCAACCCCGATAAAAAGGCAGAAGCCTCTACCAATTCATTTGCGCGGCCATGATCCGGGTGCCTGTCATGATACGCGTTGGTAATTACAATTTCGGGTTGATATTTACGTATCGTCTCAACTACCTTTAATTGATATTCGGGTGTGTTTTGAAAGAAGCCGTCAGGGATACCAATATTCTCCCTTGCGGACAGCCCGAGTATTTTTGCTGAAGCAGCAGC
>Ga0206898_10066_pt1 | contig 31608 bp, 20 predicted proteins | sample Alteio_BWOrgHeat_50_FD_153237 | JGI IMG/M metagenome (GOLD analysis project Ga0206898, IMG submission 153237) | Enriched cells from forest soil in Barre Woods Harvard Forest LTER site, Petersham, Massachusetts, United States -... | ecosystem: Environmental > Terrestrial > Soil > Temperate forest >...
CAAAGCGGCTATCAAGAAAGGCGACGATGCATTTGCTGCAAAGGATTACCCAACTGCCAAGACCGCTTTTACCGATGCCACTGGTTTCAAACCCAGTGAGCAGTACCCTAAAGATAAACTGAAAGTCCTGAGCGATCTCTTATCCAAAGATGCTGCAGACAAAGCCTTGAATGAGAAATACCAGGCTGCTATTAAAAAAGGAGACGATGCGATGACCGCGAAATCGTACGAAGTCGCCAAAACGGCTTATTCGGATGCAGGTACAATCAAACCTGGAGAACCTTATCCCAAGCAAAAGCTGAAGGAGATTGATGATTTGCTCAATAAGGATAAAGCAGCCAAGGAGCTGGATGCAAAATATACCGCAGCACTCAAAAAAGGGGATGACGCTTTCGGGGCAAAAGATTACGTAACTGCCAAGGGAGCTTATACCGATGCGAGCGGATTGAAGTCAACAGAACAGTACCCGAAGGATAAGCTGAAGGCCATTGCTGATATACTAGGCAAAGATGCGAAAGACAAAGAACTAAAGGCAAAATACGAAGCTGCTATAAGCAAAGCAGATAAAGCAATGGGAACCAAGGATTATCCCGGCGCAAAAGCTGCGTTCAATGAGGCTTTGGGTTATAAACCGGATGAACAGTATCCAAAAGATAAGCTGAAGGAGCTGGATGATATGTTTGCAAAGGATGCAGCCGGAAAAGCGCTTAATGCAAAGTATCAGGCTGCATTGAAAAAAGGGGATGATGCATTTAAAGCGAAGAAATATGACGATGCAAAAGGAGGTTACACAGAAGCTATTGGAATCAAACCGAATGAAGACTATCCAAAAGCCCAGCTGAAAGCGATTGCTGACCTGGCCAACAAAGATGCTGCTGATAAAGCACTCAATGACAAGTATCTGGCTGCTGTTAAAAAAGGTGACGATGCATTCAAAGCTAAATCCTATGATGACGCAAAAGGAGGCTATAATGAAGCCTTAAGTTTGAAGTCGGGTGAAGCCTATCCCAAGACACAGCTCAAAGCCATTGAAGATTTGCTCACCAAGGATGCCGCTGGTAAACTACTCAACGAAAAATACCAGGCTGCTCTCAAAAAAGGGGATGACTCCTTTGGGGCAAAAGATTATGTAACCGCCAAAGGAGCTTATACTGATGCCAGCGGACTGAAACCAAGCGAACAATACCCGAAAGACAAGTTGAAAGCGATTGCAGACATCCTTGGCAAAGATGCAAAAGACAAAGAACTGAGTGCCAAATATACTGCCGCCATTGCCAAAGGAGACAAGGCCCTGGGAACGAAAGACCTTCAGGGGGCTAAGGCAGCCTTCAACGAAGCGTTGGGCTATAAACCGGATGAGCAATACCCGAAAGACAAGCTGAAAGAGATTGACAGTGCACTTGCTTCTTCGGATGCTGATAAGGCGAAAAACGCGGCTTATCAGAAAGCCATTACGGCTGCCGACCTGGCTTTTAAAGGAAAGAAATACGACGAGGCCAAGAGCGGGTATAATGATGCCCTCAAAATTAAATCAAATGAAGATTACCCTGCTTCCCAGATAAAGGCCATAGATGATCTCCTGCATCAGCTGAATGATAAAGCTGGCCTGGATAAAAAATATACCGATGCTATTGCAAAGGGAGATGCTGCTTTTAAAACCAAGACCTATGACGCAGCCAAAGCCGGTTATAACGAAGCCTTGAGTTACAAATCAGCAGAACCCTATCCGAAAGCGCAACTCAAAGCGATAGATGACGCGATTGCGAATGAAGGCAAGAAAAATAAATTGAATGAGGAAAAGTACCAGGCAGCAATAAAAAAAGGAGACGATGCATTTGCGGCTAAAACCTATCCGGCAGCTAAAACAGCCTATACGGAAGCAACGGGGGTGAAGCCGGATGAAAAATATCCGAAGGATCAATTATCCCTGATTGAAGGGTTTCTGAAAGGCGTGAATGAGGAACAGGCAAAAAATGCCCGCTATACGGCCGCTATATCAAAAGCCGATATCGCTTTTAAAGCCCGGAAATTAATGGATGCAAAAGCCGGTTATAATGAGGCGTTAGGAATCAAAGCAGGGGAAGAGTACCCGACTGGGCGGCTGAAAGAAATAGAAGAGCTGATGCTTGCTGAAAATTCTGCCAAGGATTTAAATAGCCGTTACAACATGGCATTGGGTAAAGGAGATGACGCTTTCAGAGCTAAAGACTATGTTAAGGCGAAAGCCGGTTATGAAGAGGCGTTAGCGATAAAACCGGGAGAAGCCTACCCTAAATCCAAACTGGATCTGATTGCCGAATTGTTGCAGAAAGATGAAAAAGACAAAGCGTTAACTGAGAAATACACCAAAGCTGTTCAGGCAGGGGAAAAAGCGCTCGTGAAAGAAGATTACCTGAATGCAAGAACTGCCTATACGGAGGCAAATGGACTGAAGCCTAATGAAATGCTTCCGAAAGATAAGCTCGCTCAGATTGCTACTGCGCTGGCTGCTAAGAGCAAACTCGAGGAAAAGGAAGCCAAGTACAAAGAGGCCATCGTCAAAGGTGACGGCTCCTTTAATAGCAAAGAATTTGCAACGGCGCGCACGTTTTATACTACCGCGCTAACATATAAACCGGGAGATCCTTATGCAACTGGGAAGCTGGGTGAAATAGACAACAAGCTTGCTGGACAAAAATACAAGGAACAGCAGGAGAAAAAATTTGCGGAAGCTGTAGCTCGCGGAGATAAGGCCTTTAAGACCAAAGATTATAGCGGAGCCAAAGGTGCATATCAGGAAGCCAATACACTGAAACCGGCGGATAACTATACGAAGACTCAGATAAAAGCCTGTGATGATCAGTTGAATAAACTCAATCCGGTAAAGACGGCAGTTGCCGTCGATGATTCTCCTAAAGCACATAACCCCTTAGTGGATAAGTATGGGCAAGGAACTACCGAGCTGGGAGAAAAAATGGAAGGAAACTGTAAGGTCATCACCCGCATTGTTGTTCGTGGAAATGATGCATGGACTTATACACAAAAAACGTATTCTTGGGGGGGGACCTTCTGGTTTAAGGATGATGCGAGCATCAGCAAAGCAATTTATGACTCGGAAACGAGTCAGACTGCACAGCACTGATTCTGTTGTCAGGAACAATTCATCTCTACCTCCGTACAAACAATTAGCTTATCTTTGCAAGGCAGGCCGGTTCATCGCTCCAGTCAATTTCGGTTGGGTGGGGAGGAAAGTCCGGGCAACTCAGAGCATCCCGCTTCCTAACGGGAAGGTGTGTCAGTAATGACATAACGGAAAGTGCCACAGAAAATAACTACCCCGACGTTGTTGGGGAAAAGGTGAAAACGGGAGGTAAAAGCTCCCGGGCATGATTGGTAACAGTTGTGCCGGGTAAACCCCGGGAGTTGTAAGATCAAATAAGTCATCAGTTTGGGGCTGCTCGCTCCATGGTGTCGGTGACACCTCTGATGACGGGTAGGTCGCTAGATCCCATCAGTGATGATGGGACCAGATAAATGATGAATACTCGCACGTGAATCGTGTGACGAAACAGAACCCGGCTTACGAGCCTGCTAAACATAAAAGCCCTGACCGGGAAGGTCGGGGCTTTTGCCATTTAAAGGATGAGACCGTCTTTCATCACCAGTTTCCGGTCTGCCATATTAGCCAGTTCCTCGTTGTGGGTGACGATCACAAACGTCTGCTGGAGCGTATCGCGCAAAGAGAAAAATAAAGAGTGGAGTTCTTTGGCAGATGCGGAATCTAAATTTCCCGATGGCTCATCAGCCATTACCACCGAAGGGTCATTAATAAGTGCCCTCGCTACTGCCACCCGTTGCTGTTCTCCGCCTGAAAGTTCGGAAGGCTTATGAGTAGCTCTTGCTTCCAGCCCTAAGAGCTGAAGCAGCCCGATTGCCTTAGTTTCTGTCTCTTTTTTTGTCCGACCTGCAATATACGCAGGTATACATATGTTTTCAAGCGCATTAAACTCGGGCAGCAAGTGATGGAACTGAAACACAAAACCAATACGGCTATTCCGGAACTGTGCCAGTTTCTTTTCATTCAGAGCAGAAAGCTCCGTTCCATCGATCTTAACATTTCCTGAATCAGCCCTGTCAAGCGTTCCGAGTATGTGCAACAAAGTCGATTTGCCTGCACCCGAAGCTCCTACGATAGACACGATTTCTCCCTTTTCAATATGTACGTCAACGCCTTTGAGTACTTCGAGCTTTCCAAATGTTTTGTGTATTCCCTGAGCCTGGATCATCCCCAAAATTAAACAATATCCCATTCATAGACTCCAATCATATAACCGGACAGATTATGGCTGCGGGCAGAAATAGGCCAAATCTCATTAAAACTGTAATTTAGCGCTTCATTTTATAGCTGGCATGAAATTTATTCGTTTTTATGAATATGTAATCAATTGGCTTCATACCCGATTAAACAAGAGGCAATTTTTGATTGTTTCCAGTATGCTGGTTGGATTAACAGCCGGTCTTGCTGCGGTACTGCTTAAAATTGTGGTACATTATATCCATATTCTGATTACCACAGATCACCATTTTCCATTACAATATTATGTCTACCTTTTTTTTCCGCTCATAGGATTAGTCTTGACCGTTTATATCGTTCAGAAATTTTTTCATGGAAAACAAGGCAGAGGCACTGCCAACATTCTCCATTCCATACTGCGCAAGTCCGCCATCCTGCCTAAGGATCAGATGTACTCTCACCTGGTCACCAGTGCAATAACTGTTGGATTGGGAGGTTCTGCAGGTCTGGAGTCGCCCATGGTGACAACAGGTTCTTCTATTGGATCAAATTTCGCCCGGACATATCACCTGCACTACAAAGACAGGGTCATTCTGCTTGCCTGTGGAGCCGCTGCGGGAATAGCCGCAGCATTTGATTCACCCATTACAGGTGTCTTGTTTGCCCTGGAGGTACTTCTATCGGATGTCAGTATCACGGCCTTTATTCCGCTGATCATCTCTGCTGCTATTGGAGCTTTATGCTCGAAAATTATTTTAAAAGAAGGGATCCTGCTTTCATTCAGTCACCAGCAGCCTTTCGATTATGGAAACATTCCTTTTTACATCGTTTTGGGTGCCTTGGCGGGTCTTGTTTCCGTATATTATACAAGGACTTTTACGCGGATTGAGGATTGGTTTAAGAAACGCAAAGCCAAGCAATATACCAATGCATTGCTAGGCGGTCTGGCACTTGCATTCCTGATTTTGCTATTCCCATCTTTATTCAGTGAAGGGTACGGCAGTATTCAAACGTTGTCGCTTTCGAAGCCGGAAGCATTACTCAAAAATAGTCTGCTGGAGGGTATCAGTGCGAATCCCTGGTTTATATTGGTATTCATTGGCATTGTTATGCTGGTTAAGGTGATTGCGGCTTCCATCACCATCAATAGCGGAGGAAACGGGGGGAATTTTGCGCCCTCCCTCTTTGTGGGTGCCTACCTTGGATTCTTTTTTTCCAGGCTCATAAATCTGCTTGGCTTGTCTAAGCTACCCGAAAGTAATTTTACCCTGGTTGCCATGTCAGGTATTCTTTCCGGGATCTTTCATGCTCCTCTTACAGGGATATTCCTTATCGCCGAAATTACCGGTGGCTATGATCTGATGATTCCATTGATGCTTGTTTCTGCGATTAGTTTTATGATTGTTAAGTATTTCGAGCCACATTCAATGGATGCTAAAAAGCTGGCAAAGAAAGGCCATCTCCTGACCCACGATAAAGATAAAAGTATACTTTCTTCTTTGAAAGCGAATGCGATTATGGAGACCGGTTTCCATGAAGTTCGCCCTGATTCTAAACTAAGAGAGCTCGTGGAAGTGGTTGCTCACTCCAGTCGGAATATATTTCCAGTTGTGGACGAAGCGCATCATTTGCTTGGAATCATCACCCTGGACAACATTCGTGAAATCATGTTCAAGACTGAATTATACGACAAAATAATAGCTAAAGAACTCATGCGTGTTCCTCCCGCTATCGTTAGTTCAGGAGAATCCATGCATGCCGTCATGAAGAAATTTGATGAAACAGGAGCATGGAACCTACCCGTTGTAGATGGAGACCAGTATATGGGTTTTATCTCCAAGTCGAGTGTTTTTTCAAGCTACCGGCAAGTATTGAAGAAAAGCAGCCTGCGTTAGATACCCCTGCTATTTCATTCCCACCGGTTTTCTTTATTTTCCGTAAGCTTCCTACATTTGAGTAATTGATAGCTGATGAGGATTAGCCAAACGCCCTCTCTTTTCCCTTCTGGGTGGTTTTGGAAATCGTACTCTTATGAATAAGATAATAAAGGCTGCGCCTTTTATTCGCCTGTTGCTTCCTTTGGCTTTGGGTATTTATTGGGGAGGAATGACTTGGTCTTTCTCTCTTCCGAACTATTTTATGACTCTTTCAATCGGGTGTTTTGTGTTGTTGTACACGTGTATATCGGCACCCTTTAGTCAATTTCCTTCACATTATTTCTTTGCAGCAATCGTTTACCTGCTTTTGATTGCGACGGGTTTTCAATTGGCCGTTTGGAATTGTAAGGACACAAATAAAACCACTTTACTGGCAAATGTAAGTCAGAGACAATTGATTCGTATGCGAATCACTTCAAGTTGTGTGGAAAAAAGCAAGAGCATCAAATCCGTTGCTACTGTTGAAATGATCCGGAACAATGGGGGATGGTGTCAGACACAGGGTGAAGTCCTTTGTTATTTTCGCAATAGTAGCCATACCGCGCAATTGAATTATGGTGACAGATTGATCGTGTGTGGAAAGTTGATCCGTATCCCGGAAGTATCCAATCCCGGTATGTTTGATTATAAATCCTATTTGTTTTATCATCACATAGCACTTCAGTGTGTAATAGATACTTCGGCGTGGAGCAAGGTCTCCTCCGGTAATGGAAACGCATTTCGCTTATTATGTATGCATTGGAGAGAACGACTGCTGCAGATTTTTAAGGATAATCGAATAGGAGGACAAGAGTTTGCTGTTGCAGGGGCGCTCTTGCTGGGTTATGAAGACAAGCTGGACAAAGAAACCTTGTCATCCTATTCGGATGCAGGCGTAATGCATGTGCTTTCGGTATCGGGGATGCATGTGGCAATTATATACCTGGTAGTAAACATGCTTTTGACATTTTTGGAAAAATGGAAATGGGGTCGAATTGTTAAAGCTGGACTGCTCTTGCTTTTTCTCTGGCTTTATGCAATGATTACCGGTTTGTCACCCGCTGTCATGCGTGCTACCTGGATGCTGTCTTTTGTGGTTGTTGCCAATGGGATTAAACGGAAAACAAACAGTTTTAATTTGTTGGCGGCTTCTGCATTCGTGCTGCTATGCGGAGATCCCTTGTTACTATTTGATACCGGCTTTCAACTTTCCTATGTAGCGGTTGCTGGTATCATTTTAGTTTATCCCCTCCTATACAAACAAGTTCCAGGCCGTTCCTGGTTGCTGGACCAATTGATTTCGCTGATAGGAGTGTCAGTCGCCGCACAACTCGTGACGCTTCCGCTGACGCTCTATTATTTCCATCAATTTCCTAATTATTTCCTGTTAACTAATCTGATCCTAATACCTTTATCCAGTCTGGTTATTTATACCGGTATGGGATTACTCGTACTCGCTAAAATACCTTATGTTGCAGGTGTCTGTTCCTGGCTATTTGTACATAGTCTTTCTATACTAAATACGAGCATACGTTTTGCCTCCAGTTTGCCGGGGGCGAGCTGCAAAGGTATTTACCTTACACGTGGAGAAGTGGTGTTGCTTTCCGGAATAGTGATTACAAGCTGTTTATTTCTTGCCAGGCCCAGGATATTAAATCTTTATCTGGCCCTTACAACTGGAATTGTCTTATCATTTTTTCTTTGTCTGGATGGAAAACAATCGCGTAACCAGCAACAGGTAACCATATATCAGGTACCTGGAGCAACCGCTATTGATCTGATTTCGGGCAGGCAACATGCTTTGCTTGAAGATAGTTGTCTATCGAATCATCCGGGGCTTTATTCACCATATATGCAACCCTCTTGGGATAGGTGTACTTTGAGCAAACCATTCATATTGCCGGTTAAGCATGGAAACCGTCAATTTGTTTTTGGGAAAGCCCGATTTTTGATTGTGGATGGGCCGCTGGAATGCTCTTCCCAACCGTTGAAAACCGATTACCTGATACTTTCACATGGGGCGGCCCTCAACCTTCAGGATTTGGAACAGCATATCCGGTTTCATTGGTTGATTCTGGATTCCTCCTGTAAGGGCAAGGACATTCAAAGGATGAAAAAAATTGCAAGGGAACTCGACCGGGATGTTTGGGTTGTCATCGAACAAGGTGCCTTTACCAGAGACCTTTAAAAAAATAGCGGTACCTTTGTTTCCTGTTAATCACCTACAAGCAGAATTGAAAATGGATTTCAAGGCCGGAGATAGTGTACGATTTTTAGACGAGAAAGGCCGTGGAATCATTTCTCGGTTTATCGATAACAAACAAGTATTGGTGAGAATGGAAGATGGGTTCGAAATTCCATACCTGCTCTCCAAGCTTGTTCCTGCAGAAATGAAAAGGGAGGGAACACCCAAACCCGGAGCATCTCAAAAGACAGAAAAAGAGGTTTATACAGAGTCGGTGGTGGTGTCAAAACAAGCATTCAGTACCGAAGGGGTATTTCTGGTATATGAACCTAAAGATAAAGGGCTGCCGCTTACCGGCAACCTGACTGTGCGCATCTTCAACATGTGCGCTATACACATTCAATTTACGATTTCTTCTCGCTCCTTTGGAAAATTCACATGCGAATTTGCAGGAACACTTCATGCCGGTCAATCAGTGACTATCCGGGAAATCACAACGGCTGATATGGAGCGATGGGCCGCATTGAAAGTAGATATTCAGTTTTTTAGCTATGAACCTTTTCAAACGAGAGAGTCCATCAGTCGTCTGATCAAACAGAAACCAGCTAAATTTTTCAAAGAAAGCTCCTATACAAGTGGTGGATTTACTGCCACCCCTTCAGTTGTTGTAGACCTCACGAGACAAATGCAAAAGGGTCAAGAAGAAGAATATTTTGAAGAAGAAGACCTTCATCGTATTATGAGAGAAAAGGAGACCCGGGTATCAAAACCACTTTCAATAAGCAGTGAAAAGAACAATGCTTTACTCGAATGGGAAGTTGACTTGCATGCAGAAGAACTGATTGATAATTTACAGGGAATGAGTAATGCTCAGATTATTGAAATTCAATTAAAATATTTTCAAAAACGACTGGATGAGGGCATTGCCGGCAATGTGAGGAAAATCGTTTTTATACATGGGGTAGGGAATGGTCGGCTGAAGCAAGAGATCAGGTACCTATTGGCCAATTATAAATCACTTCGGTATCACGATGCTTCCTATGCGAGTTATGGGTTTGGTGCAACGGAAGTGGTACTCTAATCAACGCCCATTTCAGGGTGTCTAATCTTTCTTGTCAAAATATATTTTCTGAATATTCCGCTTTCGCCTGAACCACCGATCCTGCTTAATGTATTGTCCTTTGATTTCTTCACTGGGTTTGTGCTTGGAATGGAGATAGGGATTATACGGTCCCTTCCTGCCGCCACAAGCGCTCATTATTAACAATACAAACAGCAGGAGCACATAGATTCTCATTATTTTTTCTCAGACATCTTTTCGTAACGATCCAGGAAATCTTCGATTTGCTCGGTCTCAATGCGTTTCGCAATAATTTTCTTATGCTCATCCAGAATATAGATTACTGGTGTGCTGTATATGTCGTAAATGTGTTTGTAGTGATTCTTATTAAATGCATCCACTACATTGATCCAGGGCAACTTCTTTTCCCGTATATACTTTCTCCACGGCTCCAGTTCGGAAACGCAGCCTACTGCATATACCTGTACCTGATGCTTGGATTGAATCTTTTTATAAAACTCAACCAGTTTAGGAGTCTCCTTCTGACAATGACCGCAATCTGGATCCCAGAAATAAACAATGGTGTATTTTGATTTGATTGAAAGGAGTGAGTACGTGTTAAAATCTGGAGTCAACCCAACGAGGGTATCTTGCATGATCAGGTTAGGAGCAATTTTTCCAATCAGAATGGAGTCAAGCTGGGTAGCCCTTTCCACAATCTTCTTGTTTTGTTTCTCATCAACCCAATAAGCCTGTTTGGATTTATAATACGTCAATGCCTCATGGACAAATATTGCATCAAACCCCATCACTTTAGAAGTCTCGTAATTAACAGTCATATACCAGACGAGGAATTTAAAGGTCTCTTTATTGCTTTTTGCTTTGGCGATCAGATAGTCACCTTCTTTGCATAGTGAATCCGGTATCTGAAGAGTCATGTTTTCCAGGTACTGTTTTACTTTAGGAAAATAGATCGGAGTTCTTAATAGACGCTCATCAGCCAGATCCAGATTGTCGAAAAAGTGTGCTTTGTAATAATGATAAGCAAAGGTGGAATCTTTTCGCCCGTTGGAAAGAATAGGAGCTTCAGGCACTTCTACATCAAGTGTGGCCTTCAGAAATTTGGAGGTAAAACTTACAGGGTGTTTTTTCATGAAATCATTCATGTAAGCTTTCACTTCCCCATCTAATCCCTTCAACTTGTCCTCTATAATCTTGGCGGAGTCTTTATTCGTTTCTTTAATGACTTTGTATCTGTTATGAAGGTGTTCGGCATCTTTTTGCTTTGCACTGAGCCAGTTGAGATATTCGAAAAACAACTTGTTTTCTGCCGATCCGTTAACCTCCATGTGACCGTTGTAATCGGTCGTATCTGTTTCCAAACTAAAATGCTGATTGGGCTCTACCAATAAAAAATCAAACAGTTTACGTTTATTCATTACAACCATATACATGCCCGGATCGGCGGCTTTCTTGCCTTTAAACTCAAGTAAGCCGTTTTTGTCGGCTTTAGCAGTATCAAAACTGTACTGCTTGTCACCAAAATAATAAACTAAAAAGCAGGTTGAGTCCTTAATCCCTTTGACTTTTATTTTTAAGTCATACGGTGTGGCCGCGGAAAGGGATAAGGAAGAGCATAGCACACCTATGCAGAACAAGGAAATAAAGATTTGTCTTTTCATATAACGGAATGTCTGATACAAAAATACGGAAAACCTCTAAGTATCAAAAATCGAACCAAGTGGATTTTCAAAAGGTTAATAAGAATAAAACTCGATGCGATTGAGTAGGGGAGGAGGGATTAAAATGAGAAAAGGGAGGCTTTAGGCCTCCCTTTTCAAGTGTTTATTCTTCTTTTTTGTTTTTACGAGGTTTCGTTTCCTTTGGTTTGACCACTTTCACGACAATCTCATTTTTCTCGGAATCAAAATCAACTTCCACCACATCTCCTTCTGAAATAGCTGATTTGATGATTTCTTCTGCGAGCGGATCTTCTACATATTTCTGAATAGCCCGTTTCAAAGGTCTTGCACCAAAATTGGAATCGTATCCTTTCTCACAGATATATTCTTTTGCAGCAGTAGTAAGTTTAATGCTGTAACCCATTGATTGTATACGACCGTACAATTTTTCCAGTTCAATATCAATGATCTTGTAGATATCGTCTTTGCTCAGCGAGTTAAAGAGTACCACATCATCAATACGGTTCAGGAATTCAGGAGCAAATGCTTTTTTAAGCGCATTTTCAATAACCCCTTTTGTATGATCTTCTACGCCCTCTTTTTTGGCAGTGGTACCAAATCCAACTCCCTGACCAAAGTCCTTTAACTGACGGGAGCCAATGTTGGAGGTCATGATGATAATCGTATTCTTGAAATCGACCTTACGTCCAAGACTATCGGTTAGCTGTCCGTCATCCAGTACCTGCAGCAGGAGGTTAAACACATCCGGATGCGCTTTCTCAATTTCATCGAGCAGGATTACAGAATATGGTTTCCGACGGACTTTTTCAGTCAACTGTCCGCCTTCTTCATAACCGACATATCCCGGAGGCGCTCCCACCAAACGGGTGACCGCAAACTTCTCCATGTATTCACTCATATCGATTCGAATCAGCGCATCGTCATTGTCAAACAGGTTACGGGAAAGTAATTTGGCTAACTGCGTTTTACCCACACCGGTTGGTCCCAGGAAAATAAAACTGCCAATTGGTTTATTGGGGTCTTTCAACCCGGCTCTGTTCCGTTGAATAGCTTTAACCACTTTCTTGACAGCTTCGTCCTGGCCAATAACCTTACCCATTAATTCCTGACCCATATTAACCAACTTACTGCCTTCATTCTGGGCAATACGCTGTACAGGTACACCGGTCATCATGGCAACTACTTCTGCCACATTGTCCTCGCTCACGGTTTCTTTATGGGTCTTTGTTTCTTCTTCCCAGGCTTTTTTAGCGGTTTCCAGCTGTTCAAGAAGCTGACGTTCGGTATCTCTTAAGCGGGCAGCTTCCTCATATTTCTGAGAACGGACGACCTTATTCTTCTCCTCTTTTATCTCTTCGATTTTCTTCTCTATCTCCAGGATATTCTTAGGCACCTTAATGTTATTGATGTGTACCCTTGATCCCGCTTCGTCCAATGCGTCAATGGCCTTGTCCGGCAGATGTCTGTCGGTAATGTAGCGACTGGTTAACGTTACACAGGCTTTGATGGCATCGTCGGTATATATAACGTTGTGGTGATCTTCGTATTTGGATTTGATGTTCTGAAGAATCTGGATTGTTTCTTCAGGAGTAGCAGGCTCAACAATCACCTTTTGAAAACGACGCTCAAGTGCACCATCTTTCTCAATGTATTGGCGGTATTCATCCAATGTAGTAGCACCAATACATTGAATTTCTCCACGGGCAAGGGCTGGCTTAAACATATTGGAAGCATCCAGTGAACCGGAAGCTCCACCTGCACCAATGATGGTATGGATTTCGTCGATAAACAAAATGACATCAGGCGATTTTTCAAGTTCGTTCATGACGGCCTTCATGCGTTCCTCAAACTGCCCGCGGTATTTGGTGCCGGCAACAAGAGACGCCAGATCAAGTGTAACTACCCGCTTGTTGAACAGTACCCTGGAAACTTTTTTCTGAGTAATACGCAAGGCAAGTCCTTCAGCAATAGCGGACTTTCCAACACCTGGTTCTCCAATCAGGATCGGGTTATTCTTCTTCCGGCGGGAAAGAATCTGGGATACCCGCTCGATTTCTTTCTCTCGGCCCACAATTGGATCAAGTTTTCCGTCTTCAGCGGCTTTGGTAAGATCTCTTCCGAAATTGTCCAGAACAGGAGTTTTGGATTTAGAATCCGAAATTTTCTTTGTACCGCTACCAAAAGCTCCCCCATCGTCTTCGTTTTCGTCGTCGGCAGGGTTCTGTGGAAATTCAGCACGCGGGTCTGCATTCATCATTTCAAGTTCGTTTTTAATTGTTTCGTAATCAATATTGAATTTGTGTAAAGCTTTTGTGGCAATGCTATCCTCATCTTTGAGGATGGAAAGAAGCAAATGCTCCGTTCCAATCATTGCACTTTTAAATATTTTGGCCTCAAGGTAGGTTATTTTAAGCGCTTTCTCTGCCTGTTTTACCAATGGAATATTACCAAGACTGACATTTACTTTTTTATTGCCCAGACCAGTGAGTGTTTCCACTTCCTTTCTAAGCTCCTGAAGATTGATTGTCAGGGATTTCATGATTTTTATAGCCATCCCTTCTCCCTCCCGGATTATGCCCAGCAGGAGATGTTCTGTTCCAATATAATCATGTCCCAGACGAAGGGCCTCCTCACGGCTGAATGTAATCACATCTTTTACCCGGGGTGAAAATTTAGCTTCCATAGTGTGTGGTATGAGCAATCGGTTAGTGTGTCTGCAAGCCCCTTAATAACTGAGAAAATTACATATTTCTGGCGGCTTTACAAAATTAGGGCTTATTAATCTAAAGGCCGGTTTATCTGAGGTAATTTTTGCACGTTAAAATGTTAATAATTAATGAATGAAAAAAATACCGGTTTGCAGTGATAATAAGTACCTTCGGTCGCCTGTAAATAAAAACCTAGTTATCCCGTTATACGTTTGATTTTCCCCCTGGGTTATGACTATTTTTAGGGTAGGGGAGTGCAGCGTTTATATTCAAGGATCGTACCACTTATCGTAGGAATTCAAAATAAATGACAATATGGCTGAAGGAGAAAAGATAATACCGATTAACATCGAAGATGAAATGAAAACATCCTACATCGATTATGCGATGTCGGTCATTGTGTCGCGTGCTTTACCCGATGTAAGGGATGGCTTGAAACCGGTGCATCGGAGGGTGTTGTTCGGAATGCTTGATTTGGGAGTTTTATCTAACCGCCCCTATAAGAAATCGGCCCGTATCGTAGGGGAGGTGCTTGGAAAATATCACCCGCATGGTGATACCTCTGTTTATGATGCCATGGTACGTATGGCTCAGGAGTGGAGCCTTCGTTACCCCCTTGTTGACGGACAAGGAAATTTCGGTTCTGTTGATGGTGATCCACCAGCCGCCATGCGTTATACCGAAGCGCGGTTACGTAAAATTGCCGAAGAGATGCTTGGTGATATCGATAAGAATACGGTCGATTTCAGACCCAACTTCGACGATTCTCTTGAAGAACCTACCGTTCTCCCAACCCGGATACCCAACTTACTCGTGAATGGTGCTTCCGGTATTGCTGTTGGTATGGCCACTAATATGCCTCCTCACAATATTACAGAAGTGATCGAAGCATGTATTGCTTATATTGACAATAAGGATATTGATATTGCCGGTTTGATGCAATATGTGAAAGCTCCAGATTTTCCTACCGGAGGGATCATTTATGGTTATCAGGGCGTAAAAGATGCTTTTGAGACAGGTCGTGGACGTATCGTGATGCGCTCCAAAACCAATATTGAAGTGACCGATAACCGGGAAAAACTGATTGTCACCGAAATACCCTACATGGTGAATAAGGCCCAGATGATCGAAAATACCGCCGCCCTCATCAATGAAAAGAAAATTGAAGGTATCAGTGCATTGAGAGATGAAAGCGACCGTGACGGTATGCGCATTGTGTACGAAATCAAGAAGGATGCGATTACCAATGTGGTACTCAATAACTTATTTAAATATACTGCACTTCAGACGTCTTTTAGTGTCAACAATATTGCACTGGTAGCAGGGAGACCTGTCATGCTCAATCTGAAGACGCTGATTTCTCACTTCATTGATTTTCGCCATGAAGTGGTCGTCCGCAGAACCAAGTATGAGTTAGACCAGGCTCAAAAAAGAGCGCATATCCTTCAGGGCTATTTGATTGCATTGGACAATCTGGATGAAGTCATTAAGCTGATCCGTGAGTCCAAGACCCCGGCTGAGGCTCAGGATGAACTCATCAGCCGCTTCGGACTGAGTGAACTCCAGGCGAAAGCGATCTTAGAAATGAGGTTGCGTGTTCTTACTGGACTGGAGCGTGACAAGATTAAGGCTGAGTATGATGAATTAATGAAACTGATTACCTACCTCAACGAAGTTCTGGGAGATGAAAACCTGAGAATGGAAATTATTAAGGATGAGTTAAAGGAAATCAAGGAAAAGTACGGAGATGGTCGTAAAACCGTAATCGAGTATGCTTCAGGAGACTTCCGTATGGAAGATATGATTGCCGACGATGAGGTGGTTATCACGATTTCCCATATGGGCTATATTAAGAGGACTCCGTTGACCGAATACAGGACCCAAAACCGGGGTGGAAAAGGATCCAAAGGATCTACTACCCGTGATGAAGACTTCCTCGAGCACCTCTTTGTAGCCACCAACCACAATTACCTGCTTTTCTTTACAGAACAGGGACGTTGTTTCTGGATGCGAGCCTATGAGATTCCGGAAGGTAACAAAGCCAGCAAAGGCAGAGCCATTCAGAACCTGATTAACATTCCTCAGGATGATAAGGTAAAAGCATATATTAATGTCAAGAATTTAAATGATGAAGAGTATATCAAGAACAACTTCATCATTATGTGCACAAAGAATGGCATAATTAAGAAAACAAGTCTTGAAGCTTATTCCCGTCCCCGGACAAATGGAATTAATGCAATAACGGTAAGAGACGGAGACACCTTGTTGGAAGCCAGACTGACTAGCGGCAAATGCGAAATCATGCTTGCATCCAAACTAGGCAAAGTCGTGAGGTTCAACGAAGAAAAGGTCCGGCCAATGGGCCGGAATGCTTCTGGTGTCAGAGGCATAAACCTGGATGATGAAGAAGGAACCAACAATGAGGTGATCGGAATGATCACGATTGAAAACCCATCAACCAATGTACTTGTAGTGTCTGAGAAAGGATTCGGAAAACGCTCGGATATTGAAGAATACCGCGTGACCAACCGGGGAGGTAAAGGTGTTAAAACACTGAATGTCACCGACAAGACCGGTAGCCTCATTGCAATTAAGGATGTGGACGACAATGCGGACCTGATGATCATTACCAAGTCTGGGATCATTATCCGATTGGCGGTGAGTGATTTACGTGTAATCGGACGTGCTACTCAAGGAGTGCGCCTGATTAACCTCAGTGATACCGATGAAATTGCTTCTGTTGCGAAGGTAGAAGTGGATCCGGAAGACAGAGAGGCTGCCGCAAATTCTGAAAATGGCGGCGTTTATGGAACTGACCAGACAAAAACGTCTGATGAACAAACAGGGGAAGCCTCTTCAGAAACCGAAGGAGAAGCACCAGTAAATCCTGAATAATCACCCTTTAAATACGGGAGATAAACTTAATAATTCTGATATAAAATGAAAAAAGCATTCCGAATACTGCCAATTTTAATATTGGTTCCAGCACTGTTAGTCGCGCAAACAAGTAAGCGGACCACCGCCCACAATGCGTTTGATGATTTCAAAAGGGATAAAGATGCGGCTTCATTGAAGAAAGCCAAGGAATATATTGATGCTGCAGCTCAACACCCTGAAACAGGTATTGAAGCTAAAACTTGGATTTATCGGGGTGATATTTACTTGGGGGCTTACGCCAATGATCTCAGCCTGGAAGGAGAAAAACAAAAGGATGTAACGGATCCTGCGAAGAAGAACCTGGTATCTTATTCAAATGTACCAATAGCCGATCTTCAAACGGCTTATGACAGTTATTCCAAGGTTAAACAGTTCGATAAAAAGAACAATTATGCGGAAGAAGTGGCAAAGGACCTATACCTGGTTGAGTCACACTTCGACAATAAAGGAAGAGCTGATTATAACTCCAAAAAATCAGCAGAAGCCGGTGTTTCCTTTGAGAAATGCTATGAAATATCTCTTGTTTTAGGGAAAGCCGATACATCTATCCTCAATTATGCAGCTTTGGCTTACCGAATTGGAGGTGAAATGGCTAAAGCCAAAGCCATTTATCAGAAACTCATTGATATGGATTATGGAAAGGGTAAAACGGTTTCAATCCTGGCTAATATGTTTATTACTGAAAAGGATACTGCATCAGCAAGCCGGATAATAACCAAAGGCAGGCAGAAGTTCCCTAGCGATATGGATTTGCTCACCGCTGAAACCAACCTGTTCCTGATGGGTCATAAAAATAAGGAAGCCCTGGCAAATCTTCAAAAGGTAATCGAAAAGAATCCTACTGATCCCCAACTTAACTTAGTCGTAGCCAGTGTATTCGACAATATGGCTAATCCAAAGGATGAAGCGGGTAAAGATTTGGCTGTTCCGACCGAATACAATGATTATTACAAGCAGAGCGAAAGCTATTACAAAAAGGCAATCGAACTCAAACCAGACTATTTTGATGCTTTATATAACTTAGGAGTATTGTATAATAATCAGGGAGTTAAGCTATATAATAATGCAAATAATATCAAGGATGCCAAGAAGTCTGCAGAAGAAGGCAAAAGAGCGGATGAGGTGTTTAAAATGGCCATTCCGTATTTAGAGAAAGCGCATGCAATTAATCCCAAAGACCGGAATACAATGCTGTCATTAAAACAGCTTTATGCGAAAACTGAACAGAACGAAAAATATGAAGCCATTAAGAAAGAAATGGCAGGAGGTAAGTAATATAATAATTGAGAGTGATCAATTTCAAGCAAAAGGCCTCGGTATTAATCGAGGCCTTTTTGTTTAAGTAGTTGATTGTTAGTGAGGTATTGTCAATATACCATTTAACATAATGCTAATTATGCGAATTGTTAATGTCAAAAGAAAGGAAGCTGGAGATGGTTTTTGAATACCTGAAAACCAGCTACTGACTTCCGACAGACAGTTCGAAAGATTAGTTGGGCGGGATAAAGGCTTTATTGGAAACTTGGTAACACCATGGGTGCAGCTAGATTAACCTGGGGAGTCTGGTGGCTCTGTGCTGCACCCCTTAAATGGAAGGTTTCTTAATTTGAATTCTTCTTCAATTCTCCAAAGCATTCATCTACGATCAACCCATTACCAAACTCTGGACGGTAAGCCTTTCTTTTTCTTAGCACACAGCGGTTAAATTGGGAAATCCAGGAGTCCATATCGGATGCCGATTCAAACTTCCGGCTTTGCTGATTAGCCGTCGATACAATACAGGTTGCCCGGTCTGCATTCAGAATAGCTTCTCCATCCAAGTAGTAATTGGAAACTTGTCCATCTTTTTCTTCTGAAATTTGATGAACTATTGCTTTCTCATCGCTCATAAACTAAAAAGTTTTGATTTTTGGCAAATGTACCATGAACGAATGCTTTTTACAAGCGTATTAGCATTATGTTGAAAATTTGATCAAAAGTTATTGCCCATTTGTAATTCCCTCGTTACCTCGCTTGAGAGATTTTAGCATATTTATTTGCATTCGGAGGATCAATGGAGCTTAAAAGCGGGACTACTTTACCTTTCTCATCAGCAAATGCCCCAGAGAACAAATTGACCAGTTCATCCGCCTTGGCACTAAAAAACAGCTGAAGATTAAAGGAAGCTGGCTTTTCCTGATATACTTTTTGCACCAGAAGCAGACTTTCATAGACGTTGGCACGTCCGGTGGCTGCGTCGTTGTACATCAGGTCGAAACCCAGGCGATGGTATTTATACATACATTCCCTGAGGGGGGCAAATGCAGGATTTAAAGCATTTTCAACCAACCAATACCGGTTTTTCTGACTAGTGCTTTCAAATGATTTCCAACCGTGTTCTGCGGCATTTTGAGCATTATTAACGATTTGTTGCGCTTTTTGGTAGTAAGGGGTACCACCATTTAAAGAAAACGTGTCGTAATCCATCGCAATGGCGATATAAGCATAATAAGCGAGTACCGAAGTCAGATTGTTCGTAAAAGTGGTTTCTATAAAGTCCATTGGTTGGGCCTCAATGTAGTTAAACTGGAAATCATTGTCACTGTAATTGAGGATGGTGGAATTGAAAGAGGATTTGTAAGCCGGGCGGTTTGTTTGGATTTGAATAGATCCCTTGAATTGATCCACTGCAAGTTCATCTGTAATGTTGATCAGAATACTCACTGTAATGCGTTCGGTCGCACTGAAGTTATCTTTTGTCCAGTGCGTATTATTCATAAACTCGTAAATGGATCCTTTGAGGGATTCAAAGATTCTTTTTTCGGTAGTACCTTGAATCTGCGGAGCGAGCACTTGTACCGTGCAGTTCAATTCCTGAGCATGCAGGTTTTGGAGAAAGATTGACTGACCAAGTCCGGCAACCAGCAGTATTAAGAATTTTTTTTTAATCAATCGAGTGTGTAACACTTTAGGCAATTTGTTAAATGAGAATAAACTGTCTCCCTTAAGGGGTTGCGTTTATTAAAGATTTTATGTTCTCAATAATATCCCTGGCAACGGCTTTCTTATCTTTTAACTCGAAATTAACGATATTATTGTGCTTATCCAGTAGGGTAATTTTGTTCGTATCCACACCAAAGCCGGCACCCATTTCACGAAGCGAATTTAAGACAATAAAATCGAGGTTCTTATTAATGAGTTTCTTTTGGGCGTTAGCTACTTCGTGCTCGGTTTCAAGTGCGAAACCGACTAATATTTGTTTGTTCGACTTGCGTTTTCCCAATTCGGCCAAAATGTCTGGAGTTTTTTCAAGCGTCAGTTGGGTAAGTTCACCATTTTCCTTCTTGATTTTTTCGGTGGCTTGTGTGGCGGGTCTGAAATCTGCAACTGCTGCCGATAATATGGCAATGTCCTGTCCGGCAAACCGGGTCACACAGGCTTGGTACATTTCTTCCGCCGAAGTAACATCAGTACGGTGGATAAGTGAGTGGTTGGTATGAAGTCCATTCGGGCCACAGATGAGCTCCACTTCGGCTCCATTTTTGGCCAGTTCTTCTGCCAAAGCAAATCCCATTTTACCGCTGGAATGGTTCCCAATGAAGCGAACCGGATCGATGGCTTCAAAGGTGGGACCGGCTGTAACCAGTGCTTTTTTGCCGGTTAATGGAGCTTCTTTGCGAAGTATATTTTGAAGATGCAACAGAATATCTTCCGGTTCGGCCATTCTCCCCTCCCCTATCAGTCCACTTGCCAACTCTCCATAGCCTGGAGCAATCAGTTTTACACCTCTGGAGGTAAGCAGGGTTATGTTGTGTTTGGTAGCCGGGTGCTGAAACATATCAACATCCATTGCAGGAGCAATGTGAACCGGGCACCTGGCAGATAGAAAGACCGCCAGCAGCAGATTATCACAAACGCCGGAAGCCATCTTGGCTAATGTATTGGCAGAGGCTGGGGCAATCACCAGGTGATCAGCCCAGAGACCAAGTTCTACATGGTTATTCCAAACACCGTTTTCTCCCGTAGTGAAATCAACCAATACCGGATTGGTCGATAAGGTTGCCAGGGTTAAAGGGGTTATGAATTCGCATGCTGCAGGAGTCATCACCACCCTTACCTGAGCTCCTGCTTTCACGAGGAGGCGGGTAAGCACGGCTGCTTTATATGCCGAAATACTGGCTGATATTCCGAGGATGATTTTTTTGCCGCTCAACATGGATGAAGGTTCTGAATGATGAAAGGTTCAATACCACCAGGCAATGCCCGCAATATTGAACCTTGAAAGTAACAAAAGAACGCTATGGCTCTTTATGTTAAACACCGTTTGATCCGTTTCGCTTAGTTTTGGGTAGGCAGATTTTCCTTTGCCGGATTCCGGAAGTAAATCTTGTCTTCCATAAACTCGGAAGTAGCGATTGAAGAAGGTTTAGGTAAGCGCTCGTAAAACTTAGAAATTTCAATTTGTTCCCGGTTTTCGAACACCTCTTCCAGGTTATCTGTGTGGGAAGCAAATTCATTCAGTTTCTGGGTGAGTTCTTCTTTAATTTCAGCCCCAATCTGGTTAGCCCGTTTGCTGATAATAGCAACGCTCAGATAAACATTACCTGTCTTTTCATCCAGTTTCCGAACATCGCGTGTAATGGTAGTGGGTTCTGCGTTTGTTTTTTTGTAATCCATTTTCAGGTTTATTTGAGTTAATTCGATTGCTTCTTGTTCCGATTTTCCTTATCAGCCTTCTCTTTATTCTGCTTATCTCTTTCAGCCGTATTATCTGCTTCCGCTTTTTCTAATTGTTTCTTGATTTTAGAAGCGTCTTCATAAATTACCTGCGCTTGTGCAAGAAAGCTGCTTTTAGGATATGTATCCACAAATTTAGTGTAATTATCCATCACAATCTTCATCCTTTCGGCTTTTTTCACATCCACGCTCAAAAGTCCAAGTTGATAATAGTCTTCAATCGTGACAAAACTCAGTTCTTCCTGATGAGGATTGGCCGGGAAGTCCTTATTATGGACAATAATATCGGCAATAGAAGCTTTGTAATCGGAGATGTTGTAATACTGAACACAGGTGGCGTAGGATTTCATTTCCAGCTTGCCACGCAACTTATCCACACATTCATTGCAATCCGGAATGTGTTCGCTTTTGGGATACTGCTTCAAAAAGAAGGAAAATTCGCGGATAGCGGTATAGGTGTCTGTCTGATCCAGGGTGTACTCGGGTGAATTGAGGTAGTAACAACGGGCAGTCATGTAGGCGCATTCTTCTGCTTTTTTAGCTGTAGGAAATGTTCTTACAAAATTCCGGAACATGAAACCGGCAAGCAGGTAATCGCCCAGTTCAAAGTTGGTATAAGCGTTATAGAAAAAAACGGTTTCAGCCTTCTCGGTTCCTTTGTAGATATTCTGGAGTTCTTCGAAGAGAATCTGAGCTTTGGTATAATCGCCTTTGTCAAAGTATTTGATGGCCATCTCCAGTTTATTCTCGTAGTCGGTGCTCTTTTTAAGTGCATTAAAGTCATTACAGGCTGACGCCAGCGAGAGAAACAGGAATAAAAGGGCTATTTTCAGAATATGCTTCATAAAGTTGGCAAAGGTACTTAATAATTTTGTTACACCGGAAATTTATCGATTAATCCTGAATGGCTGCTTTTACCCCGGATAATTCCAGATTGATAACTCCAAACGGACATATTTATTGTGTTTGCAAGGTTTGTTCATAAGTGTTTTCCAGCAAAATCCCCAGAAAAGACTAATTTTGCGCGTTCAAAATAGTGTCTACTAGCCTTACATGCCTTATGAAAGATTTATTCGAAAAGATCAAAGCAAATCGCGGCCCTATCGGGATGCATTCCAAAGAATCTCATGGATATTTTACCTTTCCTAAACTGGAAGGGGATGTTGGACCCCGTATGATTTTTCGTGGGAAAGAGCGTCTGAACTGGAGCCTCAACAATTACCTGGGACTGGCCAATCATCCAGAAGTGAGAAAAGCCGATGCCGATGCGTCGGCCCAATATGGCCTGGCGGTACCCATGGGTGCCCGTATGATGTCAGGTAATTCCGATCAACATGAAGAATTGGAGCGTGGGCTTTCGGCCTTTGTTCAAAAAGAAGATACGATTCTGTGTAATTTCGGCTACCAAGCCATGGTTTCAGCTATTGACTGCCTTGTTGACCGGCACGATGTAATTGTCTATGACGCCGAATCGCATGCCTGTATTCTGGATGGAGTGCGCTTGCATATGGGCAAGCGGTATGTTTTTAAACACAATGACATTGCCGATTGTGAAAAACAACTCGAACGGGCTGTTAAGCTCACCACCACTACCGGAGGATCAATTCTTGTAATTACCGAAGGCGTATTTGGAATGCGAGGCGATCAGGGTAAACTGAAAGAGATTGTTGCCTTAAAGAAAAAGTTCAATTTCCGCCTTTTTGTAGATGATGCACACGGAATCGGCACCATGGGTAAAACCGGTGCAGGTACAGGAGAAGAGCAAGGTTGTCAGGACGGAATTGATATTTATTTTGGAACCTTCGCCAAATCCTTTGCATTAATAGGTGGTTTTATTTCCAGCGAGGCACAGGTGGTGGAATACCTGAGATACAACATGCGTTCCCAGATTTTTGCCAAGTCGCTCCCCATGCCCCTGGTAGTGGGTGCATTGAAACGACTTGAGTTGATGCGTAAACACCCCGAATACAGGGACAATTTGTGGAAAATTACACGTGCCATGCAAGACGGGCTTCGCAAAGCGGGATTTGAAATTGGAGTAACCAATTCACCTGTCACACCGGTATTTATGAATGGATCCATTCCCGAAGCAACCAACCTGATTTATGATCTGCGGGAGAATTACAATGTGTTTTGTTCCATGGTGGTTTATCCGGTTGTTCCGAAAGGAATGATCATTCTGCGTCTCATCCCGACTGCGGTGCATACCATGGAGGATGTGACCTATACAATTTCATGTTTTTCTAAAATTGTTGGAAAGTTAAAGTCCGGTCAATACATGGCGGATAAAATAGCTTCTTTTTAAAATTATCCTTGTGCTTATGCGTTTGGGGAGAAATTAATCTTCTTCCCAGGTGTTTTTCCGAAGCAGTTGTTTCGGCTTACCATTTTTATCTAAATAAGTACATGAATTTCAGCGAACTCAATTTAAATCCCCAACTCCTCGAAGCAATCAGTTATGCCAACTACGTGAAGGCAACACCCATTCAGGAGATGAGTATTCCCATTATCCTTGGCGGAAGAGACATCATCGGATGTGCACAAACGGGTACAGGCAAAACAGCTGCCTTTGCGCTTCCGGTCATGAGTAAATTGCTTGAAAAGGAAACGAATAAAATCCAGGCTCTGGTTATTGTCCCTACCCGGGAGCTGGCTATTCAAATTGTGCAGTGGATGGATGGTCTTTCCTATTTCACCAATATCAGCGCTATGTCTGTTTATGGTGGAGGGGATGGAATATCCTTTGAGCAGGAGAAAACGGCTTTGTCCAAGGGCGCCAACATCATTGTGGCTACTCCGGGTCGATTACTCTCCCACCTGAATTTGGGGTATGTAGATTTCTCTGAACTGCGATTCCTGATTCTGGATGAAGCCGATCGTATGCTCGATATGGGCTTTTTTGATGATATCATGCGTATTGTCAATACCGTTCCGAAGGAGCGTCAAACATTGCTTTTCTCAGCCACGATGCCTCCCAAGATCCGCCAGCTTGCAGGGAAAATTCTGCGTGATCCGGCTGAAGTGAGCATTGCTATCTCCAAACCTGCTGAAGGAGTTGTACAGGGAGCTTACATGGTTTATGATTCCCAAAAGGTGTCACTGATCAAGAAATTACTGGTGGGCAAGGAAGAGGAACTGAAAAGTGTTATCATTTTTGCGTCCAGAAAAGAAACAGTGAAAAGCCTGGAGAGTGAATTGAGAAAGCAGAAGCTGTCGGTGCGTTCCATTCACTCCGATCTCGAACAGAACGAGCGTGAAGAAGTGATGCGGATGTTCAAGAGCAGACAAATACAAGGGCTGGTTGCCACCGATATCGTTTCTCGCGGAATAGATATCGATGATATCGGTTTGGTCATCAATTTTGACATGCCGGGTGATGCAGAAGATTATATTCACCGGATTGGTCGTACGGCCAGAGCCGAATCGACAGGTGTAGCCATTAGCTTCGTGAATGAAAAAGATCAGGAAAAATTTTCGCGTATCGAGAAATTCCTGGAGAAAAGCATTCAGAAAATTCCGCTGCCGGAAGGTCTGGAAGTAGGACCTGTTTACGGGCCCCGTAATTCCTCTTCGGGAAAGAAATCCTTTCATGGGAAAGGCGGCCAAGGGGCATCGAACAAAGGAAGTGGAGGCTCTAGTCGCCCACCCCACAGACGTCCGCGTTAATCAATTAAATTAACCGGAATTCACTAATTTATTATATTTGCCGAAATCAAAATCCAACTCAAAAACTCGTCTCAAATGAAAAAAGTATTCAGCATTATTCTTGTTGCTGCCGTAGTAACCCTAGTTGCCTGTGGTGGTAAAAAATCTGATCTCGTTGCCGGCACCTGGAAAATTGGCGACATGGCTGCTGAATCTCCTAAAGACCTTCCGGATTCTTTGAGAAAAGCCATTGAAGCTCAAAGCAAGGCCGGAATTGAAGAAATGAAAAAAAGCTGCACCTTTGAATTCAAGAAGGACGGCTCCTACACCATAAAAATGATGGATACTGAAAGCAAAGGCAAGTGGACCCTGAGCGATGACGGTACTAAGATCTCCATGACTGGTGATACGAAAGAGAAACAAGCAATGTCCGGTGATGTGGTTGAACTTACTGCAAACAAACTCGTCTTCTGTATTGTTGATCAGGGATTGAAACAAACGCTGACACTCGTTAAATAATAATAGATTTCTATCATTAGAAGCCTTCCGGAATTCCGGAAGGCTTTTTTTTTATCCCCTGCCCTGCTCTTTGGTAGACATAAAAAAGCCACACGGAATAAATTCTGTATGGCTTTTAGGTATTAGGAAAATGGGTCAGATTACTTTTTTCACCAGGTCAGCTGCATCCTGCAGCTGTATGGCAGAGAATACCTTCAGCCCCGACTCGTCAATGATTTTTTTCGCTTCAACAGCATTCGTACCCTGCAACCTTACAATAATCGGGACATGTATTGTTCCCATGTTTTTGTAGGCATCCACAATACCTTGTGCCACCCGGTCGCAACGTACAATCCCACCGAATATATTTACCAGAATGGCCTTTACATGCTCATCCCGGAGGATGATGCGAAACGCTTGTTCGACACGGGCTGCATTGGCTGTTCCGCCTACATCCAGGAAGTTAGCCGGGTCGCCGCCTGCCAGTTTAATAATGTCCATCGTTGCCATGGCAAGACCAGCTCCATTAACCATGCAACCAACGTTACCGTCCAGTTTAACATAGTTGAGCGAATGCTTGCCTGCTTCAACTTCGGTAGGATCTTCTTCCGATTCATCACGCATAGCGGCATAATCCGGATGACGGAAAAGCGCATTGTTATCCAATGAAACCTTTGCGTCAACCGCGATAATTTTATTGTCTGAAGTTTTCAGTACGGGATTAATTTCAAAAAGAGAAGCATCGATCGTCTCATACGCTTTGTACAAAGAAGCCACGAATTTCACCATGTTTTTTAAAGCATCTCCTTCAAGGCCCAGGTTATAAGCAATTTTCCTGCACTGAAATCCTTGGAGACCAACCTTGGGGTCGACCTCTTCTTTGAAAATCAGGTGAGGTGTTTTTTCTGCAACTTCCTCAATGTTCATCCCTCCTTCGGTGGAATACATGATGATGTTTCTGCCTTTCTGACGGTTCAGCAATACGCTGATGTAAAATTCTTTGGTAGGTGTTGCACCCGGATAATAGACATCCTGGGCTATCAGCACTTTGCTCACGAGCTTACCCTTATCGCTTGTCTGGGCCGTAACCAGGTGATTTCCTAATATGTTTTCGGATATTTTTTTAACGTCATCGACAGATTTGGCAAGTGCTACACCGCGTTGTTCGGTACCTACAATTTTACCTTTTCCTCTTCCTCCGGCATGGATCTGCGACTTGACTACGAACCAGCTGGTGCCTGTAGCTTTTTGTAATTCTTTTGCTGCATCTACTGCTTTTTCCGGAGTGTCTGCAACAATACCTTCCTGAATGGCCACACCAAAACCTTTGAGGATACCCTTCCCCTGATATTCATGAATATTCATAGCTGATTATGTTTGTGAAATGATGTCCAAAAGTAGGTTTTTGATACCAATATTCAAATTAATCTTTTGCACGTTCATCCCTCCTGAAAGGAGGCTTTCGCTGACCCTGATTTGGTTGGCCCGTGAAGAGGAAATGCTTATTGAATAAGCATAAAAAAGCCCTGAAACTGGTAGTTCTTGCCGTCTAAGCCGGATGCCTGCAAAAGGTAATAATACGTGCCGTCAGCAGCCTTGGCACCTCCAGGTGTGTAACCATCCCAGCCTTCATCGGGCCGTGTAAGTTCCGTCATAAAAACTCCCCAACGGTCGTATATCTTCATATGCAATGTTGCCAGGTGATCGGAACTAACTACAAACAAATCGTTCTTCCCGTCGTTGTTGGGTGTAAACACATTTGGAATAACCAACCAGGAAGGTGGCTCCAATACGTCGATTGGAATCTGGAAACTTCCTGTACACCCATTTACATCTGTTACAAGCAAGGTGGTGGTATAGATACCAGGAGAATTATAGAGGTGTGTAAATCCGGAAGAGCCCGTCGCAGAATTATTATCACCCAGATTCCAGTCCCAGTTAACAGTATTGGATGAGCTGTTGTCCTGAAAAGAAACAGACAGCGGTGCTGTGCCTGAAACTGGGGTTGCCATATACAAGGCATGAACCTCGTTAACCACCAATGTATCGGTTGCCGTTACCGAACCACAGGTATTGGTTGCTGTCACCGTATAGGTTCCGGGATTTTTAACATAAATCACGGCACTGGTGGCGCCGTTGCTCCAAAGATAGCTGGTGCCTCCCGAGGCGGTGAGCTTGGCGGAGTCGCCTTTGCATATTTTATTGATTCCGGCGATGGCCGGATTGGGTAAAGGCATTACCACGACTGTTTGAGACGCCGAATCCACCCCACAGGCATTGATGACATGTACCTGGTAGGTACCGCCATCAACGACTGTGATTGCCGGAAGTAGACTGCCTGTACTCCAGGAATAAGTTCCTCCTCCGGCAGCCGTAAGTACAATGCTTTTTCCCGAACAAAAGGTAACCGGTCCTGAAGCGCTGATAGAAGCAACCGGAAGGTTGCCAACATTGGTAATGGTTACGGGAACAACAAGGGAACATTGATTTGAGTCAGTAACCAGGCAAGAGTATGAGCCGGCAGGGAGGTTTATTGCCGAAGGGGTCTTGCCGGCAATGGGGGCCCAGAGATAGTTGACAGGTGGAGTGCCCCCTGTTACCGCAACCGCTGCCGAGCCGTTGGACAGACCACAAGTAGCTGCATTTATCGTGGGTACAGCTGTCAATGCGGGAGGCTGACTGATCCAAACAGAGGCCTTTGTCTGGCATCCGTTCTGGTCTTTGATCCAACAGGTATCGGCACCGGCAGGCAGGTTGAGGGCAGTTGAGGTACTTCCTCCCTGCTGCCAGCTATATTGATAGGTACCCGTAATTCCTCCGGAAACCAGGACAGAAGCGGTGCCGTTGCTGCCTCCATAACAGGAAACAGGTGTGGTGGAAGCCTTAACGGTAAGGGAGGCAGGTTGTGCCACGCTTAGTATAAGGGTGTTTGTGCACCCGTTGGCGTCAGTGATCAGGCAGGTATAACTCAATGCCGGCAGCATTTTTACGGTATCCGTAAGCGCGCCACCGGGAGACCAGCTATAATGGTAAGGAGCAGTTCCGCCCTTGGGAATAACTGCCGCTATACCATCCTTGCCTCCGTTACAGGAAACAGGGAAGGTATAGGAGAGGGCAGTGAGCGGAGCTGCTGGTTGGGTGATCTTTACCGACTGGGTGTCATGACATCCTTTGGAATCTGTAAGGGTACAGGTATAAATACCTGAGGTAAGCAAGTGTGCCGTATCTGAAGTGCCTCCTGCAGGAAGCCAGGAAAAGAGGTATGGACTGGTTCCTCCAGATGCAGAAGCTATCGCCCAACCGTCGTTACCACCAAAACAGGAAACATTTTTATTGCTGGTGACAAGCACGAGCATAGGTGGCTCAGTCAATGTTACCTGTTGAACGGAGGAGCAGTGATTTGCATCAGTCACCGTATACTGATAGGTTCCGGCCTGTAAGCCGGTGATGGAACTGGTGGTGGCCCCTCCCGGAGACCAGGAAAATGTATAAGGCGTTGTACCTCCTGATGGTGCCAGCTGGATACTTCCGGTGCCTGCACGGTAACAATTCAAGTTCTGATGTGTTTCCGCAACAGTAAGAAGGCTGGGTTGAGTTATAGGGATAACCAGGCTAGCAGCGCATCCTCCGGTTGCAGTTACTTTTATGGTATAGCTACCGATGGACAACCCGCTTAATGTACCATTATTCAATCCGGGGGAGGAACTCCAGGAATAGGAAAAAGGTGGTGAGGCGCCGCTAACCATAACCGTTGCTGTACCATCGCTGAGGCCATTGCAACTAACATTTTTAACCGAATCTTTCAATACAGGATAGGGATAAATGGTAATCGTTGTGTCCAGGGTATAACTGCAAGCTCCCGTTTTAATGGTCACCTGATAGTGACCGGTACTGTCCGCGGTGCAGGTTTGATTGGTACTTGGTCCGGTAATGCCTGGTCCGGCAGGAACCTTTGTCCATGCATACGAGTCGGCGCCGGGAGGTGCCGTCATGGAGATGGAGCTACCGCGACAAGCGGTTGGAGAAGATAAGTTAATTTCAACAGGCGAACAGGAGCAATCCACATACCCGTACCCGAAGTGTCCTCCATGCGTGCAACCGGCTGCAGTGAATCGCACCGTGATGGTTTGTCCCATGTATGCAGAAAGATTTAAGCTGTTTGCCGACCAGGGCAGGAAATAGATATTGGAATTGTCATAGCTGGTATTTACATAAGGTGATTGGGTAAAACCGGGTGGAATGACACCGCTTAAGATCTGGATATAATACTGCAGGCAGGGTACCCCATTTCCCAAACTATCGAGTACTTCAATCATAAAATAAGGCTGTTCCCCCACTGCGTGGCCTCCATCATTTAACAGAATGGCATACTTATAGGTGAATAATGAATTGGAGGCCGTTACCCGAAAAGTCTGCTGGATAATTTCACCTGCTGATGTGGCGCCGGAACCAATTCCTCCTCCTGCACAGGAAAAATTATTGTCCCTGTTTACATTATAGCCTCCTAGTCTCAATGCATAACTTCCGCCTCCCGGATCAAGTTCCGGAAATCCGCCCAGCAAGTCATTCCCTGCTCCGGCAGATACGAGTGTATGGTAAGAACAGGTGGATTCGTTCGAATTCAGTCCTAATGTGTTGATGCCGGTAGCGGTAGTAAATAACGGAAATCCAGAATTAATGTTAAACCCGATATAACCAGTCCATCCTGCGAAATTCCCATTCTCAAAATCCACATTGTTGCAGGCGCTTGTCAACGTCAGATTTTTATTTGGGTCCCTGAAAGCAGGCGAAATCAGGGGGATGCCGAATTTTTGATAAACATATGCTTGCTCTTTTACATAGAGTGCCTTCCGGAATTCGGATTCATTTAAATGATGTGCACTGCGATATGCTGAGGTTGCCTGGTAAAGGCTGTCCATGTTCATCCCCTGCAGACTGTCTCCCTGATAAAAAAGATAAGTGGCTGCTACCTGAGATATACCTAGCTTCCAGGTGGTGAGTAGCAAGAAATGAAATAAAAGGAATTTCCTTTTCATCTGATGAAGGTTATTTAGAAGGGAAAAGTATCTGTTGACACCGGTTTATTTTCAGAAGGGTTAGTAGGCTAAGGGCTGCTGCTTATAGGAGGGGAAATTGCCCGATCTGAAAAAATGGTTATGCTCTGTTTTCTTTTATACCATGTTTTTTAAGCCATGTATTTAAAATTGAATATTTAACTTATTTAGAATTGATCAGGATAAATGTATGAGAAAGACAAGGGGGGATGCAAACCAATACGGAGTGTACTTTAATCAATCAAGCGACGAATAATCTAGCGGTTCAAGAGAGGGTGATTAAATGCAGTTGCTTGTTTTTCAGCAACTTGTTGTGCGAGCGAGGCCTGAAGGAAGAGATAAATTACCCCCTCTTTCTTTTGTTTCGCTCGGGTCAAGAAAACAGGCTTTATTGGAATACCTGGAAAGAGAAGGTGGTTGGTTGGGTGATTCAGCCTTCGATTTGAGCCGAAAGTCCTTGTTCCTGCAAGGCAGAACAAATGGGAACGAGTTTGTCGTAATCCCCGTTTTTGACTGAACATTTTCCGGTATGATGCACCAAATAGGCACATTGTTCTGCCTGTTCAGGCAGGTGGTCGCAATAAACCATCAGCATTTCAATGACATGTTCAAAGGTGTTCACATCATCGTTGTAGAGGATAATGGTGTGACTGCTTTTAAATTCCACCTGTTCTTCTTCCAGGAGCTCCAGCTCTCTTTCCGGGTAAGGAAGATCGGTATAGGGTTTCATCTGGTTAGTCAATCTCTTACAAAATTAAGGGGCAAATGGCAAAAAAACAAATGCGCGTCTCCCCTACTCGCCTTTCGCCTCCGCAACCGTTATTTTCTTTCCGTTTTTATAGGCGAGAATAAAAGCATCGGGAATGCCTTTTGCAGTGGCTTCCTCTTTCAGAAACACAGCATCTTCATATTT
>Ga0206898_10068_pt1 | contig 31133 bp, 27 predicted proteins | sample Alteio_BWOrgHeat_50_FD_153237 | JGI IMG/M metagenome (GOLD analysis project Ga0206898, IMG submission 153237) | Enriched cells from forest soil in Barre Woods Harvard Forest LTER site, Petersham, Massachusetts, United States -... | ecosystem: Environmental > Terrestrial > Soil > Temperate forest >...
TTAGCCAATACAAGAAATGGCTCCAATTCTTTTGTTAACTCAACGATTACGCGAATTCTCGGTTCCACATAAATAATATCATTTGCTTGTACTATCATATTGGCTTGAACAATACCAGATATGGTAGAAAGGTCGAGCAGGTAAACAGTAGGTTTTTGAGGGTCTCCTCTTATCACTTTGATTTTGTAAGATTTGGAGTATTCCGGAAGACCTCCCGTCATTGCGATGGCTTCAATTATGGTTGTATGATTATTTGAGATAGCGAGGACTCTGGCACTTCCTCCTGACCCCGGAAATATAATCACTCGCTTATTGACGATTTTAACAAGTACAAAGGGCTTCACATAATATGCCGAATACTTTTCCTCCAGCATTTTTTGTGCTTCCCGAACGGTGAGGCCCGATAATTTGACTTCGCCAAGCACGGGTAATTTTACGCTACCATCGTTTTCAATTACATACTGCAGAATGGAACCTTGATTGGCAATAACAGATCCGCCAACAGCAGTCAGGTCAATCAGTTTAAAGCCGTCATTGGAATACAGCCGGAATTCAAGAATGTCGTTCGGAGTGATTTTGGATTCTTTTACAGAAACGGAATCCTGAATCGGGGAATAAACATAATTTCTAGGAGTTTTCAGCATAATATCAGGGCGGAGAAAACCGCAGCTGGATACCAAAATGGCTCCCAAAAACAGACTCAATATTCTCTTCATAAAACGCTTCTTATAGCTTGGATATGAAGTACAAAGGTATAATAATTATCGAATACCGGTAGTATTGCCGGAGAGGAGGCGATGGTATAGATTTTTCATGTCGTCCACCAATCGGGTATAATGAAAAGTGGTTCTCACATGTTCCCATCCGGCCCGACTCATTTGCAACCTTAGCGCGTCATTTTGAGTAAGTTCGAGCATTTTTTTGCAAAAATCAGCATCATTGTTTTTTGCTGCCAGACTTGCAGTGACACCTGGGATCACTACATTTTCAATGCCTCCGGTATTGGTACTTACGATAGGAATCCCAGCGGCCTGGGCCTCGATCAGACTAACGGGTGTGCCTTCATTAAAAGAGCTGAGTGCCACAATATCGGCTCCTGCGAAGGCCCAGTCGGCCCGGTGAATCCAGGAGGTAAAGATCAGGTCGGACGCGTTTAGCGGCTGTTCCGGGGTAGAAAATGTCAGCCCCAATTCGTTTGCCCAGCTTTCTATTTGCCCCCTCAGTTCACCATCGCCTACAATCACTCCTCGAACCCGCCTTTTGCTATTGGATTTCACATATTTTATGGCTTCCAGAAATAAGCGGTGGTTCTTTACGGGTACCAGGCGCCCCATAATCATCACGGCCAGCTCCTGGTCTTCCAGGCCATACGTTTTTCTGAAGTCCATTCGCTTGTTTTCCCGGTCATCCCTGAAACGTTGTAAGTCGAATCCCAATGGTATCACTTCCACTTTTTCAGGTGAACAGATGTGGTGTATCCGGGTCAGCTCCGTTTTCTGAAGTTCACTGATAGCAATAATGCGAGTGCTTTTGGTGGCCAGATAACGTTCAATGTTTTTATAAACAAAGGTCTTGGTTTTTCCAAAATAAGAATGAAAAACATGACCGTGGAATGTATGGAGGATAATCGGAATGTTACACGCATCTGCGGCAAGCCGGCCCAATGTGCCTGCCTTGGAAGCATGGGTATGTACAATGTCCGGTTTGAATTCGGTGATGAGTTTTTTGAGTTTGAGGTAGGCTATCCGGTCATCCTTCAGGTTTATTTCCCTTTTCATTTCGGGGATAATGACTGGATTCAGGCCCAATTGCTGAAGAATATGTCCGGAGCTGTCTTCCGATTCTTCCTTTTCTCCCCCAACCAGCAATGTTTCGAATTCCGGTGCCAGATACCGGCTGAGATAAGCTACATTGTAAGTTGGCCCACCCAGGTTGAAACGATTAATAATGCGCAGTACTTTAGGCATAAGTGTATTGGGTTAGGAAGCAGCTGATATGCCGTATTTTTTCCACCAGTGCTGAAAAACAAGGAGGGCCCAGATACGGGCAACGGCATCTTCCGGACTTGCTGAAAATAATTTCTGTTTTAGTTTTTCAATTTCCTTCACGTCGAATATTCCCTGCCGTTGAATATTCCCGGGCTCCAGTAAATCGTCAAATAGAAGCGGTTTCAGGTCGGTACGAAACCATTTCAGCAAGGGGACTTCGAAGCCTTGCTTTTTTCGTGCCAGGATTTCGGCAGGCAACAGCTGAGCGAAGGCATCCTTCAGAATTTTTTTTCGATTGTGTTTGTCGATTTTATAACTGTCCGGAAGCGTAAAAACATAATCCACCAGACGGTAATCAAGAAAGGGGCTGCGGAGCTCTAACCCATTAGCCATACTCATCAAATCAGTCTTTACCAACATGTCGTTTTGCAGCACCAGTTGGAAGTCGGCTTTCAACAAGGCGCTAAAACCGGTTCCGTCGAGGTGAGACAGGATGGATTTACGTCGGGTAAATTCATCCGTTTCACCCGGATGGAGCAGTAAATTTCCGGCATCGCCTCCTTCGGCAAACCCCGCCCATTGCCAGTAGCGATCGGAGTCTGAAAGGTCCATGCCTGTACTGAATTTGCGTAACTGCCTCACTTTGTTTCCGAACCGGGAGTTGCGCGACATCGGTAATGCCCCCCAGAGGGCTTTTCCTGCATAAGCCCCTTTTTCGGCGAGGCCTCTGTGCTGCATCCGGTATTCGGCGGCATGTTTGTTATAACCTGTAAAGAGCTCATCGGCCCCGTCTCCGCTAAGGGCAACGGTAACTTCTTTTTTCGTGTGTTTGCACAGGATATATACCAGCAAGGCGGAGGAGTCGGCAAATGGTTCGTCCAGGTAATCGAGTGCTTCGCTGAGGTTATCAAAAAGTTCTTTGTTCCTTACCGGAAAGATCGTGTGTTGTGTGCCGAACTGTACGGCTACTTTTTCCGCAAAAGGTGTTTCGTCAAAAAAAGGTTCGTCGGGGAACCCGATGGAAAAGGTTCTCAGGCCAGGCGTATGACGAGAGGCGAGTGCAGTGACAACAGAAGAGTCTATGCCTCCGCTTAAAAATGTTCCCAGTGGCACGTCCGATACCAGTCGTTTCTGTACAGCATCTTCCGTGAGCAGCCTCACCCGGTCAAGTGCTTCGGCATAGGATGGTGCAGGAACGGATACCCGGTTATTCAGTTGGTAATAATTCTTTTTTTCGCATTTGCCTGATTGAATATGCAAGAGGCAACCGGGTTCCAGCTTTTTGACTGCTGAGAAAATGGAGTCGGGTGCAGGTATGTAATTGAGGTGAAGGTAGGTCCGCAACGATGTGCGGTCAATCGCTCTGCTGATGGGATATTCAATCAAGGCCTTCATCTCGGAAGCAAACACGATTTTATCACTGTCTAAAGCATAGAGCAAGGGTTTTACGCCATAGCGGTCGCGTACGATATGGAGACTTTCATCGGCTTTGTCATACACGGCAAAGGCAAAAAAACCGTTGATCTTGGAGAGGCAGGCTTCTTTTTCCAGCATCCAGAGATGGAGGAGAACTTCCGTATCGCTTTCGGAGCGAAAAACAATTCCTTTTTTTAAAAGGACGTTCCGGTGTTCCCGGTAGTTGAAGAACTCTCCATTCAGGACAAGTGTGTATCTGCCGGAAGGATCTGTGAATGGCTGTGCGCCGGCCTTGCTCACATCAATGATGCTGAGCCGGCGGTGACCCAAGGCGGTATGGTGGTGGGTGAATATACCTTCATCATCCGGGCCTCTCTTGTGCAGCCGTGAAGTAGCCTCCCTGACAAACGACAGTTGGGAGGCATGCTGCGCATTAAAGACCTGGATGCCTGTTATTCCACACATGAGATCAGAGTTATTTCATGGCTATCACCGAAATCTCCACATTCACATCCAGCGGAAGTCTCGAAACCTGAACCGTTTCCCGGGCAGGAAAATCGCTTTTGAAGCAGGATCCATAGGTTTCATTCACCTTGGCAAAGTCATTCAGGTCGCGCAGGAAAATAGTTGTTTTGACCACATTCCCGAAATCCATTCCTGCTTCGGCAAGAATGGAGCCTATGTTTTCCATGACCTGTTTGGTTTCTGTCTGAATGTCCTGAGTCATCAGCTCTCCCGTGGCTTTTTTACCAACCTGGCCAGACACGAACAAGGTGTTGCCGCAAAGTACAGCATGACTGTAAGGGCCAATGGGACTTGGGGCATTTTTAGAAGTAATGATTTTTTTCATGATGCTAAGAATTGAGGTTCATTCGTTGAGTGGATTTCAAAGGCCGTATTGGCTTACCAGGTAAACCATTCCTGCAATGGCTGCTCCTCCGAGTTCCAGCTCCCGTTTGCTGACCCGGGAGAAGGTATCCTGAGGGGTGTGGTGAATATCAAAATAGCGTTGTGAATCGGGTATGAGTTCCATCAATGGAACATTCATTAATTTATGCAAAGGCTCTATATCCGACCCGCCTCCGGTTTCTGTAAAGTCGTAAAGACCATAAGGCAGGAAAAGATTTTTCCAATGCAGGATAACCGCTTTTTTCTCTTCCGGCATGTCGGTGGAGAATCCTCTGGGCGAGAAGCCGCCCCTGTCGCTTTCCAATGCGAGGATATGGTGTTCATTTTTCTCCTTCGCTGTAGCGGCATATTTTTTGCCTCCCCGGGTACCGTTTTCCTCGTTCATGAATAGTACTGCCCGGATGGTTCGTTTGGGTTTGATGCCGGTAGCCTGAAACAGACGAATCACTTCTATGGCTTGTACGACGCCTGTTCCGTCATCACTGGCACCGTCTCCGGTATCCCATGAATCCAGATGTCCTCCGAACGTGATAATCTCTTCGGGATGTTCACTTCCCCTTATTTCAGCAATGACATTGTATGATTTTTCATCGGGTAAGAGCTTACAGGATTGCTTGTACCAGAATTTCAGATGGGTATCCTGCTTCAGACTTGCGCTCAGCAATTCGGCATCCCGGGTACTGATTGCACAGCAGGGGATTTTCGGAAAGCTGTCGTTGTAACCCATGCTTCCGGTATGTGGAAAATCAGTGATATCGGGGGTCATCGAACGACAAACGGTAGCGATGGCTCCGAAGCGGGATGCTTCTGAAGGCCCTGCCCAGCGCTGATCAACAGCACCTCCGTATCCCTCAAAGGTTGAAAGCTTGGTTGGGTCAAACCGCCGGTTAAAGAAAACAATTTTACCGGCAATGCCTTTTGTTCCCAGTTGTTCCAGCTCTTTCAGATTGTGAACCTCCACCACTTCGGCTTTGATACCGGCAGCAGGAGTGGCTACAGAACCTCCCAAAGCACATATTTTGACTTCATGAATGCCCGAAGTAGTGCCAACTATTTTAGCCTTTTCTTTCTCTCCTCTTACCCAATGGGGCACCATGCATTCCTGCAGGTAAACCGTGTCGGGTTTTAAGCTGCGTAGCAGATTGGCACAATAGGTAACCGCCTTTGCGGCCTGTGGTGATCCGGAGAGCCTTCCCCCAATCTTATTGCTGAGGTAATCCAGATTCTGATAGCTTTCTCCATGAAGCAGGGCTTCATTAACTATTTTTTTAAGAATCAGAGAATCGGTTTGCTGGGAAAAAGAGCAGCAGGAAAATAGGAGAAAAAGGAGGAATGCAGTAAGTGATTTCATGGCGCGAAAGATGACTTGGTATGCGAAGATACGAATCGGGACAGAATCAGTTCGTATAATCGTACCATTCCCTTTTCCGGCTGAGTTTGAGGTCCTGAAGCACAGCAGATTTTACTTTCAGGTCGATGCTGTAACTCTGACGAGGACCGAAAGGAACCCAGTTGAAATACATCTCCCAGCAGTGCAGATCGCGGTGTACCGTTACATTGGTATAGGAAAGTTTGTTCGTCACCAAATCGTATCCGGAGGTAAAACCGACTTTCCATTTGGCTGTCAGGTTAACATCTCCATTGAATCGCATGGTTTGATTCAGCGAGCTGTTAATCAAGGCACGGGTGGGCAGATCGGTAATGGGGGAGATGGAGGTAAGGTCGGCCGTGCCAACCCGGGAATAGGAAAGTACATAGTTGACACTGAATGACCAACGCAGGTTAAAATCGAGGTAATCTTCCGGATGTTTATTGATGTGTTCGAGTTCTTCGGGACTTCCTTTGGTGCTCTGTTTGGGTTTTCCGGCATTTTTATCCTTGCTGTGCATGCTGGTTCCTATTGAAAGACCGGCATTGGTCAACCGGCCTATCCGGTTGTTGTGATTGATTTCATATCGTTCGATATCTGTTCCGTCAGGGCCCATGAGGTAAGGGTCGAAGGAGGAATTGGCGCTCACATTGATTTTCTGTTTAAAAACAGGCAGTCCTGTCTGAGCCGAAAGGGTAATGGGTGACCACCTGAAATGCGGGGCAGCATAGTTATAGGCTGTATTGATATTGAAGTTGTCGAGGATACTCATTTTTCTGTCTTGTGTGGCAGTATCTCCTTTGGGCCTGAGCTTGGCCTCCAGGTTGTTACCCAGGCCAAAAACCATGGCTTCCTGCAAGCCTTTGGTTGGGCCACCGAAAATTCCGTTTTGAAAAAGCGAGTATGACTGGTAGGCTCCGTCTGCAGTGGTTTGTACATTTTTATAATAACCGTAGCGGGTTTCTCCGTAATCGGGCTTGTAAACGAAGGAAACCGTGGGGGTGATCACATGGTGAATGGCCTTCAGCATGGAATGTTTGTAGGTGTATAATGCATAGAACTTGGTTGATAAGGCGGCTGAGGCCGTATAATCAAAGGCATTCCGGAAATGAGGTACCGTATCAACGACTACACGGCCCGAGTCAGTGGTAGTAGGGTAATAACGCTCCCGTGTGACAGATGAATAAAGGTTGTCATTCAGTGTGAGGTTTGGTGTTAAACTGAAAAAATTAAGGCTGTTGATAATACGGCTTTTTGTCTTCATGTGTGGTCGCAGGGAGAGGCTGATGGGGATCGTTCCGTGTAAACCATTTTGAAATTTGGTCAGCGTCTTTGCTTTGAATAGGGTGGAGTCTCCTGTTTTCAGGTCGTTTTTTCCTTCGAGACTACCGCTGAAGCCAATCTTTTGGTACCATTTATCACCCACATCTTCCGCTCCTTTGAACGGGGTGATACGGTTCATCGTCAACACCATATCAGGTAAGGAAAGATCGACTTCTTTGCTGATGGTATTTTGACTGTGACGGATATTGGCACTCAGGTTAAAAGGAGTGCCCTGAAATGATTTTCTCCAGGAAATGTTTGATTGCAGGGTATTCGAAAGATAATCGGTCGGTATATTGGAATTGTAATTGTTGTATTTGCTGGTAGCCGCATTTACATTGGCACTGAAATTACTGGAGGGGTTGGATTTGGAGTCCTGAACATGAGTCCATGTGATCAGGTAGTTATCCATCTGGGTATTATAAGCCGTTGTGTTTTCAAAAATATTGCGGGCATAGGCTATGTTAATGTTGCCGCTGTACTCGTAGCGCACCTTGTAGGTACTACTGAGCTTGAGGCCGTAGCTGCCATGAGAATAAATATCTCCTTTTAGGGCCAGGTCCACATTGTCGTTGATGCCAAAATAATAGCCTCCGTTTTGCAAGAAGAATCCCTGGTTTGCTGATTCTCCATAGGTGGGGATAATGATTCCCGAAGCCCGTCCTTTTTTATTTGGGAAGAGGCCAAAAGGAACAGCCAATGGGGTATTGATGCCCATTACCTGCAGCTGGGCAGGGCCTGTTACGATTTTATCGTTGGCAATGACTTTCAGCTTTTTGGCATGAATGGCAAAATGGGGTTCGTCCAGTGAGCAGGTGGAATAGCGTCCGTCCTCTATCAGGTAGGTGCTGGAGGAGTCTTTCTTTACGGCTTCACCCAGTATTTTACCGTCTCCTTCCTGGGTGGTTATTTCATAAATCTTCCCTTTCTTGCTGACGTAGTTATAACGCATTTCAACGGCAGTAAAGGATTTGTCTCCTTCTGTCACTACCGGTTTGCCTTTTAACATGCGGGTGCTGTCCATCACTCCTTTGGCCCAAACCATATGGGTTTTGAAATTGACCTCCAGGTAGGCCGCTTTCATGGTTGTCTTCTCATATTCCACTACAGCATCACCATAGAGGTATACTTTCTGATCTTCCAAGTCAAGCCGGATCGAGTCTTTAGCTATATAATGCACCTTTGCTTTGATGGCATTTTCGTCTAAAGTGGTATCTTTGGGAGAAAGGGGTATAGGCGGAAATTTTGCTACAATCGGGTGTAAATCCGGTTTTAGGCATGCTTTTGGATACATTCCATTGCCAACCGCCTGAAAAGCAGTTATGAACAGTGAAAAGATGAAAAAATGTCGGACGACCCTTCCCAAATCTCTTGGATTGATGATATTTTTGTTTGCAATCAGGTAAATAAGGCTCAAAACTAACTAAAATCCTGCATTTCCCGTTTAATTAAACGAACAGCACCTTGTGAAAAAAGCCTTTCTCTTACCTTTCTTGTTCTCGTTTTCTACTTTAACGTCTGGCCATTTACCAAATATTAAGCCATCTTCGTTAAAAGTGAAAACTGTGGTTATTGATGCCGGCCATGGAGGCAAGGATCCGGGTTGTCATGGTGACCTCTATAAAGAGAAGGATATTGCCCTCGCGGTATCGCTGAAGCTTGGGAAATTCATCGAGGATAATTTTAAGGACGTCAAGGTTATCTTTACCCGCAAAACAGATGTTTTCGTAGAGCTCAATGAGCGGGCTGCTATAGCCAACAGAAACAATGCAGACCTTTTTATCTGTGTCCATTGCAACTCCGCCTGTGTATACGACAAGAAAACACATAAAGACATCTGCAACGAAGAAGCGCACGGATCGGAGACGTATATCATGGGTGTTCACAAAGACGCAGGAAACCTGGCCGTTGCCAAACGGGAAAACCAAAGTATTCTTCTGGAAGATGACTACAAAAAGAATTACAGCGGGTTCGATCCCAACTCGGATGAGGCCAATATCATTTTTACCTTTTATCAGAATGTATTCCGGAATCAAAGCCTGAGCCTGGCATCGAAAATACAGGAGAGTTACAAACAAAAAGCCGGCAGAAATGACAAAGGGGTGCAGCAAGCCGGTTTCCTGGTATTGTGGAAAACAGCCATGCCAAGCCTGCTGACGGAACTGGGTTTTCTTACCAACAGAAAGGAAGAGAAGTTTCTGGGCTCTGAAAAGGGCCAGAGTTATATGGCATCATCGATTTTCCGCGCCTTCCGTATGTATAAAAACGAGGTGGAAGGAGTCAATATAAAATATACCGACGACTTTGAAAAAGCAGAGCCCTATCATCCTGAAAAAGATACAGAGGATGCCCGGAAAGATCCTCCAAAACCGGATGCTCCGGTTAAATCGGTTATCCCGGAGCCCGGAAAAGAAGAATCCGGAAAGTCGGTTCCGAATCATGCCGCAGTTAAATCACCTGCAAAGTTCACCGTGAAAGATTCGAGCATAAGTACGGTGGTACTGAAGCACGATACGACCCCGGATGATAAGTATGACAGTCATGCCTATGCGCCCAAAAAAGAAGATGCAGGAATGGCGAAAGACGGGAATGAGGGGGTTTTGTATAAGGTTCTGTTTTATACGTCCGATAAAAAAATGCAACCTGACGACAAGAAATTCGAAGGCGTGGAAGAGGTCTCCGTATTCGAAGAAGGGGGGATGTTTAAATATACCGCCGGAGCCTTTCCCAAAATGAATGATGCCGCTCAGATACAGACTGTATTAAGAAAAAAAGGATTTAAAGATGCCTTTGTCGTGAGATTCAAAAACGGGAAACGGGTTAAATAGATTTTAAACACTAAATTTGGCACATATTTAACCTTTGATCCGTGGCTTTTAAGTTTACAAAAGAAGTAAGGACTGGAATTGTTGTTATCCTGTCTATCAGTATTTTCATTTACGGCCTGAATATCCTCAAAGGCCGGAATTTGTTTTCCCGCAGTTATAAGATCTACGCCGTCTATCATGGCATAGACGGACTGGTGGTTACCAATCCTGTTCAGATCAATGGTTATAAAGTGGGGCAGGTGAAGGACATCAATCTGATGCCGGATCATTCCGGACGTATTGTGGTGGAAATGCTTATAACGGAAAGCGATCTGAAAATTGCCAAATCGGCGAGTGCCAAAATTGTAAGTCTCGACTTGTTGGGTACCAAAGCAGTGGCCATTGTGATGAGCGACTCGCTTGCCCTGAGTGCTAACAAACCTGGGAAAGCGTTGGGTGACAAGGATACTCTTTTCGGTGATCGGGAAGAAGGACTGAAGGAAGGTTTTACACGAACATTGGCTCCTCTTCAGTCCAAAGCAAAAGAACTCCTGAATTCTATCGATTCGGTGATGGAAATTGTGCAGGTGATTTTGAATAAAGACGCTCGAGCCAACCTGAGCAAAAGTTTCCAGCACATTACCCTGGCGATCGCTTCTTTGGAAAAAACGGCACTTCGCCTCGATACCCTGGTGATTACCGAAAAGTACCGCCTGCACAGTATATTTGTAAATATAGACCACATTACCGGGGTGCTTGCCGAAAATTCGGATAAGCTGGGCAATATCCTTCGTAACCTGGACAATGTGAGCGACAGTCTGGCAAAAGCGAAGATAACCTCTGCCGTCAACAACGCGAATGATGCGCTTGCACATGCATCTTCGGTATTGGATAAGGTAAACAAGGGGGAAGGGTCGTTGGGCTTGCTGGTAAATGACAAACGCTTATATAATCACCTGGATTCAGCATCCGCCGATCTCGACCGGTTGATTGTTGACCTCCAGGAACACCCTGGCCGTTATGTGCATCTTTCTGTATTCGGCGGGAAGGATAAAAAGAAGAAAAAACAAGCCTCTTCTCCCAATAAATAAGGATCAAGAGGCACTTTCCGCATAGCTATGGGAATTCAAAATATCCTCTTTATCATACTGTTTGCAGGAGCCACCGGCTTCTTTGTAAGAAATATGCGCCGTGTTCGCCGCAATATCTTGCTTGGCAAAGAACTGGATCGTACAGACCGTCCGGCTGAACGTTGGAAAACAATGATCCTGGTGGCTCTCGGGCAACGCAAAATGCTTTCCAGGCCAATCCCTGCCATCCTCCATTTGTTTGTCTATGTGGGTTTTGTGCTCATCAACATTGAAGTGGTGGAAATGCTGATTGATGGGGTGGCCGGGACACACCGTTTTCTTGCTTTTCTGGGGCCCTTTTATAATTTCCTGATCGCCTTTTTTGAAATACTGGCTTTTCTCGTGACGTTCGGATGTGTGGTTTTCCTGCTTCGGCGGAATGCGATACGCCTAAAGCGGTTTGTGAGTAAAGACCTGGATGGCTGGCCCAGAACGGACGCAAACCTGATTTTATGTTCCGAAATTTTGCTGATGTCAGCACTCTTTCTGATGAATGCTGCCGATCAGACGTTGCAGCACAGAGGGGTAGGACATTTTATTCAGGCAGGATCTTTTCCGGTAAGTGGTTTTATCGCGCCTTTACTCAGTGGACTGAGTGATGTCTCCTTGTTTGCAATCGAGCGTGGCTGCTGGTGGTTTCATATACTGGGTATTTTAGGATTCCTGAATTACCTGGTTATATCGAAGCACTTTCATATTCTTCTTGCTTTCCCCAATGTTTACTATTCAAACCTGGAAGCAAAAGGCAAGTTCACCAACCTGAGTTCGGTGACGAATGAGGTAAAGGCGATGATGGATCCTGCTTTCGTGCCTGCCGCGGTCAACCCGGATGTTCCGCTCCGTTTCGGAGCGAAAGAAGTGACCGACCTGAGCTGGAAGCAGTTACTCGATGCCTATACCTGTACCGAGTGTGGAAGATGTACCTCTGCCTGCCCTGCAAATCAAACCGGAAAGCTGCTTTCTCCCCGCAAAATAATGATGGATACACGTGACCGGTTGACGGAATACGGAAAGAATATCGATCAAAACGGGACGTTTCAGGATGATGGCAAATCCTTGCTGGATTACATTACTCCGGAAGAGCTTTGGGCCTGTACTTCCTGTAACGCTTGTGTGCAGGAATGCCCGGTGAACATCGATCCGCTGAGTATCATCATCGATATGCGCCGTTACCTGGTGATGGAGCAAAGTGCAGCCCCTGCCGGATTAAATCTGATGTCAACGAATGTCGAAAACAACGGCGCTCCCTGGCAATTTTCTCCTGCCGACAGGCTGAACTGGGCTCAGGAGAAATAAGCACTATAATCATCACTAATAAAGGCAACTCATGAAACTGGTTGAAAAAGAAGAAAACGGAAAAAAAATAAGTCCGGTATTGCCTGAAGAAGTAAAGAACTTCCTGATTGATATTGATGGAACGGTAGGAGATGACATCCCGAATGAAGAACCGGAAAGAATGGTGGATGCCGCAGTATATCCGGATGCTTTGCAAAAGGTAAATCAGTGGTTTGATGAGGGGCATATCATTACTTTCTTTACATCGCGCACAGAAGCGCACAGGGAGGTAACAGAACAATGGTTGAAGAAAAACGGATTCAAGTATCAGGGATTGCTAATGGGAAAACCACGCGGAGGGAACTATCACTGGATCGACAATCACCTGGTCCGGGCCACCCGCTTTACCGGAAAATTTACCGACCTGGTAGAGAAGCATGTGAATATTCAGGTTTTTGAAGAATAAGCAAAACAAAAAAAATGGCAGAGCAAACAGCAACCAGTGGCAGCCCGATACAGGTATTGACCATGGCCGATTACGCCGCGAAGGGTGAATCGCCTGAAATATTATTCTGGGTAGGATGCGCCGGTAGCTTTGATGACCGTGCCAAAAAGATCACGAAGGCCATTGTTCGTATTCTGCATCACGTAGGAATTAAATTTGCCGTATTGGGTACGGAGGAGACCTGTACCGGTGATCCTGCAAAACGGGCCGGGAACGAATTTCTTTTTCAGATGCAGGCGATGAACGCCATAACCGTTTTGAACGGCTATGCAGTCAAGAAAATTGTTACCGGTTGTCCACACTGCTTCAATACCTTGAAAAATGAATACCCTTCTCTTGGAGGAACGTACGAAGTGATCCACCATACCCAATTGGTTCAACAGCTCCTGGATGAAGGGAAGTTGCGTATCACCGGGGGCGATTTTAAAGGGAAAAAGATAACCTTTCATGACCCCTGTTACCTCGGGCGAGGAAACGATATTTATGAGGCCCCCCGTGCTGTTATTGAAAAACTGGATGCGGAGCTGGCAGAGATGAAACGAAGCAAAGCGAAAGGCTTTTGTTGCGGAGCTGGAGGAGCACAGATGTTCAAAGATGCAGAGAAAGGTAACAAAGAAGTAAATATTGAAAGGAGTGAAGAGGCCCTGGCCCTTCAGCCCGATGTCATAGCAACCGGATGTCCTTTTTGCATGACCATGATGACCGATGGTGTCAAGCATTTTAACAAAGAGCAACAGACCAAAGTGATGGATGTGGCAGAGCTTATCGCCCAAGCCGGCGATCTGTAGAATCTACGTATCTTTGTCGTATGAAACTCAATACCCTACCGGATCATTCCCGTATTTGGATCTATCAGAGCAATACCTTGCTTGAGGATGCCTTGTCCAGCCTTATCGGCGACCGTATCACCGCTTTTTTGCAACAATGGAGTTCACACGGAAGCCAGATGCATGCGGCCATGGAAGTACGTCATAACCGGTTTCTGATAATAGGGGTGGATGAGCAGACGGCGGCAGCCAGTGGATGTGGAATTGATAAATTGATGCGTTTTATCCAGGAATTAGAAAAAGAGTTTAACATCACGCTCCTCGACCGTATGCTGGTTTCCTGGGAAGCCGACGGACTAGTTCAGGTGGCCTCGTTGCATGTATTTGAAGGGTTGCTCGATTCCGGTAAAATAAGTGAAGATACCCTGGTGTTTAATAACCTGGTGGAAACAAAAAAACAGTTTGATACCAACTGGAAAATACCTCTCCGTCAAAGCTGGCATGCCCGGCTTCTGAAAGCCTGAGTGAGCAGGAAGAAAGAATAGCTGAATTCAGAAAACACAAAAGGTTTTGCAACTGAATATCAGGACGAATCCGGAATGCAGTCGCAAAACCTTTTAGATTTATAGTCGTCGGTAACCTTACCGGTTAGCGGATGTCTTTGAAAAATTCCTTCATGCTCATGTCATGAGCCTTCAACACCTTCAGGAATGAGCCAATAGTGAAATTGGTGCCTTTTTCCATTCTCCAATACAGTACACGGGAAATGTCATGCTCGAAGGCGAAGTAATCGTAGGCAGGATAGCCTTTCTTTATTCGCAGTCTTTTGAGTTTCTCGCCGATAGCGACTACACGCGGATCAAGAGTTTTGCCCGCCTTTTTTACTGGTACTTTGGCTTTTTTCTTCATAAGATGAAATTAACTATCAGGCATTATGCCTGATGTGTGTGTGTGTAATTGATTTGGTTTGTTGGATTCTGTGAACAAATATAAGAAAGATTTTCGATAACAAGCAAACAATATTTCATTTAAGAGACAATATACTAAATATTCATATAAAAACCCCCGTTTTCGGAAGCTTTCTTATCAAGATAAGTTAAAAAAAACCTAAAAACGCTGTTTGGCGGCTCAAAACCAATGTTGGTGGGTAAAAAGGAGCTATCCAAGGGAAAGGGCTCAGAAGATTGAAATAGAAATACAAGATAATTTTAGTTCGCTGCTTTTTAGAAGCTTGTTCAAAAATGCGGAGGAGTTATTCGGTTAAAAGGAGGATGAGTTTAATGAAATCGACGATGATCGGGTCGTAAATGCATTTAAATAGCGGTAAAATGTCGACTGAATATAAACCCGAATGGAAGTGCAAATGGTTGGAAATTGCAACTAAAGTACGAGGGGATGATTATGATCCGGATGGGGATTCCCAAATGAAGATGTCGGCCAATTTCTTCGGGCGTTGGTTGGTACGGTCCTTGAAATCTTTCAGCCGAAGTTCTTTCGGATCGAGTTCCTGGGGTGGATACATTGTTCCGTCGGGTTTGTTGAGCAGAGAAATACGCTCCACCTGATTGTCTTTAAGAAAAATGAGCATGTCGGTGCAGTCGGCTTTGTTTACTCCGGTACGTTTGTTTTTTTCCTTGGCATAATAAATCGTTTGCCCGTTGCCTTCGACATATACCTTTCTCAGTTTGTTTCCGTAAAAATAACCGGTGAGGTTCTTGCCTTTTATCTGGTTAAAACGGAGACTGTCTTCCTTGGAAATAATGAATGCAGCGTTAATTATCGTAAGCAGGTTGATTTCGCCGTTTGCTGTTGAAATGGAAATGAATTCTCCGGTCATCTGGTTGTCGGAAGACCAGAGTATGGGATGCTGAAAGAGGTGCATTGTGGAATCGGAGTAGACATAAACCAGTGAATCACATTTGCCTTGTAGCTGTGATTGAAAAAACTTGACCTTGTGGTAGGCATACATCGTACGCAACAGGGGAACGCTGTCCCGCGCAATTTCATCGGACAAACCTTTCTTCCGGTGCGTTTCACGCATCCGGAGAAGTGCCGCCGAATCGGTCAACGCTACTGCTTTAAGCGAGTCGGCATGCAGGAATAAGGTGTCTTTTTTGCTCTGCTGCTGCAAAAGGGCATGCCCGGTAACATAAGACACATTGGTTAGTTCATTGTGAGTGGAATAATCACCTGTAACGATTAAGTGCTGACTTGTATCCGTGATTACAATATTTCCGAGTGCCTTTCCGAACCCTTTTTTCCTGTCGTAGAAAATGCTGTCGCCTTTTAAGTTTTGTTTGGATGAATTGATGAAGGCATGCTGCTTGAACTGGGCCAGGTCATGCGCGGTATCATAGAACCCGTTTTCGCAATAAATGGTGTTGGTTTTGCTTCTGATCCAGGTTGGGCCATAAAACCAGGCTACTTTGTTGGAGGTGGTGTAATGAAGGGTGTCGGAGTTTACTACATATTTTGGATTGGTGAGCACCACTTTTCGCTTAAATGCAAGGGTACGTCCGGAAGCGAAATAATAACCGGTTTCACTGGTAAGCACATTGTCTTCGCTGTGAATGACACCTCCTCCGATGTAGGTAGCTGTCTTGGAGCCTACCTCATAGGTCATGTGTTCGGTTTGGAGGGTCATGCCTTTGTCAATCAGCCGGATGTTTTTCTCGAGCTTTGCAAAGCGTTTATTGCCGTCATATTTGAGCAGGTCACCGAAGAGGTTGAGTGAATCTCCCTGTTTAATATGCACATGAGCAAAGGCGTCAAGGGAGTTGTCAGAAAAAAGGTGTGCGCTGTCACAGTACATAATCAGGCTGTCTTGCGTGAACACCACATGGCCCAATAAGCGTCGCGTTTCCTTTCCTCCCAGCGGTTTGCTGCCTTCAATTACATCCGCAGCAAATTTGATTTTTTTCTTGTCCTTCTGAGCCATTGCCGAAAAAGACGTAACCAGCAGAAAAAGCAGGCTCAAAACAAAGCCGGTGAACTTCATTTGCTTGGGACAGCAGGTTGGGTTGATCATCAGGAGGCGCTACGCAAAGATCAGGCCGGAACTTTTCCGCGAGTAAGCGTTTGTTTGCGGTCAGGTCCAACAGAAACAATACGAATGGATACACCGGTTTCCTGTTCTATAAAGGCGATGTATTTGCACAGCTCGGGAGGCATGTCGTCTGCCGAATGGAGTCCGGTGAGATCCTTTTTCCACCCTTTGAGCGTGGTATATACCGGGGTGACGAATTCGGGTGAAATATCGTAAGGGAGGTAATCGATTTTTTCTCCCTCGTGGAGATAATGGGTACATACCTTAATGTGATCAAACTCACTCAGCACATCAGCCTTCATCATAATCAGTTCGGTTACGCCGTTAATCATGACTGCAAATTTCAGTGCAGGAAGATCGAGCCACCCGGTGCGTCTTGGGCGTTTGGTCACTGATCCGAATTCGTTTCCTGCCTTGCGGATCTGCTCTCCGGTTTCTTCCATCAATTCTGTCGGAAACGGTCCGCTTCCTACGCGTGTGCAATATGCTTTGAAGATACCATACACATTGCCAATACGGCCGGGTGCAATGCCTAAGCCGGTACAGGCTCCGGCACATACGGTGCTGGAGGAAGTAACGAAAGGGTAGGAGCCGAAATCAATATCCAGCATAGAGCCCTGGGCACCTTCTGCCAGAATTTTTTTCTTTTGAAGAAAAGCTTCTTGCAGGAAATGTTCACAATTAATCGTGTCCAGTGTCTTTAACAAGGCAATACCTTCAAAAAAGGCAGGTTCCAGTTCTTCCAGGTTGTATTCAAAATGGAAAGCAGCCAGTATTTCCTTGTGCTTGGCAACCAACTGGTCATATTTTTCTCTGAACTTGAGATTACGGATTTCTCCAACACGCAGGCCGTTTCTGCCGGTCTTGTCCATGTAGGTTGGGCCGATCCCTTTCAGGGTTGAACCGATTTTGTCATTTCCTTTATGCGCCTCCGATGCGGCATCCAACAGCCGGTGAGTCGGCAGAATGAGGTGGGCTCTGCTCGCAATACGGAGCTTTGCTTTTATATCCACTCCCATTTTTACCAAGGCGTCAATTTCTTTTTTGAAGCTTACCGGGTCTATAACCACCCCGTTTCCAATTACGTTAATCGCAGTCGGATGAAAGATCCCCGATGGTATGGTGTTCAATACATGCTTGATGCCATTGAATTCGAGGGTATGACCTGCATTAGGCCCTCCCTGAAAACGGGCAATGATATCGTAATCGGGAGTCAGTACATCCACGATTTTTCCTTTTCCTTCATCCCCCCACTGGAGGCCTAATAAAACATCTGCAGTCATTGGTTAGTGGCTATTTGGTTGGTCGGGTTAGGTGTTATTTCAACTGGGAAACCGCTCCCTCCAGGGTATCGGTTACAGTAAAGACGGTATTCAGCTTGGTAATGATGAGCAGCTCGTTTACGCGTTTGGCGACATTCGTGATCACCACTTCCCCGCCGGCTTTCCTTACGCGGGATAAGATATTGATCATGACATTCAGTCCTGAACTATTGATGTATTTAAGTTCTTTTAAGTCGAATATAAGTTTGATTTTGCTCTCCGCAATTAATTCGTCAATCTTCAGAGAAAGTTCGGCAGACTGTGTTTTGTCAATCAGTTCTCCGGAAAGTTGAATGATCTCGAAACCGTTTTCGGGTTGAACGTGGAAAGAAAAAGTCATATCAATTGCTTTTTGGTGGTCGTTTTCATATGTTCACATTTTCCGGTTTTTTCGAGTTTCCGGCAGTGTCCATAAAAGTTAAGGGAATGATGGGTAATTTCAAACTGAAGTATATCCCCAGTCATTTGTTGGATTTGCTGAATGCGTGGATCGCAAAATTCAAGCACACGTTCACAGTCTGAACAAATCAGGTGGTCGTGTTGTTTGTATTCAAATGCTTTTTCAAACTGAGCCAGGTTTTTACCAAACTGATGTTTGGTAACCAGGTTACAATCGAGCAACAATTCAATTGTGTTATACAAGGTGGCCCGACTCACCCGGTACTTTTTGTTCTTCATGTGAATGTAGAGATTCTCAATGTCGAAATGTCCTGTACGGCTGTAAATTTCACTGAGTATGGCAAAGCGTTCCGGGGTCTTCCGGTGCTTGTTCTTTTCCAGGTATTCGGAAAAGAGTGTTTTCACCTTTTCTTTGATATCAACGTCCGCCATTAGAGTGCTTGAAAAGCAGGTTTAAAGGTAGCAATTATATTGAAAGGACCCGAAATTAAGCCATCGGGCTTTACCGTCACAGTCGGGCGGAAAAGTACAAGGGGGATTGCGTCGACTCGGACGGATTATTATCCTGTAAACCCCTCACCTGGAAAGGAGGCGGGTCTTCAGCCAATCCACCGCTGCTGAATGGGTACGAAAAATCTGTGTTTCACAAACCGGTTTGGCATGGTGAATAAAATGCCCTGCTTCCAAATCGTTTTGCAGGGTGTAGGTAAGAAAGGCCCTGCCCATCAGTTTGCTCTCGTCGGGCCCTCGTCGGGAAGCGAGCCTTTTGGCAATATTGCTGAGGAGGACCGATTTTTGGTTAAAATCATAGAGTAAACAGTGGGGTTTTCCGAGAGTCAGGGTAAGTATTGCCGACAGGATTTCAATGGCACAGGCCTCATCCAACTCCGCATCCTGGGTAAAGGTGATCAATACCAGACCTTCAGCTTCCAACCGGATATCTGCAATACGAGTACAAATAGTGGGAGAATGAAGGGAAGGATTCATGCGGTAGCTAATTCGTTTTTTGAGAGAGTATCACGAGTTTAAGCCATTCCATGGCGGTCGCCTTGTTTTTAAAAAGACGTGTTTCTACCGACGGTTTGTAATGTTGTATGAAATAATTGATTTCAATCGTATTTTGTAAATTCTGACTGACAATTGCTCTGCCGAGGATATGGCTTTCATGTTCGGATCGGGCTGCAACGAGCTGCTTGGCCAGATTGGTGGAGGGTACATTTTTTCCGTTAAAATCGAGGAGAATGACATACGGTTTTCCGGCAGAAAGCTGAATAGTGGCTTTGATCAGCGTTACAATCATCTGCTCATCCACTTCTCCGTCTTTCAACAAGGTAACACAGACAATTCCCGGTTCAGCAAGTATAACTTCGCCCAGATCAAACGGTATCGGTTTCATAATGGGACACAAGTCAAGTGAGTGGGTTGACCCGTGTAGTGTAAATTAAAGAAAAAAGTAACTAAAATGCAAGATTTTTTCATTCGACGACGGTCCTGCCCTGGGTCAAGAGGCATTCTGCTTAGTTCTTGCTGTCGATACGTTTTACAGTAAGTACTCCCGGAACCTTACGTAGTTTGTTGATGAGTCCGGTAAGGTGCTTCGTATCATGAACGAAAACCATGATGGTGCCTTCAAAGGTTCCGTCATTCGTGTCGAAGCTGATTGAACGCATGTTTACATTCAGTTCATTGGAAATAACTTTGGTGATGTTATTCACGATTCCCATCTCATCGATGCCATTGATTTGTATTCCGGCAAGGAAAGAAAGCAACTCCTGACTCATCCATTTCGCTTTCACTATGCGGTAAGCGTAATTGGACATGAGGGCGAGTGCATTCGGACAGTTCACCCGGTGAATTTTGATGCCTTCGCTGATCGTGATAAAGCCAAACACATCATCACCCGGAATAGGGGTACAACAAGGAGATAATTTATAATCGATCTTATCCAGGTTCTCGCCGAGGATGAGCATATCCGATTTGCCCCGTACATTGGTGACCATCTGCTCCAGGGAAGGAGGGTGATTTTCGGGTTTGCTGTTTTGCTTGGACGGTTTTTTCTCTTTGTCGCGTATATATGCTTTAACCGTTTTCAGGTCGAGCATGCCCATGGCTACCCGGATAAATAACTCCTGAGCGCTTGGAAGACGCAGGTAGTTCACGAAATTGTTGATGTTCTGAATCGTAAAGTCAAGCTTGGCATGAATGAATTTCCGTTCCAGAATTTCCCGTCCTTCCTCTGCTTTCTTCTTTTTTTCCTCTTTCAGGGCATTCTTGATCTTCGCTTTGGCTCGGGCTGTGACCACATAACCCAGCCAGTCCTCCTTCGGAGTTTGTTTGCCGGAGGTAATCACTTCCACCTGGTCTCCGCTTTTTAACGTATGACTTAATGGTACCAGTTTGTGGTTCACTTTGGCTCCGATACACTTTTCACCTATTTTGGTATGCACATCAAATGCAAAATCGAGAGCGGTAGCATTGGCAGGTAATGTGCGCATCTCACCTTTAGGCGTAAACACAAAAATTTCTTCTGCAAAAAGGTTCAGCTTGAAATCGTCGATGAAATCAAGTGCATTCTGCTCCGGACTTTCCAGTAACTCGCGGATCTTACGAATCCATTCCTCCAGCTGGTTTTCCCGTTCTGCCCCGTCTTCCTTATACTTCCAATGGGCTGCATAACCTTTCTCTGCCAGCTCATCCATTCTTACTGTTCTTATCTGTACTTCCACCCATTTGCCATCAGGGCCCATGACGGTTGTGTGTAACGACTCGTAGCCATTTGCCTTGGGTGTGGAAATCCAGTCTCTCAGCCTTTCCGGACTTGGATGATAAAAATCGGTGACGATGGAATATACCCTCCAGCAATCTGCTTTCTCCGTATCCGTGGTAGTGTCGATGATGATGCGTATGGCAAACAGATCATATATTTCTTCAAAGGCAACCCCTTTGTTTTTTATCTTGTGATAGATGGAATGAATGGATTTGGGTCTGCCCAGGATTTTAAATTTCAGGCCGGCTTCTTCCAGGGAATCCTTGATGGGTACGATAAACTTATTGATGAATTTTTTTCGTTCAGGTTCTGATTCCTGAAGTTTCTGTTCTATTTCGTGGTACACATCGGGTTCTGTGTATTTCAGACCAAGGTCTTCCAGTTCGGATTTGATGGCATTGAGCCCAAGCCGATGGGCCAGGGGAGCATAGAGGTAAAGTGTTTCGGACGCAATCTTAAGCTGCTTGTCGCGTGCCATCGATTCGAGTGTGCGCATGTTGTGCAACCGGTCGGCCAGCTTGATCAGGATAACCCGGATGTCATCCGACAATGTGAGGAGCATCTTGCGGAAATTCTCCGCCTGAAGGGAGCTGCTCTGATCGAAAACGCCTGCTATTTTGGTCAGCCCGTCAATAATCTTGGCTTCTTTTTCCCCGAAGAGTCCCCTGATATCGTCGAGTGTCAGGTCGGTATCTTCCACTACATCATGCAGCAAGGCACACACCACAGAGGTAGTACCCAGGCCAATTTCCTCTGCACAGATATGTGCTACGGCAATGGGATGATAGATGTACGGTTCGCCGGATTTGCGACGCATATCTTTGTGGGCCTCCATGGAAATTTCGAAGGCTTTACGAATAATTTCCTTATCGCCTTTTTCCAAACGTCTCCGGCAGGCCTGCAACAGGTTGCGGTATCGTTTTAGAATTTCCTTCTTTTCTGCTTCGAGGTCTATTACGGGGATCTTATCCATCAACAGGGATTGAAATTGAAACGGATTGTTTATGCAAAAATACAAAATTTACACATTGCCCCGGTCGGAAGCAGGGGTAGTTGAGCGGAGGATACATTGTTTCCAGGCAAGAAGTATCAACAGGTACGCGGCGATGTAACCGGTGAAGAAATAAGTCAGGTGGCTGAGGTTAATCAGGTATGCAAATTCAACCAGCAGTGCCACAAAGCAGCCCAGCACACTTGCTTCAAACAATGTTAATTTTTTGTACTTACGGATCAGGCATACGCATGCCGGAAAGACAAAAATACTTATGAGCAGATAGCAGCCAGCCGAACAGATTTTGTACGCTTTGTATACCATTCCTGAATTGGCGAAAGAAGGGCCCGGCCAATCCTGGACAGGGTTACGGAAAATCAGATTTTTAATTCGGAGAAAGGGGCTTGCAAACCGATACCAGACCCAGTGTTCGGTACGGTATGTCTGTGTAAATTTTTCGGTGCTTCGGATGACCTGAGATTCCGTTCTTGCCAACTCTTCTGGAGATATATCGGGTTGTTCGATGCGATGCATACGGATGCGCAGCAGCTTGAGGGAGTCCAGGTTATAAGCCGTTGTAAATATCCTGGGTGGCAGCCGGAACTGATTCGCCTCGGTGTCACTCATACGCATGAACCAGTTCATTTCTCCACCTCTTTGATACCAAACATTGTCTCCTCCCCAGCTGCTGATCAGCTCCCGAAGTTTCTCCACAGGATAAGAAGTGGTGTTTGGAAAAGCAGGTGTCATCCGATTGGCTGTATGCTCGTATACAAGTACCAGGGGGATTACCTGGTGGTAAGCGCGGTAGTTTCGTGTAATCCAGAACGTCTCGAACGCCAAAAAAGGGGAAAAGAAGACAAACAACGTGGCACAGATGGCAAATACGAATTTCTTTTCTTTCCACATCCAGAGAGCACTGATCCCTCCAAAAGCAAATAGGTAAGGCAGCAGATAAGGCCGCATGAGGAGAGCCCAGGTAAAAAAGAGGCCGCAGAAAAAGAGGGATTGTTTTTTTCTTTCTCGGCTGTAATTATATCCGAAATACAAGGCGGTGATAAAAGCCGAGTTGGTATAGCTATCGGGGTGGAAGGTGATTTCAAATTGAAGAAATACAGGGAATACGACGAATATCAAAAGTGTAAGCAGAAATAAGCCCAATGACCCCGTGATTTTGTAAACGAGTCGTGCCAGCAAGTAGGTTGCGACTACCGAGTATATCAATTGAAGCAACACAATGCCCTGAATGGCGATGGATTCGGGGAGAGCAAGCAGAAAGAAGTAAGTAGGTACGGCAAACCCAGGGAACCGTCCTGCATAGGGAAGTCCTGATCCGGATACATATTCAGAGATACCATGATGAATGAAATGGTAGACGGGCAGGTAGAAATCGTCAAAATCTGCATTGACGTTTGCCAAGCCCATCCATCCGGGAGGATGGATCGATGAATAGAAGGCCGTGTAAAAAAAGAAAAGAATCAGGAATTTTACCAGCAGCGAAAGACTTATCCAGGATAACCAGTTGGTAGGAAGCGACAGGTTGAGTTTTGACCGTATCATAGCTGCTCATACATTCCTATCCGGAAGAAGCGGAAGCTCTCCCGGCTGGAATGTTTATTTGAATTTTCGTTTCAGCAGGAATGTGAAATATTGAGACATGGTATAAACCAGCTTCATTTTTGATTTTCCTTGTCTTTTTGCAGTTTGCAAAACCATAGGTACTTCGATGAGCGTTGCTTCGCACTCAATGGCTTTTGCAAGAATTTCCAGCATGCAAATAAACCCACTCTCTTTAATCAAGGTGCCTGATTTGTGCTTGATCTGCCTGAGCAGGGAAATATGATAGACTCTGAAAAACGAACTCAGTGTAAGTATCTTGATGTTAAAGAGAAAGCGGAAAAGAATATTGGCAATGGAAGAGAGGGATCTCCGAAGGAAGGAGGTCTTGTCGAACCCACCCCCTTGGGCATATACCGAAGCGAGCACCAGCGAAAAGCCAAGTCTGGAAATAGGAATCATTTTTTGCAACAGCCCGATTTCGGAGGTGCCGTCAGCCTCGAGGGTAACTACCAGATCCTGGTCGTTTTTGGAATGAGTGAGGATCCATTCAAAACCGGTGTTGAATGCATAACCCGGTCCATGGTTGGTGCCATCGCCCAGGATAACAAACGGGAGGCCTTGAAACAAACTGGAGATTAAGGCTTTCGTCGTGTCAGTAGAGCCGTCGTCAGAAAAAACCAACATTACTTCCGAATCAAATGAAGCACTCCTAAGCTCGGAATGAAGGTTAGGAATATTTAACTCCTCATTGTACGTGGGAATGAGAAGATAAATCATGTTCCTTGTTTTTGATCACTTGCAACGTTTGTTCGATGGCGGAGCGAAGAGATGTTTTGGGTTTATAATGAAGTATTTGCAGTGCTTTTGACAAATCGGGTTTTCTAACCATGATGTCCTTGTATGTTCCGAAGATTTCCTTCATTGGAATATAATCAATCTGAAGGGGCTTGCCTGTCTTTGCCAATTCGTGAATCAGCTTGGCTGAATCGAGGACACTCATCTCTTCGTCATTGCCAATATTGATAATTTCGCCGATAGCTTTTTCATTTTCAAGGGCAAGCATGGTGCCATTCACCAAATCGTCTACAAAACCCATTGAACGGGTCTGGCTGCCATCACCGTGGATAGTCACCGGTTCATTGTTCAGGATCTGCTGAATAAAGATGGGGATATGTCCGCCGCTCCAGCTAAAGCTCGAGCGGGAACTGAAGGCGCCGAAGTAACGCAGCACAACAATAGGAACTCCGAAATCTTTGTAATAGCCATAACAGAGCTGTTCTCCGTATAGTTTAGAAACAGCATAACTCCAGCGTTTAATCATACTGGGGCCCAGTAGCAGGTCTCCATCCTCTCGCAAGGGTTGGTCAGGAGACATACCATATACATCGGAGGTAGAAGCAAAAACCACTTTACATCCCCACATCTTGGCTGCCTCCAATATATTCTCGGTTCCTTTTGCATTTACTGTCATGGTAGGCATGGCAGATTCTTTTTCACCAATTTTCTTGACAGCGGCAAGGTGCAGAATAGTATCAATATCTCTGGTTAGAATCTTGAGTGTCTCAAAATCGCGTATATCCACCCGGTAAAATTTGAAGTTGGGATGGTTTATATTTTTGCCAATATTTTCCAGTTTGCCGTAACTCAAATCATCAATTCCAATGACTTTATAGTCTTTCTTCAAAAGATCATCCAACAGGTGGGAACCTATCATTCCTGCAACTCCCGTAACTAAAATATGCTTCACGTGGCCAAATGTTTTAATGAAAATGAGTGATAATTGCCTGAATTAACAATATTACTATATTTTTCAAAGCAGGACGATGTTAATGCCTAATTTTTAAGTAAAAATAACAGACCTGATCATGCGAAAATGTTTCTGCATCCGCCAATCTAGAGGGTTTTCGAATTCATCTTTATTTTTTTTGAAGGAAGTTGTGAAGTTCCAGATCCAGCTGAATGACCATCTCCTCCGGTGTACGTTTGTGTGCCACGCCGTTGAATTTTTTTGCCAAAAAAGGAAACGGACTTTGGAGTTGTTCGAAATTGGTGTCCATCACAATCAGGCCTTCTACCTGTTGTTTGCTGGTAAATCCCAGTTCGGCGGTTAAGAAAGGAAGCGGTGGGGGAGTGATAGCTGAGTCGGGACGAAGCTGGTCGTTTAATAAGCAGCCGGCAAGCTTTCCGTCGCGGATATTGTCTGAACTGGAGCTGTAACAAAAATAAACCGGACAAAAATGAAATTTGCTGCGGAATGCGGTGACAAGCTCTTTGTTCTCCCGCTGAAGTTTTCTGCTCAGCACTTCGGCCTCTTCTTTTCTGCCTGCATTTTCAAGGGCTTTCAATTGCAGGTCGCCTGTTTTTAAACGCACTAGCAGGAACCCCTTTTGCAAGCTTTCGATTTGTCTGACTGCCGTCTCCCGGTTGCTCTGTGAAAAGAAAACAGCGGGCAGCACCCCCAGTATATAAATAAGCAAAGCAGTTTTCATATGGGCAGGCTTAGCGAATAAACCAGCCAATGCCTACGCGGACTTCAATCGCTTGCTTGGCGAAAGGTCCATTGGACTTGGCGTGGTTTCCGACAGGAATATAAAAAGGAGAAGCGATTTCGGGTGTGAACAGTCCGTTCTTCAAAAATATCAGATCGTAACCCATTCGCAATCCCGGAGCCAGCGCCTTGCATTCGGCGGTTCCGTGATAATCGTATACGCCTGCTCCAGAGGTGCTGTGAAGGTCCACATCCTGATGCTGAATCAGGTCGAAATACGCCAGTTCCACCCCTATGTGAAAGCCGGAAGGCCTTACTGCATCTGTTTCTTTTTTTGATGGGAAACGCCATTCATAGCTACCGCGGAAAAATGTGCCTGTGAAACGTGTTTTTACGGAATTGACAAACATGTGATCGGGGGTATTGCCGTCGGGGGCAATGACAACGCTGGAAGAGATGGATCCTCCAAACCCGTTTTGTCCGTTCATATCTGCCGCCGCACCAGCTGTCTCATTCTGCATGCCAAGCAAGCCTCCGCCTGCCTCGAAACTAAAAATGTCAGCTCGCTTGCGGTAATATTTCACTCCCACAGAAGCGTAATTCCGGTCGATTCCCAAGGAACCGTTTGCATAAACAAACATTTCCTGAGCAACAACATTGGAGACACATCCTCCCATTAGCAGTAGCATTAAGAAAGAGGAACGTATTCCCCGAAGAGCGGATCTGAAAAAGCAGGCGGTCCAATGCATGGATGTTCGATAATTAAATTTAATCGCAATTTTTTAAATCCTCAATCCTCAATCCACCGCACCAGCTCGCTCAGAAACCCACTGGGTTTCTGCCGTCCCAAATCAATTCTTTGCAGGCAATACCGTAGCCTTGCATTCCCCAAAGCCGATACGTACGCCGTTTTTCTCTGCATGACCCCGGATAATCACCGTGTCGCCATTATCAATGTATTTACGTTCGCTTCCGTCTTTTAGCTTTAGGGGTTTGGAGCCTCTCCAGGTGAGTTCCATCATTGAGCCAAAAGACTCGGGTGTAGGACCGCTGATGGTGCCTGAAGCCATCATGTCTCCTACCTGTATGTTGCAGCCGTTAACGGTATGATGCGCAAGTTGTTGTTCCATCGTCCAATACATGTAGCGGTAGTTGGAACGGGTCACGCAGGTAGGTTCGCCTTTTTCGGGTTGAATAATTACCTCCAGCTGAATATCGAGGTTCCTGTTGCCTGTATAGTGAAGATAGGGGAGTACGGCTGGACTCTGTGTATACCCTTCTACCCGGAAGGGTTCCAATGCATCCAGTGTAATGATCCAAGGAGAAATGGTGGAAGCGAAATTTTTTGCGAGGAAAGGACCAAGGGGAACGTATTCCCAGGCCTGAATGTCGCGTGCGCTCCAGTCGTTGAACAGCACCATGCCGAAGATAAACTGATCGGCAGCGGATGTCGTTACCGAATCTCCCATCTGTGTGGGAGTCCCGATGATAAAAGCGGTTTCCAGTTCAAAGTCGAGCGCCTTGGTTGGACCGAAAACAGGCTGATCTGCGTCCGGCGGTTTCATCTGTCCCTTAGGACGGTGAAAGTTGTGCCCGGATACACAAATAGAAGAAGCCCGCCCGTGATAGGCTACGGGTAAGTGCTTCCAGTTGGGAAGTAAGGCATTGTCCGGGTCGCGAAGCATTTTACCAATGTTGGTAGCATGGTCGATGCTGGAATAGAAGTCGGTATAATCACCGATTCTTACCGGCAACAACATTTCCACGCTGCTTCGGTGATGGATGACTCTTTTCTGAATATCGGGCCGGTCACGGAGTTCGGGATTATCATGACGCAGCAGCTCCGAAATGATCTGACGCAGCATACGGCACTTTTCCTTGCCCATACCTATTACCGGGTTCAGGTGGTTGTGTTCAAAGATCTGTAAATTCACATGCAGTTCGCGGAAATAACCTGTCAGTGCGGCTTCGGCCAGGTCTACCACATAATCGCCTATAGCTATTCCTGCCCGGGGCAGCTTGCCTTCCCGTTTAAAGATGCCGAATGGGAGATTTTGAATGGGGAAGTCACTGTCTTTATCAACGGCAATCCAGGATTTTAATGTGGGGTCATTGGGGTTTATCATAAAGGCTGCTTTCTGAATTTAAGCGGTAAAGCGAATCCGGAAAGAATCCTTCCGTACTCTTTTTACCTGTTTGCTCAAAATTAACCTTTCTTATTCAATTCGTCTTTCCGGGTGATAATTTTCGGGTTTTCAGTCCCATACCGGTTAAAAAGGCCGGCTGGCAGGAATTACCTCAGCGCAAGTGCTCGTTTGTATCGCTTTGTTTGTCAGGTAATTGTGCTTAAATTCAGCCGGCCGTCTGCCGCTTCGTTTAACCTCCGAACCGATTAATGAATTGATTTGCCGGAATACCTGTATCTTTTCCACCTGCTTGCATTATAGGTAAAGATACAACCCCGAACACCTATGCAATCGGCTTCTATTACACACACGATGGATCTTGTATCGAAATACCATGTCACTGGCGTGGCCATGAAGGAAGAATGGGTGGAGATCCAGGCTGCCAAGGCTGATCCTGCTCGCTTTGAGGTGTTGTACGATCGGTATTACGAACGCATTTTTTCTTTTATCTATCAGCGGCTTAATGATAAGGAGCAGGCTTTTGATGCCACTTCCCAGGTATTTCTGAAAGCCATGAAGAATTTGTACAAGTACGAGTTTAAAGGCGTACCCTTCGCTTCCTGGCTCTTCCGCATCGCCAAAAGCGAGGTGTACCAGCTTTTCCGCGAACAGAAAGCGGATAAGACACTGAACATCGACCGGGTGAACCTGAAAGGAATGGTGCAGGAGATGGAGGAAGATTTTTATGAGCCTTACTACGATATTCTGAAAGACAGTGTGGCTGAGCTGGGAGAGGATGAGATGCTTTTCATAGAGATGCGCTTTTTTGAAAAACGCTCCTTCAAAGAAATCGGTGAAATCATGCAGATCACAGAAAACCACTCGAAAGTAAAGGTGTATCGGATACTGGAGAAATTAAAGAAGATATTGATTAAAAATAAAAGGCCGAGTTAGGGGCTTCAGAGCTATAGCAGATACGAGTGAAACGCATGATACTTTGTTCAGATGAAACCTAAAATTAACATAGACCGTGAAAAGCCCAGTTCGGAAGAAATCCATTCCCATAAGGATTTCAATTCTGTGCTGAAGCAATTCAACAGCACCGGAGGCTCGGCTCAGGTGGGGGCTTCGGGCAAGCCGCTGTGGAAATCCACCGGTTTCCTGGTGGCCGCTGCTGTCGTGGTGATCAGCGCGGTTTCGGTGTTGGTTTATCAGGGATCACACACTGCCGCAACAGTTTCTGCTCCCGTTACCGATGTAAAACAGCTGTCTCCTGCCGAAAAAGATAAAACAGGGAAGGAAAGCCTGACCTCGTCGGCTTCTTTACCCAGGATGCATATCACACCCCCGATAAAAGGAATGGATATCCCCTTTCAAAATTATGCAGTGGATGCTTCCAAAGGCGGTGAATTTCAAACGAAGCAGGGCACGCACATACATGTTCCTAAAAATGCTTTTGGCGATGAAAAGGGAAATGCGGTAAAAGGTAATATAGAGCTTCGGTTCCGGGAGTTTCACGATCCTGTGGATTTCTTTCTGTGCGGCATACCAATGAGTTACGATTCGGCAGGGGTGCGTTACCAGTTTGAATCTGCCGGTATGGTGGAACTGCTTGGTTTCCGCGAAGGCAAGCCCGTGTATATTTTACCCGGTAAAAAGGTGGACATAGAAATAGACTCCAAACGCACCGGCGGTACCGAGTTTAATGTGTACCGCTTTGATACTGCCAATTGCAACTGGGTGTATCTGGGGAAGGATAAAACAATGAAAAGCCGGAATGCCGGAACCGGTGTTACAGATTCTGTACAAACCTCCCCGACTCAGGCCCGGCAGGAGGCTAGCCCCGAAGAGAAAGCACTGGACAGGCAGGCGGAAGAAGTAAAAGAAACAGCCGATAAAAAGGTGGTGCAATTGCCGGCATTACCTGCTGAACCTGTGAAACCCAATAAAATGAAAGCTTCCAAACATTCGTTCGATGTGCATTTTGATGAAAAAGAATTTCCTGAAATGAAGCAATACGCTGGAGCGAAATGGGAAGTGGGAGAGGAGAATACGAGTTTTGATGAACATGTTGCCTACGGCACACAATGGGAAGATATTGGAATTTCGGAAGGTCCCAGGAAGGGAATAAACTATAAAATCACATTGAAAAAGGGTCTGACAACGCAGACCTATATCGTCTATCCTGTTTTTGAAGGAAAGGCATTTGATAAAGCGATGGCGGATTTTAATGCCGTGTATGAGAAATATAGCGCAGTGCATAACAGCCGGATGGAAAAGGAAAAGGTCATACGCACGGAAGAAGAAGCGCAACTGACCGAATTGAAAAAGAAACGGGAAGCCCTCGAACGCAAATATGAAGCCCAGCAACAGGTCATGCGCCAGAAGGAGGAAACCAAACTGAATGCGCACATGTCTGCGATGGACAATTCCGATAAGTTGATGAGCACCTTTAGCGTCAGCGGTTTTGGGGTGTTTAACTGCGACCGGCCCGATGTCTATCCACATGGAATAAGTGCCCATATCCGCCTGCAGGATGAAAACGGGAAAACCCTTCACTCCGAAAAAGTGTATCTGATGGATAAATCAAAAAACGGACTTTTTTCCTGGTATGAATCTGACATCAAAGACTTCAGCTTCGACCCCCAGGCCACCAATACTTTATTTACTGTGGTGGACAACCGGATCTACTGCCTGCGTAATGACGACTTTGTCCTGATCAAATCAGGGGTAGCGGTAGATGTAAAGCTGAAACCCGTAAAACAAGAGTTTAAGAGTGCCGATGAAATAAGAGCCTATATGGGGATATAGCCGCTTTTACTTCTTTGGGATGGCTAGCCCGCCTCAAGCGATAGCGATCAGTCAAAGTGCCCCACCAGCTGGCTGCAGGTGGGGCTTTGATTTTTTTATCGTTTTTAATACTATCTTGTCATCCTTCCTGTTAA
>Ga0206898_10069_pt1 | contig 30677 bp, 28 predicted proteins | sample Alteio_BWOrgHeat_50_FD_153237 | JGI IMG/M metagenome (GOLD analysis project Ga0206898, IMG submission 153237) | Enriched cells from forest soil in Barre Woods Harvard Forest LTER site, Petersham, Massachusetts, United States -... | ecosystem: Environmental > Terrestrial > Soil > Temperate forest >...
AACCGCAATTGGAAAAAGTGATGTCCAGGTGCCTGCTGATGCTAAGGTCTACGATCTGACGGGAAAAACTATAATGCCGGGGATAGTAGATGTTCACGCGCACCTGCATACCAGCCCTGACGGGATTTCACCACAACAGGACTGGAACTATTATGCCAACCTCGCTTTCGGTGTAACTACCGCACACGATCCATCGAGCAATACCGAAATGGTTTTCAGTCAGTCGGAAATGTTAAAGGCCGGTAATATGGTAGGGCCAAGGGTTTATTCAACCGGAACAATTTTATATGGCGCAGATGGTGATTTTAAAGCGGTATTAAACAACCTGGATGACGCGCGCGCCCATCTGCGGAGGTTAAAAGCGGTGGGGGCGTTTTCTGTAAAAAGTTACAATCAGCCACGGCGCGACCAGCGCCAGCAGATCATTGAGGCTGCCCGCGAATTGCAGATGGAAGTGGTGCCTGAAGGCGGTTCAACCTTTTTTACCAATATGAATATGATATTGGATGGCCATACTGGTATTGAACATTGCATACCCGTTTGGCCGGTTTATAAGGATGTTAAATCTTTATGGAATGGCAGCAGATCAGGGTACACGCCCACGTTGATAGTGAGTTACGGTACCCAATGGGGCGAAAACTTTTGGTACGACCGCACGGATGTCTGGAAAAACAGCCACCTGCTCAGTTTTACCCCGCAGTCTATTATTGACGCCCGTTCAAGACGCAGAACGACATCTGAATATGGCGATTATGGACATATTGAGATTTCAAAATATGTAAAGCAAATTGCTGATGGCGGCACAAAAGTCAACCTCGGTTCGCATGGCCAGATCCAGGGCCTCGGCGCGCATTGGGAGTTGTGGATGCTTGTCCAGGGGGGTATGACGCCGTTACAAGCCATACGCTGTACCACCACGAACGGCGCCAGCTATTTGGGGATGGAAAAAGAAATAGGCTCGCTGGAAACCGGGAAGTTAGCTGATCTTATCGTTTTAAATGAAAACCCGTTGGATGATATCCGCAACAGCGAAAAAATAAAATATGTAATGGTGAACGGCCGCTTATTCGATTCAGAATCAATGAACGAAATTGGTAACCGTGAAAAACCGAAGATGCGTTTTTGGTGGCAGCAAAACCGGGGCGAGATGAGTAACCTGCCTATGGGCAATGTGGAAACATATTTGTTTACCACCCAGGACGGAGATTGATTAATTTCGAATGTTCGTCCCGATAGCTATCGGGATCGGATTTGCGAACCATAAGATCATTAAAACCCTTTAATAAGCCAGGCATAAAACCCAGGAAAGTCCCCATTCCACTGTTTTTCGTTATGCCCTGCCCCTTTAATGATCACAACAGGCGCATTGTCCCTATTTTGAGTTTTGGCCAGAATAATATCGGCCATTTTCTTCATATCGGTTACCATGCTTTCACTCTCGGCATCGCCGCAAACAAAATAAAATCGGCTGTTTACGGGTACGTTTTTCTTTTTTGCAAATTCGTACATGTCGGGGGCTATCCAGAATGATGGTGAAAATACCCCCGCATTGCCAAACACCCCGGAATATTTCAGCGCAGCGTACATTGAAATCAAGCCGCCCATTGAACTACCGGCTATAGTTGTTTGCCGGGCGCCTGGTTTTGTATTGTAATGCTTGTCGATATAAGGTTTCAGCGTTTTTGCGATGAAATCTACATAATCATCTCCCCTGCCCTTTCCAAATTTTGATTCGTACGCATTGTACTCTGTCATACGATATTCGCCACCGTGGTCTATGCCAACTACGATAGATTGTTCTTTGGTTGGCATTTTATCCAGTATTTCATCTATGCCCCATTCGCCAAAACCGGATGTGTAAGCATCGAACAGGTTTTGGCCGTCATTCATATAAATTACAGGGTACTTTCTTTTTGATAATCCGTAATCTGCCGGGAGGTAGATCCATATTCTTCTCTGCCTGCTTAGTTGGGGTATATCAAACTTTTCGTTGATAATATGAACTTGTGGACTTGCCGTATGCACTTTCCCTGTCGGTGCAAAACTATCGTGCCATCCCGCTATGTTCAAAGTTAGCGTTGTATCGTGCGAAACACTAAGATGCCGGTTATCAATAGATTTACCATTGACTGCACATTCAACTGTTTGCCAACTGCCCCGGGTTATTTTAAATTCGTAAACACCCGCCGGTAAAGTTTTCATCAGTTGGCATTCGCCCTTATTATTTGTATGTAGTTCCCAGGCAGTATCAGCAGGGTTCCAATTATTAAAACTACCCGCCAGGTGTATGTGTCCATTTGACACTATGGGGGCAGGTATTTTACCTGTTTTAAAGACAATTCTTTGCTGTGCCGACAACAAAAAATTTTGGCCAAAAAGTAAAAACGCGCAGAAAAAAATTTTTTTCGTCATTATAAAATGTACAAATAACAGTTATTTTTCCGGGAACGTTCCCGGAAATTCATTATCTAATAGTAAAATTATCAAATGTGTAATTTTTACACCATTTAAACACAAAAACTTAGTTTTTGATAAAATTGATGGCATAAATTGTAATATTTTCAATACATAAAATGATCATTTTTATTTTCTTTTAAGTTAAATTTACGATCAGAAACCTCGCCAAAATTATCTTTTATATAATATTTGCATTTATTAATCCTTAGTGTAAATTAGTTGCATGCTGTTTCAGCAAAAATAACAAACCAATTGTAACCGGCCTAAAAAGCCATTTTTAATTTACAAAACGATAAAGTTTATGAGAAAAAATTACTCAAAAAAGTATGTACTCTTGTGCGCGTTTTTAATGATGTCAGTCATGGCATTTGCGCAAACAGGCAGTATCAAAGGTAAGGTAGTTGACGAAACCAATCAACCCCTTCCCGGCTCAGCTGTTAGTATTGACGGCACAACCCTGGGCGGAAGCACCGATGTAAATGGTAATTATACCATTAGCGGTGTTAAGCCAGGTAATTACACGTTAACCGCAAAGTTTTTAGGTTATATCGCCCTAAAGAAAACCGTTACTGTAAGTAATTCCGTAATTACTGTTGACTTTTCTTTAAAGCCTCAAAATACAAGCCTGAATGAAGTGGTAGTTATAGGTTACGGTACTACAAAAAGCAAAGACCTGACAGGATCAGTTGCTACAGTTACATCGAAAGATTTTAACAAGGGCTTTGTTACGACGCCTGAGCAATTGATACAAGGTAAGGTTGCAGGTGTTAACGTTGTATCGAACAGCGGCGCACCTGGCGCCGGAAGTACCATTACTATTCGCGGCGGCGCATCTATAAACGGTGGTAACGATCCGCTTTATGTTATTGATGGTGTTCCATTAAGCCCGGATGCTATCCCCGGTGCTGCAAACCCATTGGATATGATCAATCCAAATGACATAGAATCCTTTTCTATATTGAAAGACGCTTCTGCTGCGGCTATATATGGTAACAGGGCATCAAACGGTGTTATCCTGATTACTACTAAAAAAGGACAATCGGGCAAACCTGTTATTAACTTCAGCACACAGTTCTCTATATCGAAATTGCCGAAAGAAGCACCGGTGCTTACACCGGATCAATTTCGTAGTTATGTAAACTCACACGATACAACTGCAGCGGGGATCTACAAAAGGTACCTGGGTACTTCCAGCACCGATTGGCAAAAGGAGATCTACCAAACTGCACTGAGTACCGACAATAATTTAAGTATTTCTGGTGCTGCCGGTAAATTACCTTATCGCGTTTCTGTTGGCTATACCAACCAGGATGGTATCTTAAAGACAACCAGTTTAGAAAGGTTTACAGGTTCAGTAAACCTTAGCCCAAGCTTCTTCACTGACCATTTAAAAGTAAATTTCAATTTTAAAGGTTCATCAGTAGACCAAAGGTTTGTTGACGAGGGACGGATTATAGGCAGCGCCGTTAGTTTCAATCCAACTGTACCGGTAACCTCAACCAACGCTTTATATGCGCCCTATGGTGGCTATTGGCAATGGACAGATCCAACTGCAGCGAATGGCCTTAAATCCCTTGCGCCATTAAACCCTGTTGGCCTATTAAACCAAACCCTTAATACAAGCCAGGTTTACAGGGCAATTACCAGTTTAGCGTTGGATTATAAAATTCATTTCTTCCCTGACCTGCACGTGAATATAAACGCGGCTTATGATGCTTCAAAAGGATCTGGCAGTACTACTGTTCCGAGCAATGCAGCCTCCAATTACAAAACTGTATCTCAAAATGGCGTACTTTACAGCGGCGCCTACACCCCTTACAACGGGCACCTGGATACTAAACTTTTTGAAGGTTTTCTTAGCTATAGCAAGGATCTAAAAAACATTAAAAGCCATGTTGACGCGGTAGCAGGTTACTCTATCCAGGATTTTGTAAACACCCAGTCTAACGGCCTTTTCAACGTTGGTGGTTTATACTATCAAACGCAATTTACCGGTGGAGTAGTAAATACCAGTTCAGCAAAAAATTATAATAGCTATGAATATTTGATTAACGAGAATATACTAACCTCGTTTTACGGAAGGGTTAATTATAACTATGATGAAAAGTATTATTTAACAGCTTCTATCCGTAGTGATAATTCCACAAAATTCGCACCTGGTACCCGTACCGGTGTTTTCCCGTCAGTTGCACTGGCCTGGAGAATGATCAACGAAGATTTTCTTAAAGGAAACTCTACGCTATCCAACCTTAAATTACGTGTAGAATATGGCGTTACAGGTAATCAGGAAGGTGTTGGTAACTATGATTACTTATCGCAATACAGCTTAAGTAATAGTACTGCGCAATATGCTTTCGGCAATACTTTCTACCAATTATATCGCCCGGGGGCATTTTATCCCGGCAGGACCTGGGAAACCACAGCTTCAACCAATGTGGGTGTTGATTACGGGTTCCTTAATGACCGTTTGACCGGTACCATTGACTACTATTACAATAAAACCAAAAATTTATTAGTGACCATCCAGCAACCTGCGGGCAGTAATTTCAGTAATACTATTGTGGGTAACGTTGGTAATATGCAAAACACAGGTTTAGAATTAGGTATAAACGGTAAAATAATTGATAAGAAAGACATAAGCTGGACAGCCAACTTCAATGTTTCTTTCAATACCAATAAAATAACCAATTTAACTGCTATTACTAACCCTAACTTTCCAGGGTTAAAAGTGGGAGGTATCTCAGGCGGAACAGGTAATACCATATCTGTAGACCAACCGGGATATGCCCGTAATACATTCCTTGTTTACCAGCAGGTGTATGGTGCAAATGGCAAACCGCTTGACGGCGTTTTTGTTGACAGGAACAAAGATGGGATAATAAACAACCAGGACCAATACCAGGACCACAGCCCCGACCCTAAGCAACTATATGGCTTGAGCTCTGATTTCAACTATAAAAAATGGAACCTTGGCTTTGTAGCACGTGCCAATGTCGGCAATTATGTTTATAACAACGTAGCAGCATCAACAGGTATTCAGCGTAATATCCTGAACCCGCTTGGTATAATTAACAACGGATCATCAGATGTATTGGCTAGCGGCGCTACCGGAAATGGTAGTAATGACCTGTTATCCGATTATTATATTCAAAACGGATCGTTTTTAAGGATGGATAATATCCATTTAGGTTATAACTTTGGTAAAATATTTAACGGCGTTGGCGATTTAAGGATGAGCTTCAACGTGCAGAATGTATTTATAATAACTGATTATAAAGGAGTAGATCCTGAACTAACATATACCGGTACCGGAGTAAATTCAGCCAGCGGTGGTGTTGACAATAATTTATATCCGCGGCCAAGGACATACGTAATAGGTTTAAACCTGGCATTAAAATAATTCGAAAGAAATTAAATAGAAAGGAATTAATATGAAAAAACATTCATTTAAAATTTTATTAATCATTGGTTTACTAACCTTTGCATTAATGTCGTGCAACAAGAATAAAATCCTGTCGCCGAATTATCAGGTTACCTCTCAGTCAGTGTATAGTACCCCGCTTGGTTATACACAGTCTATGGCTAAAGTTTATGGCGCATTCGCCCTTACCGGTAACCAGGGTCCTGCAGGCAGCGGGGATATAGCAGGTATCGATGAAGGTACTTCCGACTTTTTCCGCTTGCTTTGGTATGCGCAGGAATTGCCAACAGACGAGGCAGTAATTGCATGGGGCGACCCTGGCGTACCTGACCTTCACGCGATGAATTGGTCATCATCAAACGTTATACTTTTAGGCTTGTATGAACGATCTATTTATCAGATCACACTGGCCAATGAATTTATAATCAATTCCAGCGATGCGAAACTGTCAGCTAACGGTATCACAGGCAACGATGCTACTAATATCCGTCTTTTCCGTGCTGAGGCACGATTTTTAAGGGCTTATCAATATTCAGTTTTGATGGATTTGTTTGCAAATCCACCGTTTATAACTGATGCTACCCCGATCGGCTCAACAATACCTCCTCAAACAGATCGTAAAACTTTATTTAACTATGTAGTTAGTGAACTTAAAGCAATCGAACCTTTGATGGCCCCTCCAGGTAAAAATCAATACGGACGTGCTGACCAGGGAGCTGTTTGGGCTTTATTGTCCCGTGTAGACCTCAATGCACAAGTTTATACTGGCACCCCTCAATATACCGAGGCTATTACTTATGCCAACAAGCTGATCAGTTCAAACGTTTATTCTTTGATCGCTAATTACGACAACCTGTTCCTGGCCGATAATAATTTAAATGCCAGCGAGAACATTTTCTCAATTGAGTATGACGGAAATAAGATCCAGGGTTATGGCGGTACTACCTTTATGACCCACGCTCCCGTAGGCGGCTCTATGCCATCTTCCAATTTCGGAATCAGCGGCGGCTGGGGAGGCGTGCGCACTACCAGCGCACTTGTTGGCCTTTTCCCGGCTAATACTTCTACAGCATTTCCTAACAATGGCAATCCTGATACACGTGCTGAATTCTGGACACAGGGACAAAAACTTGCCATCAATGATGTTACCAGCTTTACAGATGGCTATGCTGTTACCAAATGGAGAAATGTTACGAGTTCTGGCGGTCCCGGCGAAAATTTAAATTTTTCGGATGTTGACGAGCCTTTAATGCGTTTGCCTGAAGTTTACCTTAACTATGCCGAAGCAGTATTACGTGGCGGCACCGGCGGCAGCGCTGCTACAGCGTTAACATACATTAACGCTATTCGCACCCGCGCTTATGCAGGCAGCCTGGCAGGTAATATCAACAGCGGCCAGTTAACATTGCAGTTTATCCTTGATGAAAGGGCACGCGAACTATTTTGGGAAGGTTTCCGTCGTACAGACTTGATACGTTATGGTTTATTTACCGGCGGAACTTATTTGTGGCCATTTAAAGGTGGTGTAAGCGGTGGTACAAGTGTTGCCGATTTCCGTAACCTTTATGCTATACCTGACCAGGATAGAGCGGTTAACCCGAACCTGAAACAAAACCCAGGTTACGGTAACTAACGGATGGTCTGTATTTGAATTTTAAATTAAAATCTCAGTTAAAAAGTATTTTATAATGAAAAGATTTCTGACAACATTTATAGCAATGGGCAGCGTAGCGCTGCTCATGCTATCGTCATGCAAAAAGAACGATGCTATTGTAACATCAAACGGGGGGAAGCCGGGAGCCCTTACTTCTTCTACCAGCACATTAGTATTGGATAAAACGAAGTTAAATGATGCTACGCCCGTAATCAATTTCACCTTTACTGCACCCAACTACGGCTACAGCGCAGCTGTGGCAAATACGATGCAAATTGACGTTGCCGGTGACAACTGGAAAAACCCGATGTCGTCAACGCTTGGTGTAAATGTGTTATCGCAGGGATATTCAACCGCGGCCTTTAACTCCCTGCTGCTAAAGCTTAACCTTAAGGGCGGCGTTACATCACAGGTGCAGGTTCGTATTGTTCATGCGATTTCCGCTGACGTTGCACCGGTGTACTCAAATGTTGTAAATGTTACGGTAACTCCGTTTAACCTGGCATCATGGGTTTATGTGCCTGGCGCCTATGAGGGATGGAATAACCCAGGTCCACAGCAGGACAGTCTGTTATCAGCAACTGCTAATGGTATTTACACAGGTATTATCAATTTCACCGCAGGCAATAACCAGTTCTTAATTGTTCCGGTAAAAGGCAGCTGGGCAAATAAATGGGCCACTAACGATAATCCTGCAACAGGAACATCGGCCAGCTACTCAACGGTGTATGTTACCGGCGGAGGCAATAACTTTTACGCGCCGGCAGCGGCAGGTAATTATATAGTTACCCTGAACACCAATACTAATACACTTACTATTGTACCTGCAAATTATTACAGCATAATTGGTGATGCGGCACAGGGATGGAGTACAGACGTTGCTATGAAATTTGTTAATGATGTAAACCAAAGCTGGGTATCCACCCTTCCATTGGTTTCAACCGGACAATTTAAAATCCGTCAAAATAATGACTGGGGTTATAGCTGGGGCATTCCAAAAGCTGGTTCAGCCGGTGATGGCGTAGCCAATACGCTTAACAATACAAGCAATAATAATATTCCGGTTGCTGCCAACGGAACTTATACCGTTTCATTCGGTGTACCACTAACTGCTGTTGGCACATCGCCTCCTGTTACTGCTACTTATAGCGTTAAGTAATAATGAGATAATATAGAGAGTTGATTAATTGATAAAGCCCGCCTGGTGAAAACCAGCGGGCTTTTTTATCAATTAGTCATTGGGTCATTACGTCATTAAGTGTGTGGGAGTTGATCTAGCTGTGCCGAACTATTTCCAAATAATAAACCCCGAAAACTAAAGCTTTCGGGGTTTATTTATTTGTTTATCTGAACCGGAATTAGTAGGATTTTAGAATTTTCGAAATGGTTAGAAAAAGCCTTCTGATTTCTGCTAAATCCTTATCACCTATGAACCATTAGCTATGAACTACCTGTCCTTCAATTCAACATAGTCCCTGTTAACAGCGCCAACATAGATCTGGCGCGGACGGCCGATAGGCTCTTTATTTTCTTTCATTTCTTTCCATTGGGCTATCCATCCAGGCAGGCGGCCCAATGCAAACAATACCGTAAACATATCAGTTGGGAAGCCAAGCGCCCTGTAAATGATACCCGAATAAAAATCCACGTTCGGATATAGTTTACGCTCAACAAAATACGGGTCTTTTAGCGCCACTTCTTCCAGCTTCTTAGCTATATCAAGCACCTCGTCATCTATGCCGAGTTTTTCTAAAATATCGTCGCATGCCTTTTTAATGATCTTCGCACGCGGGTCGAAGTTTTTATACACCCGGTGGCCAAAGCCCATTAACCGGAAAGGGTCATTTTTATCTTTGGCTTTTGCTATCCATTTATCGGTATCTCCCCCATCGGCTTTTATTTTTTCAAGCATTTCAATTACAGCCTGGTTGGCCCCGCCATGCAATGGCCCCCAAAGGGCAGAAATACCGGATGATACCGATGCGTAAATATTTGACTCAGAAGAACCAACGATGCGTACAGTTGAAGTAGAGCAATTTTGCTCGTGGTCAGCATGCAATATCAATAAAGTATTCATCGCGCTAACTATAACCGGGTCTATTTCAATTTCTTCGGTACGCTGGCCAAAGGTCATGTGCAGAAAATTTGTAACATAGTCGTACTTGTTTTGCGGATAAATATATGGGTGCCCCAATGATTTTTTAAAGATCCATGATACTATGGTGGCCATTTTGGCAAGCATTTTAATAATGCTTAGATGAAGCTCTGCATCAGTTTGAACGGATTTTAACGATTCTGGATAAAATGCCGACAGTGCACATACCAATGAAGACAACTGGCCCATGGGATGTGACCTTGACGGAAAACCATCAAAAAATTGCTTCATATCCTCATGTACCAAAGTATGCCGGCTTATCTCATACTGAAACTTATCAAGTTGCTGTTGAGTAGGCAACTCGCCATGAATAAGTAAATAAGCCACTTCAATAAAACTGGATTTTTCAGCCAGTTGCTCTATCGGATAGCCGCGATATTTAAGTATGCCCAATTCGCCGTCCAAAAATGTAATGGCGCTTTTGGTAGCGCCGGTATTTTTGTAACCGATATCAAGCGTTACATACCCGGTTTGGTCACGTAGTTTTGAAATATCAATAGCTTTTTCACCTTCTGTGCCCTCAATTACGGGAAGATCATAAGTTTTATCGCCAATTTTTAATTGCGCAGTCTCCGACATAGGAAAATATTTTATTTGCAACAAATGTAAATAAATCTGCTTACTAATTCCCGCTTAAAGAACTTCAATGTGTAAAAATTTCATGAGGGTTGTTAGTTGGTTGATTGGTTATAAGAAGTTGTAATGGTTGGAACAAGTTGTAAGCGTTGAAATAAGTTAAAGCCGTTGGAATAAATTGTAATTGTTGAAATAAGTTATTTATGGTGCAATAAGTTGGGGTAGTTGAAACCTATTGAGGAGTGATTGGACGGGTTTTCAATATAAACCATACAACTCATTACAATAATTGCAACCTCTTTCAACCCATTACAACTCTTTACAACCTGCTCCAAACTAATTCGATCTGATCGCTTCCACAGGATCCATGCGTGCGGCAAAATAAGCTGGTATAATACCTGAAATTATGCCTATAGAGAGTGAAGTTGCAATGCCGATGATTATATTTTTGATATCGAGCACTACCTGAACGTCAAAAATTGCCTTTACTAAAAATGTTCCTCCATAAACCAGCCCAAGGCCGACGACGCCGCCCATTAAACAAAGAAAAACAGCTTCAATTAAAAATTGTAATAAAATAAAATAGCTTTTGGCGCCTAATGATTTTTGTATCCCGATAATATTGGTCCGCTCCTTTACTGATACAAACATGATGTTAGCTATACCAAAACCACCAACCAGGATAGAAAAGGCGCCTACAATCAGGCCTACAGTATGCAGCACTCCAAATGCCACATCCAATGCGCCTGAGATGATGGTAGTTCTGTTTAGTGCAAAATTATCATCTTCGCCAGGTCGTAAGCGTCGTATTGAACGCATTATTTGTCTTATTTCACTTTCCACTTCATCTGTGCTGGTGCCGGGCTTGCCCATTACCACTATGTGCGGGCCATAATTTGAATTTTGTACATCAATAATATCCTTAGCAAAGTTTAAAGGCAGTAAAATATTCTTATCATTTGATAAACCGATCATACTGCTGCCTTCTTTCTTAAATACGCCTACTACAGTAACATATCGCCCCATTATTTTTATCTGCTTACCTACTGCCCCGCCTGACGGAAACAGGTTCTCAGCAATTTCGTGGCCTATTATTGTAACCGCGCTGCCAGCCCTTGATTCTAACCCGGTAAAATATCTTCCGTCCTCAAAATCAAAGTTCCAGGTTTTGTCGTGGTCCTGGGAGGCCGCGTTAATTTGTGCGCCGTCAACTGTGTTACTTTTATATTTTACAGTGCGGTTATCAATGTTCAGTTCATACGACATCGCCACCGCCGTTTGGCTGCGTCTTTGAAGGTCATCAAATTCCCTTAACTTGGGGTCAGGCCGTTGCAGATATTTCCACCACGGAGAGTCCTCATTCATTATCCAGGGAAATTTTTCAATATAAATACTGTTGCTGCCTAACTTATCGACGCTTTTTTGCAAATTATTACGCAACGTATCAACGGCCGAGAAGACCGAAATAATAGTAAAGATCCCAATAGTAACACCGAGCAATGATAGAAAGGTGCGCATTTTGTTTTGCTTAAGCGCATCATTCGCGAATAAAAAGCTTTCCTTTAAAAGTTTAAAAAATATCATATATTGTGATTACACAGATTGTATTTTGATTTCACCGATTATATATTGATTGTATCGATTACAAATTATTACATTAGCGAGATTTTGGATATAACATCAATAAATTTTAGACTTCGACATATAAATTAAGTTACATTATTTTTTATTTAAAACTAATATTGAAATTTGGTGTAATAACTAAATATTTACCGGACACTATAAGTAAAAAATCGGTGAAATCAAAAAATCATCGGTGAAATCTCAAAATAAAAAAATAATCCTTACATTTGCGCCCTTGAAAATTCATACCATTCAACATGAAATTATCCCAGTTCAAATTTAACCTGCCTGAATCATTAGTTGCCCACACACCCGCAATCACTCGTGACGAATCAAGATTAATGGTACTTCATCGCGATTCAGGTAAAATTGAGCACAAAATATTCAAAGACATATTGGATTATTTTGACGATAAGGATGTTATGATCCTGAATAATACCAAAGTGTTTCCCGCACGTATGTACGGAAATAAAGAAAAAACAGGCGCTACCATAGAGGTTTTCCTACTGAGGGAATTAAACAAAGAATTAAGGTTATGGGATGTGCTTGTTGACCCGGCCCGTAAAATACGCGTTGGCAATAAGTTGTATTTCGGCGATGACGATCTTTTAATTGCCGAGGTTGTTGACAACACAACGTCACGCGGCCGTACCATCCGCTTTTTGTTTGACGGGACTGACGAAGAGTTTCGCCGTAATGTGGAGATACTAGGTGAAACACCGCTTCCAAAATACATAAAACGTAAAGCTACCGCTGAAGACAAAGAGCGCTATCAAACTATTTTTGCAAAACATGAAGGCGCCGTTGCTGCCCCTACAGCCGGTTTGCACTTTAGCCGCGAACTTATGAAACGCCTTGAACTTAAAGGTGTTGAATTTGCCGAAGTTACCCTGCACGTAGGGTTGGGTACTTTCCGCCCGGTTGAGGTTGAAGACCTTACCAAGCATAAAATGGACTCAGAACAGTTCATTATTGATGAGAAACAAGCTAATATTGTAAATAAGGGCATTGAAGCTAAAAAACGTATTTGTGCCATTGGTACCACTTCAATGCGCGCCATTGAATCGGCCGTTTCAGCAAATAAAACTTTGAAACCGGCTAACGACTGGACCAGTAAATTCATTTTCCCGCCATACGATTTCAGCATTGCAAATTCGATGGTTACCAACTTCCATATGCCCGAATCAACACTGTTGATGATGGTATGCGCATTTGGTGGTTATGAAAATATAATGAATGCCTACGAAGTAGCGGTAAAAGAAAAATATCGCTTTTATAGCTATGGCGATGCTATGCTGATAATTTAAGTAGATTTGGGATGTGAGATTTGAGATATGAGATTTGAGACCTTTATTTATATCTCAAATTTAAAAGTTCTATCTCACATCTCATGTTTCACATCTCATATCTCATGCCTTATATCTCACATCCCACATCCAGTAAAAACTTCGCAATAATAGTTGCCGGTGGCTCTGGTAGCCGCATGCAATCAGCTGTTCCAAAACAATTTTTACTGCTAAAGGGAAAGCCTGTTTTGATGCACACTATTGAGGCGTTTCATCATTCAGACGCCAGGCCTCAAATAATCGTGGTGCTGCATCCCTCCTATCACGCAGATTGGGCGAAGCTCTGTGCGGGGCACAATTTTACAATACCTCATCAATTGGTAAAAGGCGGCGAAACACGTTTCGACTCTGTAAAAAACGGTCTGGACATAATTCCAGATAACATAGATGCCTTGATCGCCGTGCATGATGCGGTGAGGCCCCTGACCAGCGAGGCAATTATAAACGGATCGTATAAACATGCTCAAGAGTACGGAAATGCCATCGCAGCCGTTAAAAGCCGTGATTCTGTCAGGCAGTTGCGAAACGGGAATTCTGAAAGCTTATTGCGCGATGAAATATACATGGTACAAACGCCGCAAACCTTTAGGTCGTCACAAATCAAAGCGGCCTATTTACAGCTCTACGATCCAAAATTCACTGATGACGCGAGCGTAGTACAAGAAACAGGCGAAAAAATCAACCTCATTGAAGGCAGTCATCAGAATATCAAGATAACTTTCCCCGAAGATCTCGCCATCGCCGAATTGCTCATTGGAATAGTTCATAGTTGATAGTGAATGGTCCATAGCCACGCTTTCGTAAAACGCAATATTTGTACCAAAAAAGTTCATAGTTGAGCATAGTCCACCCATGTCCTTTTTCTATGGACCATAACCTCAACTATGAACCGTAAAAATTTTATGCTCTTCTAATAATACCTAAAAGTACAGCGATAACCGCTATCACTAAAAGAATATGAATAAGACCGCCACCATAATTGTTGGCGAATCCCAGTATCCATAAGATAACAAGGACCACTGCGATTAAATAAAGAATGCTTCTCATTTTAGTAAAGTTTTAGTTGATAATAAATGTACTAATATAACTAAAACTATTCCAAAAAGTTTTACCATAAAAAAACCCCGCCGAAGCAGGGTTTTTTAGTCAAAGATCCAACATTAATATTCGTCTTCGTTAAAAAAGAAGTCGTCTTTTGTAGGATAATCAGGCCATATTTCTTCAATGTTTTCGTAAGGCTCACCATCATCTTCCAATGCCTGAAGGTTTTCAATAACCTCAACAGGCGCTCCGGAACGGATAGCGTAATCAATCAATTCGTCTTTTGTAGCAGGCCAGGGGGCATCTTCAAGATGAGACGCAAGTTCAAGTGTCCAATACATATTCTATTATTTATATTACTATTATTCGATAATTAATTTTCGCAAAAGTATAATATTTTTAATTTGATTATCAATCTTTTTTTTTAAATTTTATTTACGCGGCACCCATTGATTTTCAGGTATTTTGCTGTCATTTCCTATTTTTCGCGCCAAAGTGAACAGGTAATCGCTCAACCTGTTCAGATAAATATTCACTTTTTCATCAACCGTACTCTCCCCGGCAAGTTGAACGGTTATCCGTTCTGCCCGCCTGCATATGCACCGTGCAATATGGCAAAATGAAACGGTATTGCTTCCTCCCGGCAAAATAAAATGTTTTAGCTCGGGCAAGTGTTCGTTCATCAGGTCCATTTCCTTTTCCAGCAACTCAATATCCGCAAGGTGCAGGTCGGGTATGATCATTTTTGACTTTTCAGGGTCAGATGCCAGCGAAGAGCCTATTGTAAAAAGCCTGTCCTGTATTTGTTTTAAAATCTCTTTATCATGCGAATTGATGTCCTGATCGCCGATGAGGCCAATATAGGAGTTAAGTTCATCTACCGTACCATAACTTTCAATGCGGATATGATGCTTGGGCACGCGCGTACCGCCTATTAACGATGTATAGCCTTTATCGCCGGTTTTGGTATAGATCTTCATATTATTTCGGATGTCGGATGTTCGAATTTATGCTTTTGATTTCATGTTTTTGTTTTTAGGGCATTAATTTAGGACACTTAGTAATTTTGACAGCTATTTATGCTGAAACAGTAATTCCTTTTCAACGTTATTAGTTAGATTATCTTTTAAATTTACGCAGTCCCGATAGCTATCGGGATGAACACCCGGCAAACAAAACATATGAAATCCCTTATTTTATTTTCTTCAGTACTATTTCTAGCCTTAAATTGCGGTAGTGCCGACAGCAAACACCCGACAAGCGATTCACCTAAAACAACCTTGGCCAACATTTTAAGCGAGAAACAATTTAATGAGCTTTTTCCTATCCGTGATAAATTTTACAGTTATGCAGCTTTTATAAAGGCGGCAAAAGAAATGGGTCTGGTTAAAGTTAAAGTGGTGCGCCGCGCAACCTCTGTTTACCAATTTACAAGGACTGATAAAAGTACAGGCAAATCTGCGGTAATCCGCCAGGATGAAGACTGGAACGAGGACTGGGCCAAAAAAAAGCCCGACAGCGCCTATGTAATTGATTATAGCAATTTCTGCGTTGAAAAGGACGCTCAAACAAACAAAAAGGAGCTTGCAGCATTTTTTGCCAACATTGCCCATGAAACGCGCCACGGTGAAAATGGCAAATACAATGACGGCCTGATGTTCACTCACGAAAGTAACACATCCCTCCCTTATATTGCCGAAAACGACACCTACCCTGCCGTGCCCGGCAAAAAATATTATGGGCGCGGCCCCATGCAATTAAGTTACAACGGCAATTATGGCTATGCCTCCGACTGTATTTTCGGCGATAAAAAGGTGCTTTTAAATAACCCCGCGCTGGTGGAGACCGATCCTGTTGTTGCTTTTAAAACGGCCATTTATTTCTGGATGACGCCGCAAACCTATAAACCATCGGCACATGATGTAATGACCGGCAAATGGCAACCGAATGCTGCTGATAAAGCCGCAGGACGCACGTCTGGTTTTGGTATGACCATCAACATTGTAAACGGCCAGGTTGAATGTAATAAAGGCGAAACCACATACAGCATGAATGACCGTATCGGCTTTTACCAGTATTTTTTGAAGAAGTTGGGCGTAAGTGATCCTAATTGTGCCTGCTCATGCGGTAAGATGAAGCCTTATTGATTTCGGAAGTCGGAATTTCGATTTCGCATTTTTTCGGTTTGTAACATGGAGCATAATTTATTCCACGGAACTTATTTTTGTTAATGAGGGCAAATTATTTAGCTTTAAGAAAACTTTATTACTAAATGAAACGCCTGCTGCTTATCTGCCTATTCCCGCTTTGCAATTTTATAACCTTCGGGCAAACTTTAGCACAAAATATAAATAACAGGTTATTACAAAAAGATCAACTTGACAAAGTGTTCAATTTGTCATTAACAGAGTTTGATTTTTCTCCCCTTTTTATGCATACCGCTAATTCCGATATTTATGGATTTATTGGAGATAATTATCAGCGCATCCGCATAAAATTCATCAGTATTACCAAAAATCTATCAGCTCCAGGGGAATATAATGTCTATGGGAAATCAATGGTTAAGAGTAATATTTGCGATTTTAAAGGCACGATCACAATCTCAAGTATAAAAAAATACAAAGCCATGTCGTATGGCGTTGATGACACATATAAAAACAAAGGCATCAAAGGACAATACGTTATTATCGGAAATTACCTCTTCAACGAAAATGAAACTCAGGCCCACTCTGGAGTTTTCAAAGGATCATTTCAATCAAATTTTTACCTGGATAAGAATAATAAAGTTCGCTATGATGATATCGATTTAAATGCTGATGGGTATGCCAATAACCAATTTATCGGGCAATGGGCCAGTTATAAAAATAACATAGTAAAAAAATGTAACTGGGGCGATTTTAGGATTCCCAACCCCGGAGACTTAGATATTGGCGCCGGTGAATTTTCCCCTAATGAAAAATATTTAAAATATGGTTGGCAAAATATTCACGACATAGTTATTCAAAACCCTAAAAATGAGAAAGCCGAACAGATAGAGACGGCCAAATGGTGGCAATAAGCCTAACTCATAGTCGACTTTCATAACCACTCTAATACGTCATCATTAATTACCTTATTTGCTATTTAACCAGTATTAAGTATTTTTAGCAACGCTAAAACTTAATGATGAACAATTCTTCTCTCGAAAATATGGGCCTTGGTTGTGGGGATGTGGATGGCTTCCGTGAAACTTACATAGCCCTTAAAGAAAAGTTTGATATCCAGCTTACGGGTAATATCGATTTTAATTTAGGACAGTTCGAAATATTCAATCATTACCTGGGCTTCGACGTACGGGATTCATATGTACTTAAACATCTTAACTGCGATAGTTACATCCTGTTTATTGAAACTACATTGAAAAATATGGGCAAGGGCTCATTCGGAGGATATAGCGATTGCCAAACCTGGGCGCTTTGTTATTTAAAGCACGATTTTGGACGTGTACTGATCCGACGCGAAACGCTTACGGATAAGCTTCTTGAACTTGTTCACCCCATTGAATTAGATTTTGCAGATGACAAAGCATTCAGCGATACTTTTTATGTTTTGGTTAACGATCATGCGAAAGCCAATATGGCTATAAACCGGAATTTCAGAAATGCGGTGATGGATATACGGGAAGATGATTTTGTAATTGAAATTGTTGAGCATACCCTGGTTATTGGCGACAGGAAACCGATATCGCCGGAAAGGGCTGTTTATTTAGCTGAATTTGTTTCGAGGGTGGCCTCGCTTTGTTAAGGCTGTGTTTAGTATTTAAAACTACCAGATGAAATCATTTTTAGCCGTTATTATTACGCTTGTTACTACTTTATCTTGTTGCTATGCCCAGCCGGACGGTACTGGTAAAACAAATCTCCATGTTTCGAGAATTATCAAAGGCCGACCGGCCTCTATCGGCATTATTGGTGACACCACTGATGTAAAAACACCTTCAATTGCCGGAAGCGTGTTAATGGGCGGCGGCAAAGATGTTGACGACGCCTTTAAATGGATGATCAGCCGCAGCGGCGGTGGTAACGTGGTTATTATCCGCGCATCGGGCACTGATGCTTACAATGAATATATCGACAGCCTGGGCAAGCTAAGCTCTGTAGAGACCTTAAAAATAGATTCGAGGGCTTTGGCCGACAATGATACCGTAGTCCGTATTATCAGAAATGCGGAAATGCTGTTTATAGCCGGTGGCGATCAATCCAACTACATGAAATACTGGAAAGGCACAAAGACCGTGGATGCCATTAATTACCTGCTCAATATAAAGCACGTGCCTGTCGGCGGTACCAGCGCGGGCTGCGCAATAATGAGCGGCTTTTACTACAGCGGCGAAATTGCAAGTTTAACCTCACAGCCGGCGCTGGCCAACCCTTATGATCCTTTGGTTAAAGTGTATAACAATGATTTCCTAAAGGCCCCCTTTCTGAGTCATGTCATTACCGATCAGCATTATCTTACACGTAGCAGGCAGGGCCGCCATGTTACTTTTTTAGCCAGGATAATAAAGGACAATAACATTCACGCCAATGGAATAGCCGCGGATGAAAAAACGGCCGTGTGCATCGATGAAAAAGGAAAAGCCATAGTATTGGGCAAAAGCAAAGCCTATTTTTTATTGACAACGCCCGGCAAATCCCCTGAAATATGTGAACCCGGTAAACCGCTGTCATGGAATTACAACCAGCAAGCTATCCGCGTGTACGAGTTGAAGGGATCTGTAAACGGTAGTTTTGATGTTGCGGGCTTTAAAGCAAGTAAGGCCTCCGGCGGCAAATGGTTTTGGTGGTGGGTTGATAATGGGGAGTTGAATCAGAATGAAGAGAGGTAAACGCTCTCATTTAGTATTTAATTTTTCTATTGCCTTAGCAGGTAAATTTACGTTACCCCTTTGTTTTAAAAGATTGAATTTCAGCTTGGTTATTAGCCATTGACCGTTGATTTTTAGCACTTCTGCATCGTAAGTCCCCTCGACAGTCCACACATCATTATCAATAAAATGGTCCGCTTTGCCAGTGCAGTGAACGTTAGCGTTATTTCCTTGAGTAGTTACCTCAAAATTTGAAAGCTGATGGTGCGTTCTGTCAAAACCAGGGAGGAAGTTTTTCCATGCCTCAACGATTTGCTTTGATGATAACGCAGCAGCAGGACTGCCGGATAGAGAAGAGTAGTCAAGCAAAATATTTTCGGCCATTACATTCTGAACTTTTTCCCACTCGTGCTCGTCAGCACCACTGAAAATAGCTAATACTGTTTGAATGATTTTTTTGTTTTCCATTTTGTTTAATTTTTTATTCGCCTGGAGGTAACGGATACTTACTCATTTCATTATCTCAGCTAAGTAGCACGCGATAGCCGGTCGGGTGTTGATATTTCGGTACTTCATACTAATAAAAACCCCAAGAGATTGTTTAGTTGCAATTGGTGTTTTTTCTATTCATCATCCCACCCCTTCCCGCTCAAAATTTTCGGGATGTATTTTTTCAACTCTCGCTTCGCGGGTTTTGGATTGTTTGGGTTGAGAAAAATGAAAAAGGTAGCCTCTTTGCCGTCCGGGTGTTAAGGCCTCAAAAGCAGTTTTCAGGGCAGGTATGTGATCTAACTTATATTGAAACTCCTCAGGGACTTTGAAGTCTTCCGTCTTTTTTAACTCTACTTTCAAACCGGCTTTTTCTACCTCAATAGCTTCATGGATATAGGCTTTCAAGATGCTCTCCTGCTCAACTATTTCAACAACATTGGTAAACCTTATATGGCGCGCTGCCTGTACATTCTCCGTCTGCTGGATCAGAATGCCGTTGGGGTCGCTTAACAAAGCGCCTTTAAAAAGCAGCAGCGCACAATATTCTTTAAATCCGTGGATGAGCACTACATTGCCTTTTTTAAAGGTATAACAAGGCTGCCCCCATTTTAATTCTTCAGTCAGCCCGCAATCGAGGCAGATCATTCTTAGTTTTTGATATTCTTCCTGCCACTGGGATTCCTGGTTAAAAAACCAATCAACTTTAGGATTCATACTTTTTCCCTATTCGTTACCTATTTGCACAAAATTCAGACCATCAAACAGCCGCGGAAACCCCTGGCCGCATAATAAGATTCTGCCCCGTTATGATAAACAAAAACAGTATCATAGCGCCGATCGCAAAAAATAGCTCCGCCAAGCTTTCTGATTTCCGGCGGCGTCTCTATCCAGCTCGATGTTTTGGTATCGAACTTTCCAAGTTTTTGTAAATCCCGGTATTGTTCTTCTGTCAAAAGCTCAATACCCATCGCAGCAGCCATATCTATGGCGCTATCTGCCGGTTTAAACTCCTTTCTCGAATCCAGGGCTTGACGATCATAACAAAGACTTCTGCGGCCTTTTGGACTTTCTGCCGAACAATCATAAAAAATATATTCACCCGTTTTTCCATGCTGACCAATAACATCCGGTTCCCCACCTGTTACTTCCATCTCATGGAGTGACCACAGTTTTTCAGAATTGACTTCCAGCTTTGCTTGTACTTCGACCCATTCAATTTCTTTGTGGCGATTCTTATTTTTCTCAAAACGGGCTTTTAAGACATGGAGAAACTCCTCACCCTGTGCCGGTGATAATTCGTTTTTCGTCCTATTCATTTTATCGATTAAAAAGCTGTTGGGTTAATTACCACTCCTGCTTAACTATGTTAAACATCCAGCGGATGCCGAAACGGTCTTTACAGGTACCCCAGTATCCCCAGAATTCATCATGCGGGGGTACGCCGTCTGCGCCGCCCTCTGCTAATTCTTTGTACAGCCGGTCTGCTTCTTCCTTAGTATCAGGGTTCAAGCTAATGGTAAAATTGTTTCCTTCCACCAGTTTGTGACCCATGCTTTCCAGTGCATCCGTGCCCATTATTTGTATGCCGCCGAGTATGGGCAACGCTACGTGCGCTACTTTGTTTTGATCATCGTCTGATAATGCCGGTGCTCCGGGCTGCTGCGGTGCATCTTTAAACCGCATTATCGGGTTAGAGAATTCTGTTCCGAAAGCTTTTTTGTAGTGGTTAAACGCTTCCTCGGCATTGCCCTGGAAGTTTAAATAAATTGATACGCTTGCCATGATTTATTTTTTTTTTATGATTAGTTAACTGAAATAATTTTTCTGTTCGCCGGCCGCAAATACCACGATAATATGGTGAAAATTGCCAGTACAAACGGTGCAATTATTTGCGGATGGATGTCGTTACTCGCCAAATGCGATATCACCGCGCCGGTCATGGTAAAAAATATACCAGCATAAGCCCACTCTTTCAATAATTTAAATCCTGGGACCAATATCGCAATTATACCCAACATCTTCCAGATGCCGATGAGCGAAATAAAGTACGTCGGGTATCCGAGGGGCTTAAAGCCATCGATTGTCTGCTTTAGCAAGAGTGCCTGCGTAAGACCACCAGAAAAAATACAAAAGGATAATATTATCGTAATTATCCAATACCAAATTAGCTTTCTCTTTTCCATGTTTTTATTATTTCATTTTGTTTAAAAGTTCCTGTATCCTGTTATGCGCCATGTTTATACCGTAAGCAAATGGTAGTTTCAGCACCTGGTCGCGTTGTTCACCTGATTCATAGATGGTATGCATAGTCACTTTGCTGGTCTCATCAGTGAGCTTCTCGAATTCTGTAATCTCCAGTTGTACACCGAATGGCACATTTTCCATCTCAAATGTGCGGGTGATCTTCCGGTTGGGAATGAATTCATGGAACACACCACTGGCCTTCATTACTATATTCCCTTTTTTATCGCTTGTTTCAATCTGGTAACTACCGTGCTTCCTGCTTTCCAGTTTCAGCACCCTTGTTCCCATCCATTGCTCAACAAGCTCAGGTTCGGCATACGCCCTGAAAAGCAGTTCCAGCGGCAGATCAAATTCCCTGGTTATTGTTAAATCCTGTTTACCGTCTTCGGCATTGATCTTTGTTTTTGATTCCATATTATTTGTTCTTGTATTCTTTCATTATGGATTCTAATTTGTTAAACCGGTCGTCCCACATTTTGCGGAACGGCTCGATAAAGTCGGCTACCTGTTTCATATTTTTTGCATTAATGTTGTAGTAGATCTCCCTGCCGTTTTGCTTTTGTTCAAGCAATTCGCACTCTGTGAGTATTTGCAGGTGTTTTGACACGGTCGGCCTTGCAGTGTCAAAATTTGCGGCTATTGCACCGGCTGTAAGGGATTGTGAAGCGACCAACAGCAATATGGCCCTTCTTGTTGGATCGGCTATAGCTTGAAATACATCTCGTCTTAAGTTCATCGCGTAGCTATTTGACTACAAATATATATGTAGCTATTTAACTACGCAAATTTTTTTTAAATTTTTTTGAGGTGCTTATATCAGTGCGCATAAATATGCGGCCTTGGCTTCGATGGCAATGCCTGCCGGCCCCTTTGTTGGCAATTTAAATGAGTCTGGTCTGGAACATTCCCAAAATTCTTTCCGTTAGTTCAACTCATTTAATATATTTGCAGCATAATGCTTCCGTAGTTCAATGGATAGAATTATGGTTTCCGGTACCATCGATATGAGTTCGAATCTCGTCGGGAGCACACAAAGCCTTTCTAATCAATTAGAAAGGCTTTTTTATAATGGAGTCAGTCTCGTTTGAATATTTTGCCCTTCCCTGCTAAACACCCATAATGAAAAAAGCATTTATACTATTACATCTGTCCGTTTTACTTGCAGGCTTTACAGGTGTTTTTGGCAGGTTGATAACATTAAACGCAGGACTAATAACCTGGTACCGCATTATGTTTTCTGGCTTAATCTTACTGCTAATTTTAATCGCAGCGGGGCAATTGAAAATAGTAAGTTTTAAAAACTTTGCACGGATCGCCTTAACGGGTTCGCTTTTGGCGCTGCACTGGGTTTTCTTCTACGCAAGCATAAAATATTCCAATATTTCCGTGGGCGTGGTCTGTTTCTCTTTAGGAAGCTTTTTCACAGCTTTGTTTGATCCGTTGATCAACCGTAAAAAGCTTTCATTGCCTAACCTGTTGTTAAGCGGCTTGATCTTATGCGGCATAGGGTTGATATTTGGGCTCGACACCACCTTTCGCACAGGTATAATTTTAGGGGTTATTTCCGCTATATTGGTGGCGCTTTATACCATTTCAAATGAGCGGCTTACAAAATCATTTGACACCCAAACAATCACACTATATACCATGCTTGGCGGCTGGGCCGGGTTGACGCTAATTATGCCTTTATACCTATACATTTTTCCGGTTTCAAGGCTAACCCCTTCAATGGCTGATCTGGGGTACCTATTACTGCTTGCTTCACTATGCACCGTTTTGCTCTACCTTATGGTTACCGAGGCACTTAAAAAAATTTCCGCATTCACCGTTAATTTAACTTTCAACCTGGAGCCTTTGTACAGCATAGTGCTTGCAATCATAATTTACAAAGAAAACAAGGTTTTGTCTTTTGGCTTTTATGCCGGTCTTTCGCTGATCATCCTTTCTGTTGTTTTGCAAATGTTCAGGGTGTCTGCACAACACAAAAAATTAAGCAGTGTTGGTTGACCAAACGGCCCCTGATATTTCCTGCCTATCTGGCATCCAGCTAAAGTTTTGTTAATCAAATTATTAGATCTTAATAAATTTCATTAGCTTTAATCTCATAACCAATTAAATCTTAAAACATGAAAAAGTTAATGATCAGCATGGCAATAGCCACGTGCTTCCTGGCGGCCTGCAAAAGCAATTCGGGCACAAAATCAAGCAGCGACAGTACAGCAACTGCTATAAAAAGGAATAAGCAAATTGCCCTTGATGCAGAAATGTCCATAAGCAAACAAGACATGGACGGTTTATTCAAAAACTGTTCAGCAGATTTTGTGGATTACGGCAATGGAGACTCCAAGCCCATGAAGAATGTAGATTCGATTAAAGCCGATTTCAAAGGTTTTTTGACAGCCTTTCCTGATTTTAAGGGCGAAGACCTGGCTGCCATAGCGGACAGCAACACGGTTGTGGTGACAGGCAACTGGAGCGGCACTTTTAAAAATGACTATATGAAAATGAAAGCAAATGGCAAGTCATTCAAAATACCTGAAGCAGATATTTTTACTTTTAATAATGAAGGGAAGATCACTTCGCATAAGTCCGTACAGTCAGGCATTTATATTTTTTACCAGTTGGGCTTTCTTGTGCCCAAAAAGTAATTGACTATATTTATGCACAGCACAATTGAAATATAAAAATGTTAACGATGGCTATCAGCCATTTTTGAAAGCTTACCGGCGTGTGCCGGTAAGCTTAGCAAATTGTCATCGCAACCTAAAGATTCTTTCTACTCACTTTTTAAACTCTTTACAGGATTAGTTACCGCAACTTTCACAGTTTGATAGCTGATCACCGCGACAGAGATTGCTAAAATAGCAAATACAGGAAGCGTTAATGACCACAAATTAATTGTGATATGATAGGCGTAGGATGTAAGCCATTTATTCATAATAAACCAGGTTAGCGGCATAGCCAAAACCGCAGCTAAGGCAACTAACTTTACAAAATCTTTAGCCAGTAACACCAGGATTTGCCTTAATGCCGCGCCCAAGACCTTGCGAATACCAATTTCCTTTGTGCGCTGCATAGCGATAAGATGGGCAAGTCCATATAAACCGAGGCACGCTATTAATATAGAAAGAATTGTAAAATAATTAAACAACCGGATAGTCGTAATATCCTTTTGATACATGGCATTGAAACCATCATCCAAAAAATTATAACTGAATGGCACATCGGGAAAATAGGTCTTCCACATAGTTTTAACAGTATTTAGCTGTGTGGGATCAATCTTCACGAAGGCCGATACAGGTTTTGGGGCTCCATAAACCATTACAAGCGGTGCAATGGGATTATGCATAGAACTGTAATGGAAATTTTTAATCACGCCTATTACATGCCCTTTATGATCAAACCCGGCAATATCCTGACCTATGGGCTTTTTCCACCCCATTTGATTTACGAAAGCTTCATTTACGATGAATCCTTCCTTTTTGTCAGTTGCCATAGATTCAGAAAAATTCCTGCCGGCTATCAACTGCATGTTCATCAGCGGGATAAATTTATCATCAACCATAAAATAATTTGATATTACTTCACGATTTTCCCCGTTTGATTTAGCGAAAGTAGTCGCCTTGGGCAATTCGCCATTATTTATTGAAAAGCCAACGCCGATTGATATTCCTTTAGCTGTGATTAATTGTTTTATCGCATTTTTAAAAGGCTCAACCCGAAGCAACGCCACTGAATCGTTGGGTAACGAAACATTTAATACCTGCTTACTATTAAATCCGAGCGATTTGTGCTGAATAAAGTTTATTTGTTTATTCATGATAAAAGCGCCAGCTATCATAAGTGTGGCGATTACAAACTGAGTAACTGTAATTGCCTTCCGTAACGTTAAACCTTTGGCCTGGTATTTAAAGTTGCTTTTTAATGCGGTTATGGGTTGAAACGTCGACAGTACAAAAGCCGGGTATAGGCCTGTTAACAATGACGATGCCATCACTACGCCACAAATAACCCAGAAACTACCGGTTGACCAAGGGTGTGAAATTTTAATTTGCAATAAACTATTCAACAAGGGGAGCGTAATAAACATCAACGCTATACCTATCACAAGTGCAATACTTGTTACAAACACTGATTCAAATAAAAACTGGCCGATCAGGCTTGATTGAATGGCGCCATTTACTTTTCGCACCCCCACTTCTTTTGCTCTTTCAGCGGCCCGCGCGGTGGAAAGATTAATATAATTTAACAGGGCAATAACTAAAATAATAATGGCCAATACCGAAAAAATGTAAATCAGTTGTTTATCCCCCTTAACCATATCGCCCATATTCCCGGCAATAAAATGAACATCTTTTAATGGCTCGATATTAAACTTAATAGAGTATTTCGTAGCGCCCTGCTTATTTAACACGGGCTGGATCTCTTGTTTTGATATTAGGGCCAGCTTTTTTTCAAAATCAGCATAATCAATTTTTTTCTTAAAAAGAACGAATGTATAATCGTCAAAATCAAAACCTGTCCACGCCGTTACTTTTGAAAAGTCACCGGGCAATAAAGCGTCAATTTTTAAATCGGAGTTATCGGGCAGGTCGGCAAGTATGGCGGTTACACGGTGTGGTTCTTTATTGTATATTATGGTTTTGCCGAGAGCTCTGCTATCACCAAAATATTTTTTCGCCAAAGTCTGAGTTATGACTATACTGCGCGAATCCTTTAGGGCTTGCTGAGCATTGCCTTCTATAAATGGCCAGGTAAAAACATTGAATACATTAGCATCTGCCTTATAAACAAACTTTTCGCTGAAAAGCTGATCATTAACCTTCACCACTCCGCTTATGGGCTCCAGGCGTACCGCTGTTTCTACTTCCGGATAGTTATATCTTAAAGTCGTTGCCAAAGGTGTTGGTGCCAACGCAACTGTTAGATTATCCTTTTCTGGTGTACGCACCGTGTTGGTAATACGTACCACCCTGTCTTTTTTGATATTATAGCCATCATAACTCAACTCATAATTCACATACAATGAAATAAGTAAACATGCTGTAATGCCAATGGATAGACCGCCAATATTGATAAGGGAAAATATCTTGTGACGGATAAGGTTACGCCAGGCTATTTTTAAATAATTCTTTACCATGGTAATCAAATTATTAATATGCCCGAAAATAAAGTATTAACTCCGATAAATTAGAGACATTAACGTTTGATTAACAGATATTAACATAGTTTAACAATTCGATTTCAACTACTCATCCAATTAACTTACCCAACTCAATCAGCTAACGTCAAAACGCCTCTCCCACATCAATAAACAAGCCGTTTGATCCCTGCCGGCCAAAGCCATAATCAATAGTGATGTTGGTTTTTGATACCTTATTGAGCTTTACGCGAAGTCCGGGGCCATAACCCGGCTGTATGGCCTGGAGCCCTGTGCCCGGCGCAGCAGAAAATGATTCCGCATTTAAGAAAAACACTGCACCCAATAAGCCGTTTGCCGTAAGCTTACACCTGTATTCACCCTCAAAGTACACCATTTGTGCGCCACGGAACCTGCCCTGGATATATCCCCGCCCGGTGGCAGAACTGGCGTCCCATTGCGTACTTGGAAGATCAAGGTACTCTGGCCTTCCGCTTAAGACCAACCAATCATAACTCCATAAGGCGATCACGTTATCAGAGCTTGCGGGAAATTTATAATACTTACGGATGTCAATTACAAGGGACCGCCATGGGCTGGTACTTCCCATAAATTTGTAGTTGTCACGATATTGCAAGGTGAGATAAGCGCCCTTTGAAGGATTGATGCCATTATCCCGTGAATCGTAAGAAGCGTTAAGCGTAAGGCCTGAAGCAACTGAATTAACAGTCTTTCCATATTTTGAGTAGTCAGAAACCGTCCCGTTTAAATTTCCTTCATCAGAAATATCCCAGTGGTCGTCAATAATATATCCGGCCCCTGCATAGAAATTTCCGGTAATATGGCGCATTACGGTTTGATAAAATTTAAAATAAGAATAGCTCATCGGGTTCTCATTCTTAATATCAGAGCTGCTGCCTAAACCAAAGGTGCTTTGCGGGTAATAATAGAACCGATAATCGCCGACAAAGTTGTACTTATTATTTTTGCTCCAAATATTGGTTTGTATCGGCAAGGTGAACTGTTTATTTTGGGTATATGAGGTACTTGCTACAATGGTTGATATTCTTGATTGCGGGGCTGTCCGGAATGCCACATTTCCTGATACAACGACGGCAAGTTTTGATACTAATGTATAACCAATGGCTGGAACAATTGAAAACGATGGCTTTGTAGTTACCGAATCAATTTTTGAGCTGGATTTGCGTTTAAATAATTTTGCAATTACGTCGGTTATGTCCAGTTGTTTTACCCCGTTTATGCGGGGTTCAGTAATGGCAGTATCTTTGGTTTTGGTTTTCTCTGTGTCGCCGGGAGTTAAATATATTTTTTTTATCGGCACCGGACTTTGCTGTGCAAACAGCCTTGCAGCCAACAACGTCAGAACAATAAATATGCTTAGCGTTGAAAATGATTTCATTTAAACAATTTACGTGAAGCAGACAGGCAGATATTTCTGAGAAAAATAACTTGTTACACTGTTAAAAAGCCAAAGCACGCTAAAATGTTTTAACTCTTTGCCATTTTTAGCACTGATGATCGTAAACTAGTTATAGCCGTAAATTTAATCAACATTGATGTGTTTTCTAATATTCAAAGGGCTTTATAATGCGGCAAGTCTTAAAAAATGTGATGCTAGTGACGCTGATATAGCTAAGCAACCAGGGAGATAATGCAAATTTAACTTAAGCATAATATAGATCGAATCAACCTTCTCGACCTGATCAACCAACAAGCTAAAACGCCTCGCCTACACTGATGAACAAACCATTTGAACCCTGGTTGCCAAAGCCATAATCTATGGTAATATTGGTATTTGACAGCTTATTAAGTTTTATGCGTAACCCCGGACCATAACCGGGCTGAAGGGATTGTAACTGGGTACCGGGCGCTGCTGAAAATGATTCAAGGTTTAAAAAGGCCACACCGCCCAACAAGCCGTTATTTGTTATCCTGAAGCGATATTCACCTTCGAGGTACACCATTTGCGCACCCCTGAACCTGCTTTGGATATAACCACGTCCCGTTGCAGAGTTGAAATCCCAATGGTTGCTTGGCAGGTCAAGATAACCTGGCTTTCCGCTTAATATCAACCAGTCATAACTCCATAACGCTATAACATTCTTTGAGCCTTCAGGAAATCTGTAATATTTGCGGACATCCACAATGAGCGACCGCCATGGCGTAGTACTTCCCAAAAACGCATAGTTATCACGGTATTGCACATAAGCATAGCCTCCTTTTGTAGGATTGATCGCATTATCGCGTGAATCTAATAACCCATTGATCGTAATGCCTGAAGCAATAGTATGTGTGTCCTTGCCATATATTTCATAATCGGATACAGTGCCGTTTGAATTACCCTTATCCGTAATATTCCAATGATTATCAAATATGTAACCACCTCCCAGGTATAGGTTACCTGAAATATGCCGCAATACCGTTTGGTAAAATTCGAAAAAAGAATAGTCCATTGGATTTACATCGTTAATATCCGAATTGCTGCCTAAGCCATAAGTATTTTGCGGGTACTTGTAATAACGGTAACTACCGATGAAGTTATATTTATTGTCCGTGGTCCATATATTCGTTTGTATAGGTAAAATTATCTGCTTGTTTTGAGTGTACGAAATGCTGGCCACAATATTTGATATGCGCGATTTTGGCCCCGTCCGGAAAGCCATATTACCAGATAGTACTATAGCTAACCTTGATACCAGCGTATAACCTATGGCCGGAACAATAGAGATTGTCGGCTTTGAGGTGATGGAGTCAATGGTAGTACTGGGTGGCCGTTTGAATAAAAGGGCGATAACATCAGATATATCCATTTCACCTAATCCCGGAGTTGGGGCTTCCTGAATGGTATCCTGACTAGGTGTAACTGGTATTTTAGTAACGGGGACAGGTTTGGTTTGCTGCGCGAAAAGCTGGCCACCAAATAAAATCGGGATAAGAAGTATACTTAACCTTAAAAATAATCTCATTTATATAATTTACGGAATCAGGCTGCTTTGATTTTTAAGTGACGGCTAAGATATACTTAAATTTGATTTCAGTTGGCACCAAAGTAATCATTCTGTTACAAAAGAGATAATGAAATTTCACGTGGATTAAGTTATGACGATGTAATGGCAGTTGAAGCGGAAGTGGCTGTAAAACACACCCTATACTTTTAAGTAGCAGTAGCAGTTACGGGCTTACCTTTTACCAAGGGGTTACTGCTACTGCCACTAATCACTGCAACTACTTCAATTATTCACTTCTCAAACTCTTTACAGGATTTGTGAGGGCTGCTTTGATTGATTGAAAGCTTATGGTAATGAACGCTATCAGCACGGCAATTATTCCGGCCAATGCAAATATCCACCAGTGTACCGTTGTACGGTATGCATAAGCTTGCAGCCATTTGTCCATGGCAAACCAGGCTAAAGGGGTGGCAATCAGAATGGCAATAAAAACGAGTTTAATAAAGTCCTGCACCAGCAATCCAACAATCCGACTTACGCTTGCACCCAACACTTTGCGCACTCCTATTTCGCGGGTCCGTACCTGTGCGGTGAATGCAGCTAATCCGAGTAGCCCTAAACAGGAAATAAAGATGGCTATGCCAGCAAAATAGTTAAATAGTTCGCCTTCGGTTTGTTCACCTTTATACAGATTGTCAAATACCTCATTCAAA
>Ga0206898_10071_pt1 | contig 30186 bp, 26 predicted proteins | sample Alteio_BWOrgHeat_50_FD_153237 | JGI IMG/M metagenome (GOLD analysis project Ga0206898, IMG submission 153237) | Enriched cells from forest soil in Barre Woods Harvard Forest LTER site, Petersham, Massachusetts, United States -... | ecosystem: Environmental > Terrestrial > Soil > Temperate forest >...
GCCCGCATGGTGCCCAAAATATTTACCCAACTTAAACTGCCGCTTAACGAAAAAATGAAGTTTGTACAAAAAATGGTACAGTTGCATTTACGGCCCATTGTTTTGGCACAATCTATAGTTACCGATTCAGCGGTCCGCCGTTTATTATTTGATGCCGGGGAAGACATTGAAAGCCTTATGTTGTTGTGTAAAGCAGACATCACGACAAAAAATGAATATAAAGTAAAAAAATATCGTAACAACTTTGAACTTGTACAGCAAAAGTTAAAAGTTGTTGAAGAGCGCGACAGCATACGAAACTGGCAGCCGCCGGTAACAGGAATTGATATCATGCAATTGTTTGGCATAAAAGAAGGCCGAGAAGTTGGAATTATTAAGAACCAGATCCGCGAAGCTATACTGGAAGGCGAAATCCCAAACGAGCGTGAAGCCGCAATAAATTATACAATTGCCAAAGGCACAGAAATTGGCTTAAAAGTTGCTGCAAAGGATTGAATTTAATTTCGGATTTCGAATGCTCCATTTCGATTTATTTGTCTGGAAGTTCAATTTCGTTTTAACAAATCCGAAATCGAACATCTGAACTCCGAAATAATTAAAACATTATTATTTTTGTAAAAAATATACTAAAAAATGGCACTATACAGGTTCAGGGTTACTTTTGAAGACTATGATGATGTAATGAGGGAGATCGACGTGAAATCCAATCAGACATTTGAAGACCTTCATAGGGCGATCCACCAGTCAACAGGTTACAACTCAGAATATCCTTCCTCATTTTATATTAGCAACGATCAATGGACAAAAGGCGAAGAAATCACCTATTTGCCCAACCAAAAAAGAATTGACCGTGGGGTGGCACTCATGGATAAAGTAAAATTACTTAGTTATATTGATGATCCCCATCAAAAATTCTACTACACTTTTAATTTTGACCGCCCATTTGATTTTCATGTAGAATTGATGAAAATTATACTGGATGAAGCTCCAGGCGTTGTTTATCCGGCAGTAATAAAATCGGTTGGCGAAGCGCCGAAACAATTCGGAAACGTAATAAACACTCCAATTGCCTCCGCGGACGGTGACGACTTCGACTTCCTGAATGAAATGGGAATGAATGAAGAGGACACCGAAGATTTTTCAGAAGTTTCGGATACGGGAGAAGTTGATGACGATGAAAAGAAAATGGTTGACGAAGAAGAAGATGACGATGAATTTGGCAATGAGTTCTCCGACGATGAAGGTTTTGAAGATGAAGGAAAACTTTCGGGGGGGGATGACTACTAATTGTTGATAGATCATGGTTCATAGTGACTGACCGTTAATTCCATTCAACTAATCTTTCTACTATGAACTATGACCCTCCAAATACCAAAACCCTTATTGTAATAGTCGGCCCTACCGCCTCAGGTAAAACAGCAGCCGCTATTGAACTGGCTAAGCACTTCAAAACGGTTATTGTTTCGGCAGATTCAAGGCAATTTTATCGCGAAATGTCCATTGGTACTGCCAAACCCACCGATAAAGAATTAGCTGCTGCCCGGCATTATTTTGTCGGCTCACATTCTATTACGGAGCAATTTTCGGCAGGTGACTATGAGAAACAAAGCTTGGCCTTATTGACCAATTTTTTCAAAAAACATAACATTGTAATTCTTGTTGGCGGATCTGGTTTATTCATTAAAGCTGTATGTGAAGGATTTGACGAATTTCCTGATACGAAAGCCGGAATACGTGATAAATTAAACAAGGAACTTGATGAAAAAGGGATTGGTTACCTGCAGGAAAAACTGAAAAGTGCCGACCCAGACTATTATAACCAGGCCGATATTAATAATCCTCAGCGTGTGATCAGGGCATTGGAAGTTTTTGAAAGCACAAGCAGACCATTTTCTTCTTTTCGGAAATCCGCCGTTAATGAGCGTCCTTTTAATATCATAAAAATTGGTTTAAATATGGAAAGAAAAGATCTGTACCAAAGAATCAACACCCGTGTGGACGATATGGTAAGGTACGGACTGATTGAGGAAGTGAGATCACTTTTGCCTTTCAGACTTTTAAACGCATTAAATACAGTGGGTTACAATGAACTTTTTGATTATTTTGATGAAAAAACCGATCTGGAAACTGCCATAGAACTTATCAAACAGAATACCCGCCGGTTTGCAAAAAGACAGATAACCTGGTTTGGAAAAGATAAAGACATTACCTGGTTAAAAGCAGCTTCGCCAACGTTAACCTATGATATGATAGATATCATAACGACAACTATTGCATAAGGTCAGCTTAACAAAGTTTGTAAATAAGCACCGTAACCACTTTTTAAATACTTTCCTATTAATAGTTTTAATTGGCTGTCATCTATAAATCCGCGACGATAGGCAACCTCTTCAATACATCCAATTTTGGTAGCCTGTCTTTTCTCAATTACCCTTACATATTCCGAAGCGTCGCTTAAAGAATCAAACGTACCGGTATCAAGCCAGGCAGTACCCCTATCCATAACGCCTACATGCAAGTCGCCTTTTTCAAGATAAAATTTATTCACATCGGTAATTTCATACTCCCCGCGGGGTGACGGCTGCAGATTTTTAGCAATCTCTATCACTTTATTATCATAAAAATAAAGACCGGGAACTGCATAATTTGATTTCGGATTAACAGGCTTTTCTTCTATCGACAAAGCCTTAAACTCTTTGTCAAATTCAACCACCCCATATCGCTCAGGATCGGCAACCGGGTATGCAAAAATAGCAGCCCCTTCAACATCGTTGAAGCTACGGATCAACTCACTAAAACCTGTTCCATAAAAAATATTGTCGCCCAATATCAAAGCCACCTTGTCATTCCCTATAAATTGTTCGCCAATTACGAAAGCCTGGGCCAAACCATTTGGTTTTTCCTGTATAGCGTAGTCAAAGCTACAACCTAATTCCCGTCCATCGCCGAGCAACCGTTTAAAACTTTCATTATCTTCGGGCGTAGTGATTATTAATATCTCCCTGATATCAGCCAGCATCAATACCGACAATGGATAGTAGATCATCGGCTTATCATAAATAGGCATTAATTGTTTACTTATAGCCCTTGTTATAGGATATAACCTCGTCCCTGACCCGCCGGCTAAAATGATACCTTTCATAGAGTAAATTTATTTATTCTTTAAGTTTTTGATACAAGACGTCAAACTGTCGCGCCAGTAGGGAATACCTATAGAAAATGTTTTCTTTATTTTGCTTTTGTCCATTACAGAATAAGCAGGGCGCAGGGCCCTTGTAGCGTACTCCGTTGTTTTTACCGGTGTTACCTTCACTGAAATACCTGAAATTTCAAAAATAGCCTTAGCAAAATCATACCATGATGCTATACCTTCATTGCTATAATGATAAATTCCATACTCAGCACTATTGCTTTCCACTATATGCATTACGCATGCGGCTAGGTCCATAGCATAAGTAGGTGTACCGGCCTGATCGGCTACCACTCTTAGTTCGTCCCTTTCCGCGCCAAATTTTAACATTGTCTTCACAAAGTTATTTCCATATTCCGAATACAGCCAGCCAGTGCGAATTATAAAATATTTTTTCAATAAAGCCCCTGCAGCTTGTTCACCTTCCAATTTAGTTTGCCCGTAAACATTAACCGGCGCTGTCGCACTATCTTCAGCCCTCGGTGTTGATTGATCCCCTTTGAAAACAAAATCTGTTGATATATGGATAAGTGTACAATCGCTTTCTAAACAAACCTGACTTAAATTTTCCACACCGGTTTTATTTACTTTACGCGCTATTTCTGGCTCATCTTCGGCCTTGTCCACGGCGGTGTATGCAGCACAGTTAATAACATACGCTGGCCTATACAAGTCCAAAACCTTTTTTAGTGCCGCATAGTCCAGGATGTTAGCTTCAGTTTCCAAAGGGAAGTACATAAACGATAGACCTCCCTTTTCTGCTATATTTTTAAAACAATGTCCTAATTGCCCTGATGCCCCAAAAATTACTACGTTACTCATCTGCTTTTTTAAATTCTGCATGAATGCACATTTTACTATCTGATCTTTTAAATAATTATATTTACCATTGAGGAGGGAGGTTCAAGGGAACCTTCAGGACAACTTGTCATGCTGAAAAAAATTAAAGTCAAGGACTTACAATTATGTTTGCTTGAAATATTAGTTTTCCTTAATAACAACTGATCTGGTTATTTTATATAAAAACATAGGGCCATAATAGACGTACCGCTTCCACAGTCTTTTAGGTTCTTTCAGTAAACGGATAAACCATTCCATACCCACATAAATCCAAATCTTATTGGGCCTTTTTACTACTTCAGCGTAAAAATCAAAAACTGCCCCGATAGTACAAATCACATGTGTATTAAGTTCAGATTTAAATTGATTGACCCACATTTCTTGCTTAGGTGCTGTCATCCCAACAAAAAGGACATCAGGTTTAAACATATTTATAGCATTAATCATTTGCTGATTATCTAAATCTGTAAATGTAGTTTTATATGGTGGGGAATAGGACCCAACGCGCATTCCAGGATATTCTATATTTAACCGTTCTCGAATCCGACCCAAGGTGATTTCGGACGATCCCAAATAAAAGCAAGATTTATTATGTTTACTACATATATCCAATAAATATTTATGAAGATCTGCACCGGCGATTTTTTTGATTTTTTTATCGAACATTAAGCGTATAGCTACAACTATGGAAATACCATCGGGCAATAATATATCTGAATTTGTCAAAGCGTTTCTAAATTCCTGATTATTTTCGGCAACACAATAAGAGTATTGATTAATAGTATTAATTATTATTTTACTATCAAACTTAATCTCATCAAGACTACCTTTAAATATTTTATAATGTTCCCAAGTTATAACATCCATACAAAGCGCATTCAACAATATTTAATTTATTAAATTATTTAATTGTTTGTTTCATCCGATCACAAAAAAATTGATGTGCTAAAGTAATAATTTCTTTCAATTCTATTTTCCGTTTCTATCCAGCACCCTGGGTTAAGACTATTTAACAATTGCGGGATAGTCTAATAGGCTATACCCGCCTAAACGAATTCTTTTTGCTTAATAAATTTCTCCAAACATAAGAAAAACGAGTTGTATGGGAGTAAGTTTATCCTAATAATAGGTTTAAAATCAATTATAACAAAACATAAGTTTATAACCAGATAAATATACTGTATTTATAGATTTATAGCATTAGCCATTTATTGAAATAAAAATCCTCAAAAAGATCTCATAGAAAGGGGACGGAACCCAATTTACATTCCGGTATATTCAGGGGATGGCTCAAATTAATGTGATTTCGCGCAAACTATATTTATTTTGCTTATCACATATATCTAGATATTTATAATATCTGATTAAGCGTCTCTTGGCTGCGAGTAGCCTCAACTGTAGGGGTATCATCAAAAATTATCTTTCGGAACAAATTTAACAGGTTATTCAAAAGAACTTTTACTTAAGTGTTTCAATCAATTGCAGAAAATCCTGGTAGGCTAACCTAATACCTTCTTTCAATTCTATTTTATGTTTCCATCCTTTGGCGTGTAGTTTAGAAACATCCATTAATTTTCGAGGTGTTCCATCTGGCTTTGTAGTATCAAAATTTATTTCACCCGGATAATTTGTTATTTCTTTTACTAATAATGAAAGATCTTTAATTGATATATCTTCACCAGTACCTATGTTAACTAATCCTTCTTCATCATAATTCTGCATCAAATAGTAACAGGCTTCGGCTAAATCATCCGAAAATAAAAATTCTCGTCTTGGCGAACCGGTGCCCCAAATAGTTACTTCAGGTAGATTTTGCTCCTTGGCTTCATGGAAGCGGCGGATCAGAGCAGGTAAAACATGAGAATTTTGAGGATGGTAATTATCATTATAGCCGTAAAGGTTAGTGGGCATTACAGAAATAAAATTACATCCGTATTGGGCACGATAGGCATCGCACATTTTTATGCCTGCAATTTTGGCTATTGCATAAGGTTCATTAGTTGGTTCAAGCAAACCTGTCAGCAAATATTCCTCTTTTAAAGGCTGCGGCGCCAATTTAGGGTAAATACAGCTTGACCCTAAAAACATAAGCTTTTTTACACCGTTGAGGTATGAGTTGTGAATAACATTGTTTTGGATCTGCAGGTTATCATATAGAAACTCGGCCCTATATGTGTTATTGGCCACAATACCCCCAACCTTCGCTGCAGCTAAGAAGACATAGTCAGGTTTTTCCTGTTCAAAAAAATCTTTTACCTGCTGTTGGCTGCGCAAATCCAGCACATCGGATGTTCGGGTAATAAAATTACTAAACCCTTCTTTTTTAAGTTTACGGAGAATAGCTGAGCCAACCATGCCGCGGTGGCCTGCTATATAAATCCTTGCTTCTTTTTCCATCTGATGCTATTCGAACTGGTTTTTAATAGCGTACCCCGAATCTTTTAAAAGTTTTTCTCTTCTAAACAAATCAACATCTGCAGCAACCATTTCACTTACCAAGCCCTGCAAATTGTATTTAGGTTTCCATCCCAACTTTGTATTTGATTTTGTTGGGTCACCAATAAGTAAATCAACTTCTGTGGGACGGAAATATTTTTCATCGACTGCTACTACTTCTTTGCCTATCTCAACCTGAAAATCAGGATTACTGCAATTTACCACATATCCTTTTTCGCTCACTCCTTCTCCTTTAAACGCCACTTCAATTCCAACTTCAGAAAAAGCCATTCTAACAAATTCGCGTACTCGTGTAGTTACCCCTGTGGCAATTACATAATCCTCCGGCGTTTCTTGTTGAAGGATAAGGTACATAGCCTCTACGTAATCCTTGGCGTGTCCCCAATCTCTTTGAGCATCAAGGTTGCCCAAAAATAATTTGTCCTGTAGGCCCATGGCAATTTTAGCAGTAGCACGGGTTATTTTACGCGTGACAAATGTTTCACCGCGCAATGGACTTTCATGATTAAATAAGATACCATTACATGCATAGATGCCATAAGCCTCTCGGTAATTCACAGTAATCCAGTAGGCATAAAGTTTGGCAACTGCATAGGGTGAACGAGGATAAAAAGGCGTAGTTTCCGATTGTGGAACAGCTTGCACCAATCCGTATAACTCAGAAGTAGATGCCTGGTATATTTTTGTCTTTTTTGTGAGCCCTAATAATCTAACGGCTTCTAAAATCCTCAAAGTCCCGATGCCATCAGCATTGGCAGTATATTCTGGCGTATCGAAGCTCACTTTAACATGTGACATGGCGCCTAAATTATAGATTTCATCAGGCTGCACTTGTTGAATAATCCTTATCAAATTGGTTGAGTCGCTTAAATCGCCATAATGCAAAATCAGGTCAAGATTTGTTTCATGTGGGTCTTGATAAAGATGATCTATCCTATCGGTGTTAAACAATGAACTTCTTCTTTTTATGCCATGAACTTCATATCCTTTTGATAATAATAATTCCGTTAAATAGGCACCATCCTGGCCTGTTATACCTGTAAGCAGGGCGACTTTTTTCATATTAGCTATTAATATTGTTTGATGTTTATAGATGTTTATTAGTTAAAATAAAAAAGCAAAACCTGTTTAAAATTTGGCTTAATTCATTTTTATATTAATATTTTCCGGTGCCTTTGTCAATTTTCATTGATATGTAAACTTGTTTGTCGAAACCGATATTACTTCTTAAAATTCCTTTAAAACCTTAAGTATTGCAAATATGCAATTTAATTATTACCAACTATTCATAAATCATCACAAATTATTACAAAAAAAGCATTGAAGGATACAGCCAACAACACGGCCGAAAATAAAACTCCCGACCGTGGCTTTTATTCTGTAAATCTCTTGTTGCTGACGACTTACGCTCCGGCATCGCCGGCATCCTCTTCTGATTTATGACCCTATTTAACGCTTTTATTAGACATTCCAACAAACCATTTTTGATCACATTAGGATGAGACGAATGAATTATTTATTGATCCAGTGTTAGGGTGAGGGCAATACAACTTATTTTATTTATTAATCCAATAGGTAAAATGTTGTTTACCTTCTCCCTTTATCCAATTTATCGTTTCAGCTACATTTTTTTTCAAATCAGCTTCAGCCTGACCGAACAACTCAACAGTAATTTCTGTAGGCGCTGGGTAATCCTCAACCATATTTTTAAACCTTAAAGAATAAATGGGAAAAGGAATTTTAACAGCACGAAAAATATCACCAAACATAGCTAGTGTTTTAAAAATAACTTGAGGGAGCCTTTTTATTTCTTTTTTTGTTAGTTGCCGGGATAATTCATTTAAATACTTATAGGAGTCTATAGAGGGGTCCCCCACATAGAACATTTTGTGGTTTACAACTTCGGATGGTGCAATAAGTATTTGATACACTTGATGTACAATATTTTTTACATATCCGTAGGTTCTAATTACTTCATGGTTTACAGGATGAAAATAAAAACCTTTATCAATAATTTTCCATAACTCATTTGGATAGCGCATATGCCATGGCCCCCATATATTTGTTGGCCTTACAATAGTCCATTGACAAGACAAGTTAGCTTGGCGGGTATATTGCTCGGCTAATACTTTACTTTGCCCGTACGCTGTGTGCGGCACGAATTCTTCATCCGTGGTTGGAAATGGTTTGTTTTCTGATTTATAAACGTATTGGGTAGAGGTAATAATTGCTTTTTTAATTGAGTGACTTTTTTTGATCACGTTTAAAACATGTTGGGTACCAGCATAATTTTCAACATAATCTTCCAAATTATTACTTAATGTATCTGTACGCGCAGCCAAATGAATAATTGAGTCAGCAGCATGTTTTGTACAAATCTCCAATAATTTTGGTTCATCCATAATATCACCCATCTCCCAAAAAGCGACATGCGATTTTTTTACAGGTTGGGCCTTATCATAATTTATGACCTGATGCCCTTTTTCGAGTAATAAGTCGATGAGATTTGTTCCAATAAATCCCGACCCACCCGTTATTAATATTTTCATCGGTTTAACTAGTTATTTACTTATCGATAAGAAAGCATCCTCTAAACGTTTAGTCCACTTTTCCAATGTGTATTTTTCATCAAATAGCTTACGCGAATAATTACCCATAGTTATTATCTCCTCGGGGTTATCCAAAAAAAACTTTATTTTTTCTGCCAATTGCCGGGCATTTTTAATGTCAACAAGGAAACCATTTTTCCCAATTTCAATGATGCTTTGGATGCCCCTCCACTTGGTTGCAATAATTGGCAAATGATATTGCATGGCTTCCAACTGCACAATTCCAAATGATTCTGAAATAAAAAAACTTGGAAAACAAAATATATCTGCATTAAGAAATGCCTGGTGCTTGCTTTCTCCTACAACTACCCCCAAATACTCAACATTGTTTTGTAAGTTATATTCCTCCACTTTCTTAAAAAACATTTTTTCATAGTGTTCGCTTTCAAATTTACCAGCCAACTGCAGGTTGATCTGATATTTTTGTTGATTTAAAATGTATATCGCATCAAGCAGGTAACCTTCCCCTTTTGTACCGTTCAGAAGGCCAACAAAAAGAACTTTCAGTGGTCGTGTTTTTAGTAAGGAAGAGGCTTTGGCGCTGATGTTTTTTAAGTTAGTATAAGGAATACCATAAGGTATAATAAAATTATTTTTACAATTCAAATATTCGCCATCGCGTGGATTAAATTCCGAAAGGGCGATTGTTAGATCTGGCTTATTGAAAATAGATTTTAAAATTAATCTTTCTAAAAAGTTCATTTTAGGCAATTCTTCACTTATTCCTGCGGCATGAAAATGAAATATTACCCTTTTAAATAAAAACCTTGTGAATAATAAAAAAAAAGCATCCCTATAAATGCTGATTTTGGGGGCGTTACTCAGCGGATAATATAAAATATCAATATTATGCCTAAACTTTAGCTTATAAGTTTCTTTAATTAAATAAATGATATGGTTTAATTTATAGAAAGAAAATTTGCCGCGTTCATCCATTTCCTTTGAAAAATTCATCCTAACATGAAAAAATTCAATATGTTCAAAGTTAGCATTAAGCATATACTCAATCATAAGTGCCTGCCCACCATAAGGAGGCGGGGTTTGACCAACAACAATAATTTTAACCATTATTAGCAGCAATAATAATGAGTTGTTGATTTTGGTATTTTTTGGGGAGCAGTTTCCCTGCTGCCTGTGAAACTTCTAAGGGCAGGATCCCAAAGGCTAACCTAAGAAACCTAAAAGCCAATTTTAAAGGGCTTTTCCTTGTAGAAGACACTTCATGTGTTAAGAAGAAAGCCGTCAATTTGTCTTCTTCAATAATTTTAAGGATTTTAAAACCATTCGATTCCAAAAGTGAACTTGCCGATTTTGATGTATAAGTACGGGCATGTTTAGGGTCTATCCAGACTTCATTAACCGGTAGGTTGATTATAAGTTTTCCGTTGCTTGTTAATAACTTTTTAAATTCATTTACCATCTCATTATCATCGTCTACATGTTCTAAAACATGTGAACAGGATATAAGGTCAAATTTCACCCCTTTTGTAAATGAATCAAAATTTTCAACTGTAGTTACCTTGATATCTCTTTTAAGCATTTCAGCAATTTTTTCGAGTTTAAATACCGCTTCTTCAGCTATATCACAACCGTAAACCGAAACTTGCCTTGGCAATTTTAGCAATAAGGAGCCATGTCCAAAACCATAGTCCAGAAAATTAACTTTACTTCCAGGTTCGATCAATTTGAGCACTGCCTTTATCTCGCGATAATTTAACCGCGATTTAGATTGCTGATCATAAGAGAACAATGTATGTAACAGCCCTAACAAAACATTATTACTGGAATATGCATTATTATAAAACTCCCTGTTGATTTCTTTAATATCGTTCGCCATTCTAACTAAATATACGTATTTCCTCATTGCAATTTCATTATAGTCACTAAAACATCATGTTTTCAATTTAACTTTTTTTCATTGCCTGTTTTTGGGTTTTCAAAGCTGACCCGGCTAAAGTTAATATTTCCCTTTAAATTGCATTTTATTTTATCATTTAATTACCACAGGGCTTGTTAATAAACATCAAGCTATCCTTTAACTCCAGCGTTATTTATTTAATATCCTATTATATTTATTTTTATTAATAAAATATCTGGATTGATGAATCGGGCTAAATATTATCGCCAAGAAAAAATAAATAGCAGCCTTAATTTTATTTTGCTGAATATAAATCCCAAATTCATACATAAACCGGTTTGAAATTTCGAAAAGTTTGCTTTCTATAATGTTTGTTTTTTTGCGCCTTATAAGTTCACTTTCTGAAAAAGAATCTTCATTCTTTGGTGAGTTTAATCGTTCCCTATACAACTGCCGTATATAACTTGTACACTTTCTTTGAGTTAAACCGCTTGATGTGGTTGTATTTCCGTTTCTAATCCTATACTTATACAAATATTCCGGATGGCTGCAAAATTTCAGATTTAATGTAGCCATCCTTAATAAAAAATCATAATCTTCTACAGAAGAAATCCGATAGCTACCCACCGCTTCATAGACGGATCTTTTAGCCAACCAAAAATGAGATACAGGTGGAAAGAATTCCATTTGCTCTAATGCCTTCTCGGGGCTTTCGCTATAACTCTTTGTACGTTTTATCTCTATTCCTTGTTCGTTTATTACAATAAATTGTAAACCCACTAGATCCACTTCAGGATTAGCTTTTAAAAAGTCCAATTGTTTTTCAATTCTGTCTGATGTGCTTATGTCATCGCCATCCATTCTTGCAATGTAGTCTCCGTTAGAAACGCTTAGCGCAAAGTTTAATGTTTCTGCTATTTTTAAGTTTTCTTTATTCCTAAATATTTGAATCCGGTCATCTTTTTCTTTTATTTCTTGGAGTTTTTCATATGTGCCATCTGTAGAACAATCATCAATTACTATGATCTCCAAATTTTTATAGGTTTGCGATATAATACTTTGAATCGCTTCTTCTATATAATCATAAACATTGTAAGTTGGAATTAGAACTGAAATAAGCGGTTTTGATTTCATACATATTCTTTTTTGACCATTTATTTTATGATCAAATTGTGCTTTGTTGCGTTATTGTTTAATACGTTAATGATATTTATTTTACGTTTGAAAACATGCAAACTGTTAAAAAGTATCATTATTAACATGTTGTTCAGCATATATGTGCTTTGTCAACAAATTAAGGAAAAATTTCTTTACTTATTTGTATCAATCTATCTGTTAATAGTCTGTAATAATTACAATTATTATAATATGTTTGGTATCAATAATATAGTTATTGTTATGTAAAATATCGAGTTATAAAATACGTTAAATCACAGGAATACGTGAAACGGTTTATTTTACTTTCTTTATTGTACTCAATTAAAAGCTATTGATGATAGCTTAATGATTTGATTTTTTATTAATGAACATAACTTAATGATCCACAACTTTCTATAATTTTATTTTACCGAAGAAAACATAAATTATTTGCATTTGTTAACAACTATATTTTAACAGAATCAATCATGAACAAAGTAACTTTCTTGTCTATATTTTCTATGATTGCACTCCTAACATCAATAGGGTTTCGAGTAAAATCAAATGAAGTAACCCCAATAAAAGCAAGCAAGAGCGAGGGTAAATTTATTTCAAACAAAAAGGATGTTTCACCTCCGGTATTCTATCGGGGAGCGGATCTTTCCTTTTCTTCCCAACTTGAAAGTCTTAATGTTCCCTTTTATGACAAGGGAGTAAAAATGACCTCCCTTAAAATCTTTAAAAATCATGGTTGTAATTTGGTACGCCTCAGGCTTTGGCACGGGGCTGCTGCACAAAATAACATCAAAGATGTTATTGCTTATTCAAAACGTGTTAAACAAGCTGGTATGTCACTGCTCTTAGATATTTATTATTCTGACACTTGGGCTGATGTAAGCAAACAACCAGCTCCCGTTGCCTGGAAAGGGCTTCAAAGGAGTGCACTATTGGACAGTGTTTACAACTATACTTATTCCACAATTCAGCAATTCAAAGCCAACGGTGTAATGCCTGATATTGTACAAATTGGCAATGAAATTAACTATGGAATGTTATGGGACATAAGTGGAAAATTAAAAGGGACAAGTGACCCGGGCTTTAAAGATTTAGATGAAATATTAAAAAAAGCTATAGCAGGATTGTATGCGGCGGACACACAGCATCACGCGAAAACTTTAATCCAATATGCGAATTTAAAAGGTGCTGATAAATTTTTTCAAAATCTTCAAAATGACAAAGTACCCTTTGATATCATTGGTGTTTCATATTATCCTTTTGCCCCAACAAATGACCTAAATGATTTAACCAAACAGCTTTCGGCGTTGGCAACTGGATTTAATGCGGATATATTAGTTGTCGAAACATCCTTTCCATTTACTAAAGCCAGAAAAGAGTCTAAAGGGGCCAACGCCCTTGGCGATAATTTTGTTCAAGTCCCCGGCATTCCCGTTTCACCACAAGGTCAAAAACAATATTTGCTAGAGTTACGAAAAGCCATTAAAAAAATACCTAATAATCATGGAATTGGCTTTTGTTACTGGGCACCCGATTGGGTGGCGTATGATGGTCCCCCTTACCCTTATGTTTCCGCATGGGACAATCAGACTTTATTCGATTTTCATAACAACGCGTTACCTGGATTAGATGCATTTAAGCCCTAATTTTATTTTTTACGGCCTTCAAGTATCCAAAAATGACGCAGCAAATCCACGCAGGTTTTCCACAACGCCTTTTGGTTGGGGCATGTTTTTTTGTGACTGATGTTACTTATCCAAGTGTTATATTATTTTTTAAATAAATCAGTAAGAGGTTAATCAAGAAGGCCTTTGGTTGAATTGGTATAAAACTTTTTCCGATTATAGGAGACCTTTATACAACTACGTTTGAGATATTGCCTATCTGTGTTATCTAGGGACTTTGATTTCCAATTCTTAAACATCAATAAAATTTTTAAATTCACTTAAAAAAGTCTCTTTGCTAAATTTGTGGGCATTTAACATTGCATTCCGGCTCATTTTGTTGATAACCTCTTTGTTGTGGTTCAGGCTATTCAAAGCCATGACAAAATCATTCGTTGACTTGCAAAAAAAGGAGTTGTCAGTAGTACAATAATCCCTGATTGATCCCACATCTGAAACTACTTGAACTAATCCAACGGCCATAGCGGTAGTAATTGCGTTACTTCCGATAGTATCTTCCAAAACTGAAATACTTACATCACATTTTTGCATTAACTGAAGTAATTCAATTTCTGACAAATATTGATATAAAATAACATTCTTAACACCCTGAAAAAAATGCCCGATATTCTTTCTTCCCATACATATATGAAAATCAAGATCGGAGCATTGTGATATTATTTGCTTAAGTTCTGGAAAATCCCTTTTTAAATTCCCAATACTCAAAACATTAATTTTTTCAACGGTCTTTCTCAGTACCTTAGGACAGTAAAATTCAGTATCAACATAATGGAATGTTGTAACCACTTTATTATGAACCCCAATACTTTCGAAAAAATCTTTTAAGCTACTCCCAAAAACAAAGATTTCATCGATAGGGTTTAAACCTGTTAGTATATTTTTACTATTACCATAAACCTCCAGTAAATGTTTACCAGCATAGTGGACTAAAGCGTAAAACTTATTTTTTAGGCCAAAAAAACGCAATAATTTTGCGGTAACTACCTGGTGGCCTAGTTTTTTTGTCAGGTATTCAAGAAAAATAACTTTATCACCTTTTTTTAGAACCAATGCAAGGTATAAACCCAAAAAAATTGCGTATCCCCAAGCGATATATTTACCTAACTTATACTCCTGCGGTATATTTTTTATTAGCCTAACTTCGTCAATATTTTGATCAAGATATTTGGCCAAATAGGCCATACCTGCATGGTTACCCTTGGTGTTTTTGTAGTCGTAATAAACGATATATATGGTTGACATTTAAATAAACTGAAACTCTTTAAGCTAATAATAAACAGTTGCCCGGATAACTAAAAAGTATTACCCATCAGGTTACTGTCTTGAAAATTTAAATCACATTGGTCCTGAATAAATAAAATCTGAAAGCAACTATAAATTAAATGTTCATTTCGAAACACTAATAGCTAACTTATCACTTTTTAACCGTCGCATAAATTCTTTATAATTTTCAAGTAATATCACGTTCTTGAGATTAAATGAAACTAAAGTAAAGCAAAAAATAAAATTTGTTAGTTGAACATTATTCCTGATAAGGCTCTCCGTAGCTGCCAAATTCAATAGAAAAATTAATATTATAAAATAAAAATTATCCTCTCCTTTATATAATTTCCTGGCTTTGTTGTAGGTCCTAAAGCACGTTATTAATAAAAGAATAAAAAGGGCGTCAATAACATATCCGCCTTCTAAAAAAAGATTTAAAAAAGTGTTATGGGCGTGAGAATATGTATTTTTCTCTCCTTCAATCTGGATAAATAAATCATCAGGGATCTTTCCATGTATCCCCAACATATGTTTAGAACTAAATTTAAAAAATATATCCAGAACGTTTGTCCAGGTTGTTAGCCGCCCCGTAGCATCCGATATCGACTCGGAGTCATTTCTGGCAATAATGGAGGAGAATACTTTTGAATCTGAAAAGGACAAAAGGACCGATGCTATTGTATTCCAAAACATAGGTAAAAACAAAAAAAGAAGCAACGTATATATTATCCAGCTTTTATTTAACTTTTTATACAAGTAGCAAAACCCTATGGCTATGCCGGCGCTAAAAATAAATCCCCTACGGCTAAACAATAATAATACAAAGCAAGAAAACACAAGTGAAACAATGTTTAAGAAGGATCTTTTTTTATTAAAAACCATATCATAAACCGCCAAAATAAAAAGTAAACTGGCAATTAAAGGGGCATCAAGTGTAGTAGTTGTAATTAGGCTTTTATCCGAAAAATTATAAAAAGAACCTAGCTTTAGGCTTTGTACAATTGAATATGTTGGCAAAAAGACCGCAAACAATGTAACAAGGAACAAACTACCAATCAGATATTTTAGCTCCATCAAATTAACCTTATTTACAACTAAGGAAGATATAACGATTTGAAAAAATATAATAGATAATAAGAATACGCAATTTACGAAGTCGCCGAAATTGTAAAAATAAATCAAGTAATAACAAGCATAAAAACCGATAATATGGCGATTGGCGCTAAAAAAAATCTGCTTAAACCTTATATTAAAATGCCTTACACAAATAAATACAGTTATTGGTAATAAACCGACAAATACGTAAGCAACATTTTTATCAACAACTGCAAAACGGATTAAGAATAACAAAACAGTTAAATATGCCGCTATTAAGACATAATTTATCAAGTGCCCATTATTCTTATTTAAATGCTTTTGCATGAAATTATTCAAGTATAAATTATTTTACGGTTAAAATGGTTTTCAAAACCAAGTACCGGATATATTTTTGTTTATTGATAAATCCCGAAAACCGATTCCAGATTAAACGTATCAGCAACTGAGACTTGGTCATATCAAAAATTTCATAAACATTGTGTCCGAACACTTTACTCCATTTTTTGTTCAGAAGGCATGAACTGCGCATAGAAGAAGAGGTTAGTTTTTTAATGTACTTAAAAGTAATGCGGTTCGCCGGTATAATATGGGTTAACTGCATCAGCGGATTTACACCAATTTTATATCCCCTATTAAGAGCATAAAAGTCAAGGTCCAGGTCCTCTCCAGATGACAGGTCGTTCCCTTTTCTTCCTTCAATATAATTTTCTTCTTTTAAATGATCATTATAGTATTCTTCCATTACATTTTTCCTGACGGCCATACCGGCACCAATCGGAAACAGGCCATTGAATACACTTTTCTTGTTAATAATTAATTCGTTGCCCTTAATTTTTCTTATTGCCAACATTTCTTCAAATACATAAAACCATTGTTGAGGTTCTTTTAAATATTCCGGATATATGGCCCCACTTAGTATTGCTATTTGTTCATCATTAAAAGCGTCTTGTACACACTTAAGGTAATCCTTTTCCAATATATTATCATCATCCACAAACACCAAAATCTCTGCTGAGGCGTTTTTAACCGCACATCCCCTGGCAGCGGTTAATCCCTGTTTGCTTTCTACAATAACTTTAATATTTAGCGATTTTAAAAATTCAAAGTCTGCTACGGGGAATTTGCTGTTGTTATCAATAATTGTAATAGTCCATTTTGATTTGTCCAGGGTTTGTGAAAGTATACCATCCACAGTCCTTTTTAAAAAAATTTCTTCAGGATTATAAGTACATATAAAAACATCTATCATAAACAGAAAATTTAAATAGCAACACAGCTATAGTTTAATTAAAAAGATCGTCATAATTTACCCTTTCAAACGTTTCCAAATGTCCTCCCGCTGTTGCATTAAATATTTTTCTGTTATTAAATTCAAATACGTCTTTGGCTTTTTGAAAGCCTTGGGTCATTCGTTCAACTTTAGGATCATGCCATCTGTACCCTTTCCCGAAATATCCGGGAGCAAAATGATTAATATCGTCCTCTTTCGATAAGATGACGTTATTATTATCTACTTCATCTGTTTTTACCTTATAATTATGGTCAAAACCTATCATATACACTTCTGTAAAACCCAAATAATATGCCAGCTGTAAACATACATATGTTACACTCCCCCCCACACCAACATTCCTGAGTACATTTTCAGAAAAAAATGGTTCAAATGGTTCACTATAATTCATCAAAACATTCATTTCAATTGTTTTGGGGTCCTTTTTCAAAACATAATCCAAATAGGTGCCCCAAAACTTATAATCAGGCCCTTTATAGGTATTAATTTCATTTGCCCTGTCTTCAGCAACTAAATAATCTTCTACTACATAAAAAGTCGGATGAAATTTCATTTTATCATAATTCAAATAAATTGCGTTCACACCAAATGTTTTTTCATCTTTTAATTTTGTTAGGTCCAGTAAGTTAAGGGATGGGCCATTTCCTATTATAAAACATCGTTGGCCGGCATACTTATTTTTCAATTTGGCAAATAATTTTTCACTTTTTGTTAAAAAAAGTCCCTTCGAAGCCAATTTATACCTCAGTGAATATACAGACAGCTTTAAAAACTTACTAAAAGATTTTATACCATTAGTATAAGAGTACTCGTCTACAAATAAAAAAAGTATGAATTTAATATGTTTTTTCATTGATCCAGTTAAATAGTCGGACATAATTATTTACGTTTTTTATTCGAGTTATGCTGATTTTTTTATTTTAAATTGTACAAACATTATTTTGTAGTAGGACGAAAATGTTTGATTTAATGATTTTAATGATATTTTTACATTCCACCAGTTATTCATCAACGCATTCGAAACTCCTTGGGCAATCGGGAATGCCCAAATCCCAATTTTCGGCAATAGAAGCATTGCTAAGAGTAAATTGACTATTCCACTAATTATTATTGGTACATAAAAAGGGACGTGGTTGGTGGTGCTATATATCTGAGCGTGCATTGCATGATGTCTTTCCAATGCCCATACAACGACCATTAAAATCCAAAGCTTCGGATTAATAAATACAACTTTGGAACTTACCAGCCGTAGGAAATATGGACAAAATAATACGCAAATTGCCCCTATAAAAAATATAGTTAATGAGATAAATATTGCCCTTGATGTTTGCTCAGTTAATTCAAATAATTTACCTTCAGATCTTAACTTAGAAAAAACAGGGGTCTTTGTATAAAAGGGTGCCTTAGAAATATCTGAAATTGTATTCATCAATTTTAGGGCAAATAAATAAGATGCTAATATTTTCAGGTCGCCCACTTGTGCAAACATAAATCCACTGGCTTGGGTTACTCCTGTAGAACCTAATATTACGATCGCACTTCTCCATGACGGCGCCCAGGCGGCTTCAAATATCTCCTTATTAAAAGAAAACAATTTAAATTTTCTAAATCTCCCGTTTTCTACCTGTCTTAAGATTAGCCACCCTCTTACTGAAATTAGAATTGAAAAAACTTGGGTAGCTATTGCCAATTGCAGTATAGTTCCATTGTTAAGTAGTATAATAAAACTCACAATGACACCTAGAAAACCAAATATTATATTAATTCTGTTTACCAAAGCGATATAGTTCATCCCCTGCAAAAGGGCTTCGTACTTTTTTCCATAGAAATTTATAGAAAGTCCTATTATAGTAACCGACCAGGCTTGCCACATCTCAGGTTGATTATGGACTTTAGAAATAGGCTTGCTCAGAATTAATGTACCGAAGGTTATAGCACACACAAAAACCAACAAAGTGGAAATTATATATACATAACCAATATTGCCGTAAAGTTTTTCCATTACGTCCCACTTTACCTTCCCGTCTCCTTTGTTCCTGATATCCCTAAAGTCCCTTAAGTCTGTTGCACCACCCATTACGAAAGCCGTTAACCTTGTGAAGGTTGGTGTAAATCCTAAATCAGCGATATGCACGAACGTAATTATAGTAGTAAATAAAAACCAAACAGCTGTGACGTCAGGATTAAACTTTCTTAACAACAACGGCATAGTCACTAGTAAGCTCGACGCAGATACTATAAAGTTACCCCAAGTTGTATAGGTTGGAGAATGCCATAACCGTAAACATATTTCTTTTATAAATTTCATCAAATCATAAAAACATTAAATTCCCCTCAATTAACCACTAATTGATCAATTTATCTCTATTATCTTATTATTAATTAACTTATATAATTCTTTAAAGCCGTACTTAGTAAAATGAATATTATCAATAGTAAATTTCATAATATTCTCATCAGTCCAAAGTTTCAAACTAATTATATTTGCTAAATTACTACTCATAATTTCATCAAATTGATTAACCACACTATCAATATTTTGGGGGCGGCCCTTAGTATAATTTCCTTCCCAGCCTTTCACAAATCGATTTGAATCAACCCATATCAGGTTATTTATTTTTCTTAATTGGGGGATAACAGAATTAATCAAATATTGGGAGGAGTATAAATTTATAGTAAGTTCCCCCTGATATAAAGTGTCGAATGGCATTTTATAATAATTGTCATTTTCTGAGAAAAGGCTGTCAAATTCTTTATTTGAAGCTTTACTAGCTTTCACTATCTGAATATTGCTCAAAGGCCGGGGAGAAAAATCGACCACACCACAATGCATTATTACTATATTATAATTCTTAAGATCAATGTCCCTTATTTGATTAACAAAGTCGATGATCGTGGTGAACTTTTCGGGACACAAATAATAATCCAATCTGTAATTCAATGCTAAACTAAATGTATAAGAATTCCAGGGCGTTTTTCCATACTTATTAAGAACATTCGTACCTCTTGAATCTGTATAAAGCAGGATTTTAGGTTTATTTAAATTTTTTATCTTAAATAAAACATTTAAATATCTAAATAGCACGTTGAGCAATCTTTCTTTCATTAATATGATTTAATCCAAATCTTTCAACACATTACTTATGCCCCCATCAATATTTAAATTAGCCCCGTTAATAAACCCAAGCTGGTCTTCAGCTAGTAGCAGCGCTAATTGAGATACTTCCTGGGGCTTGCCAATACGTTGGCTGGGATGTATTTCGTTAAGCAACCGCACCTTATCTTCATCATTATTGAACCCGTCCCGCAACATTTGTGTATCAATTGCGGCTGGGCTTATTGCATTTACCCGGATACATCCCTGCAGGTCAACCGATAAAGCTTTAGTTAATCCAACCAGTGCGCTTTTTGATGTAGCATAAGCTAAAAAACGCTTTTTGGTTAATTGATGATGTATACTCGCGATATTTATAATCGATCCTTTTGAACGCATCAAACGACTAAGGAAAAATTGACTTAGTAAAAGTGGCCCCGTCAAATTCACATTTAATGTATGGTTCCAATCCTCCAATTTTATTTCGCTTAAACTGCTTAGTATCTGCACCGCGGCGTTATTAATGAGTACAAAAAGCTCTGGGACCTCAGCATCAAATACTAATTCAATTTCTCTTTTATAATCAGCGTTTGTAGCGTAAAGGTTTAAATCAAATTTGAAACACTTGTGGCACCACGGAGAAGGTTCATCCTTTACGTCAAGGCCAATCACCTGATATCCTTTTTCATTAAAGGTTTTAGCCAGCTGGCTACCAATACCTCCCAGTACACCGGTAATTAATACACTTTTCTTCATGTTTATATTTCTTGCACGCCAAGGTATCCAAAAATTAATTCAATGGCCTTTAAACTCGCCCTAATTACAGCTTCTTTGGTGTTGGAGCCGTTGTGTGTCCCAAAAATACACTGGTCAAACTGTCGCAGCTTACTATCGGCCGGAAGTGGCTCTATTTCAAACACATCCAGTCCGGCAGATTTGACTTTTCCCGAACTTAAGGCTTCAACCAGCGCATCTTCGTCAACTAAACCTCCGCGGGATACATTGATAATTATTACCCCATCTTTCATTTTGGCAATACTTTCAGCATTAATCAAATGGAAATTTGATGTCGTCAACGCGCAGGCCAATATCACAAAATCAGCTTCGCCTATTTTCTCGGGAAATGGCAACACCTGGTCTACATTTGCCTCTGATGCATTTAATCTACTGAAAGGATCATAGGCATTGATCTTTACATCAAATGCTTTAAGCCTTCTTGCTATAGCCAATCCAATATCGCCAATACCAACCAACGCAACAGTCTTGCTATCAAGGGACATACCCGGAGGTTTTATCCAATTACCTTTTCGAAATTCCCTATCAACCCGATAACTATCGCGTGCAAGACCTGTAAAATAAGCTATTGCCATATCCGCTACCTCGTTACCAAACATTCTGGGTGTATTTGAAATAGGAATACCCAACTTTTCACATGCCTTAAAATCAACATTATCAACCCCAACCCCCCATTTAACTGCTGCCTTTAAACTACCCTCTATTCCTGCTTTAAAAACCCGCTCAGTAGCAGGATCATCCCCTATTATCCAGCCATCTACTTTTGGCACTAATTCAATAAGCTCTTCTTCACTTAATACTTGTACTACTTCGGGTAAAACCAATTCTATATTCTTTTCTTCAAAAAAATGTCTGAATTCATTAATCGCCCTTAGCATCGGGGGACACGTAATTAATATCTTCATGCAATATTGTTTATTTTTTTATACAATAGTTCAGCAACAACAAAATTAAGTTCCACATCAATATCCTGTGCTTCAATTTCGGGCATTTCAAACAGATATGGCCGATCGCCAATGCGGTTGTGCTTTCTTTCCAGTATTGATTTCGTGAAAATATAAAAGCACGAATTTTCTTCAAAAATAGGCGGAAGGTCCTGTGTACGTAAAAGGATGTTTTGGTTATGATTAATAGGTCGTGAAAGTGCGTCCCAATATCTAACGTGCTTACGGGTTACTGAAAATAATGAATCAAACATAGGCTGTATCGCTAAAAATCTCTCAATCCCTTTCGTTAGCGTTTCAGTTGTTAATAATGGGTTTGTACTATGGGTCTGCAAATAAAAATCTGAAGAAACCTGATTGATACTATTCAATAAAATATCATTCATCGGTATATTACCGTCAAGTAAATGTCTGGGCCTTTCAAGTACAAGCACGTCTGGGAATATATCCCGTGCCTGGTCCATAACAATCGGGCTATCCGTATCTATTACGACCTTATCTATTAAGGAACAATCCAGAAGGGTTTGAACTATATGGTGAAAAAGGGGTTTACCTGAAAAATCACGATAATTTTTTCCAGGTACCCTTTCACTTGAGTGACGCATTGGTACTATTGCAGTTAGTTTATTTTTATTCATTTGTATACTATAAACATAATTCTTATTGCCTGAAACTTCCATTTAAGGCATTATCCTTCAAAACCACTATAAACAATTCTTTCCCCGGCACCGGGAACCGGCGCTTGCCCGTCTTTTTTATTAGACCCTCTTTTCAACTCGTTAGGATAATAAAGTCTCTTCCTTAACGTCTCATTTAGTTGATTTTTTTGACTATACCCTAAATATGTACCCCAAAATTGCATAAATCTAAAGCTTACAATGGAGGTGAAATTCTTTAAAAACTGCCGGTCATGAACAGCGTGAAAACTGTCTGAACATATATTACCCAACGTAAGCTTCAAAAAATTAAGGAATGAAAAATGCTCGCTCGGAAAAATGATCTTTAAGGCCAGCGCCTCCCGCCTGTATCTGTTTTTTACCCTTAAGGGTGTTTCTTCATGAACATGGACGATAGGAGCTAAAGCTTCATAAGCAATTTTGTACTCTTTCCTTTTAATTTTCTCTGCCCAGTCCAAATCCTCCAAACCAGTTAAATTTTCATCATAAGGCTGCTGTTCCCATAGTTCTTTACGGATTACACAATTTGCATTATTGCAAAATGATATTGATTGATTATAATTTGAGGTGGCCGGAAACCACTTATTAAATAATTGCTGTTCAGAGTATTTTGAAATTTCGCAACCAACCTGTCTCCCATAAACCAATGCCACTTTAGGGTCATTAAATGGTTGAAGCATCTTATCTACCCAATCCGTGTATAACGGATAAACATGCGCACTTGCGAACATTAAAAATCCCCCCCTGGCTTCTCTGCACCCACAGTTAAGCGCCCTGCCAAATGAAAACTCTTCTGGTTTTATGTTAATAATTTTAACATCATACTCCTGGGCAATTGTTAAGGTATCATCGTCAGATCCAGAATCTACAAGTAGAATTTCAATATCTAAATAAATGGTCTGTCTTTTTATGCCTTCAAGCAACCTCCGTATATGCTTCTGCTCGTTATAAGACCTGATTATTAAACTGCATAATGGCATCATAAAATCCCTATTTGTTTAAATTCAAGTTGAAATATTATTAATACTTTAACTCTTTTTAAATATACCGGACCAAGTTTTCTTTTTTGAAGGCACATCTCCATAGCTATAGCCGTAACCGTACCCGTAACCATAACCATAACCGTAACCATAGTATCCACCTTTCTTTGTTTTAATATCATTGACAACCAAATATGCCCGCTTGAACTTACCTTCTTTTACAAGATCACTAATAATACGTAATTGTGACTTAAAGGTATATTCCTGGCGTACGACATATAAGCTGAGATCCACATACTTTTCTATAAGTTGCGCATCTGATACAAGTCCAATTGGTGCGCTATCAATTATTATAAAATCAAACTTAGTTTTTAGATATTTTATCAAAACATCCATTTGATCATTCAGCAACAATTCAGATGGATTTGGAGGAATGGAACCGGAAGGGATTACAAAACAATTTTCCGAAAATGATGTAGGTTTTATTAGTGAATCGATATCCATTTTGTCAGATACAACAAAATTGGTAAACCCAATATTATGATCAATTCCCAAATTGGAAGATAATTTCGGCTTCCGTAAATCTAACTCAAGTAAAATAACTTTTTTTCCGCTTAATGCAATTACACTGCCCAGGTTGAGGCATACGAAAGATTTGCCTTCTCCACTCATACTTGATGTAACCATTATTACGTTCGTTGTGCCGCTTTTTAGTACAAATTGAAGATTTGTTCTTAACGCCCTGAATTGTTCTGAGATTATTGAGCGGGAATTGCGGTTAACAATTAGTGATTCATTTTCTGAGTTACTACCTATTTCACCCAGTACTGGTATACTAGTATTAGCTTCTATATCATCCTTGTTAATTATCCTAATATTCAATAATTCTTTTATGTAAAGGAACGTCCAGGGAACAATTAAACCCACCAATAATCCTAAAGCTAGGATCAAAGATCTCTTTGGCTTCTCTGGAAGGTAATTACTTTTAGCGGGATCAATAATTCTTGCTGTTGAAAGTGTGGAAGTCTTTTCTATAGCTGTTTCTTCCTTCTTTTGCAATAAATACAAATATAATTGCTGCTTTAAATCTTGCTGGCGCGAAAAATCTAAATATATTTTTTGTTGTTTTGGTACATTCTTTACTTTAGCTGTTAAAGTACTGTTTTTTTCTTTCAATCTTTTTATTACAACAAGAATTGCCTTTTTATATGCTTCAAAACTTTTTGTTAAGCTGCCCCTTAAATTGGCAAGTTCAGAATCGATATTTTGTATCACCGGATTATCTTCTTTGTAAGATAGCAATAAATTATCCCGGTTAAGGAGCAACGCATTATACCCCCCGATAGCGCTGGCAAAAATAGGGTCCTGAACAGATAGAGTATTGGGAATAAGCCTTTTATTTGTAGGGTCCTTTACATAATTTTCAATATCATTAACAAGCGATAATTGAATTTCCTGCTCGTTAAGTTTGTTATAATAATCAGAAACATCTGAAACTAATGCCTGACCCTGTGCGTTAACATCTGCAAGTTCATTTTCCCTTTTAAATTGCTCAAATTGAGTTTCAACGCCAGATAATTCTTTATTGACAACGCCCAACCTATTATCTATAAACCTCAATGTACTATCAGCCATTTCGATTTTATTTTCATGGTTTTCTTGCAGATATAAAGACATCAGCTTTTGTAATATTACTTCACCTTTCTTAGGGTTTGAGTATTGAAAAGTTAATGCTAACGTTGTGCTTTTTTTATCTGTCAAATCCGTTGTCAATCCCTTACTTAGCTCTTCAATTCTATAGTCTACAGACTTGATACTTAACTTATAACCATTACGGTTAACCAGCCTATTGGGTACCCGGGTGAATATCAGGTTATATTGAGGTAAAAAAACTGTTTGTCCAAATTTAAAAGTGGTATCAATGTCGTCCTTTCTGCATTTTAAATGGATTTTATTATTTTCGATCTCTACATCATAAAGCCTATCCTGGATAGAATCAACTTTCGTAATTTCCTTTACACTAAACGGCGCTTCATCATAAACCTCAATTGAATTAAGTCGCCCATTTCTGTAAATTGTAACATTGAGCTGTAAATCCTTAACCACTTTTATCATCAATAAACGACTATTCAAAATTTCCATTTCATTATAGGCGTTACTTGAAGTATTCAAAATATCAGAAAAATCCATTAACGAATTGCCACCGCCAGATTTCCCTAATATTCCGGATGAAGGGTCTTCATCAATTGTGATCCTACTGCTTATTTCGTAAACTGGAGTGCTATAGCGTGCATATAAAAATGCAATTGACAAACAAATAGCCACACTGATAAAAAACAGATACCAATGAGCTACTAAATTTCCAATAACCTTTTTTATATTAAAATCCCCCTCATTATTATTATTATTATTTGAGGCCTGATCGAATTCCTGATTTCGAAATTCCATATAAATATTTTTTTGTTTAATTAGATAAAGTAAACCAACAGTATAATTTCTTTCGATACATATTGCTGGATATATAAATTATTTCACCCTGTAAGCTAAAACAAGTATAATTGACAGGAGAGCTGCTGCTATGGTAACGTATTTTTGTTGAGCGGCATCCGTGGCATCTGATTTAGCCTTCCTCGGTTCTACGTATATAATATCATTTTGGCGCAAGTAATATTCAGGTGATGACAACATATCGCTTTTCTTCAAATTAATTCTGTATGTCGTTTTAGTCCCATCCAAATTGTCCCTTATTAAAAGCACATTCTCTCTTTTGCCAAATACGGTTAAATCACCTGCCATTGCAATTGCGTCTAATATTCCCTCTTTTTCATCAGTCAAAATATACTGCCCCGGTTTTAAAACCTCGCCAATTACGCTCACCTTGAAGTTTGAAATTCTTACTATTACAGTCGGGTTTTTATAATACTTAAGAGCAAGATTATATACAATTTCCTTTAATTGGAATGTTGTAGAGCCTGCAGCTATTATTTTCCCAATAACTGGAATTTCAATATAACCTTCTTTGTCAACAAGAAAACCCAATGCCGGCTGCTGTTGGGATGCATTAGTCCCACCATAAACAGACGCTAAAAGCCCGGAAGCCCCGCTCGCTCCGAAGACCGAACCACCTGGTGTGTTACCTGCATTAACGGGGGCTGCTGCTAAAGGATCTATTGTTTGAATCTGAATATAAAGAATATCTCCAACCCTTATCTGGGGCGCAGTATAATCTGCTTTGGGGATGGTCTTTGTGAGCCCTGAGTCAGGTATATCTTGAAAATATTTGACTTTCTTTGGAGATGAACAGGATATAACTGTTAATGATACGTATAAAACCGAAACAAATAAACAAAATCCCTTAATTAAAGATTTCCTCATGTATATTAAATTAATGTTGAGAAGAACGTAAATGCGACGCAATATAGTAAATAGTGTTTTTATAACTATGTAAATTATTTTTTAATTAAATGGGTTAAAATATAAATAATCGATAATAAATATTACACTTTGTTAAAAATTATGAATTTAAGACCCATAGTCATTAAGAGGTTATTCATTCTATGCAAAATTGGACAGCTTTCCACTAGAAAATATTGATTGACTGATCGAACCTAAGTCTGGGTACATTTTTATATTTATGGTTCTATCACCTTGATTTTTATATAAATCATTTGCCTAACATAACGCCTAATTTTTGTATAAAATTTATCTCACACCCGTATTCCTGAACTTTCTCCTAAAAGTCGAGTTAATTAAAGATATAATAAGACATGGTTAGTTGCACTTTTGGCGGTAAAAACCTGTAAACGATAGTCTTAGTTAGCTTTAGCGGATTTCCGCTGGAAGAAACAGCATGAAGTGCGTGAATAGCGACAGGGTGCAAATTTTGCCCACGCCCTCAAATCCTGGTTTCTTGGTATATGGGATAATTCCACTTTAAATCTTTGGAATTGTACAATGTTTCCGTCAAGGGCAATTTGTTAATAACACCTTGCCCATTTAATGAATTATTTTAATGCGTTAATTAAATTATTAACAGCATCAACTTCCATTATTAATTTTCCTTCTTCCGCATAAGAACCTAAATGTGGTGTTAGCACAACATTATCAAGATCAATCAAAGGTCCAACATATGGTTCCTCGGCGAATACATCAATTGCCGCACCCGATAGCTTTCCAGTTGATAACGAGGCATACAGCACATCTTCATCTACTATACCCCCGCGCGATATATTAATTAGGAAGGCACCTGGCTTTATCAGGTCCATTTCTTTTGCTCCAAAAACGGCTGAATTGTTTTCGTCTCCGGGAACATGGATTGTGATGATATCTGCTGTTTTTAGCACGGTTTCAAAATCCATTAGTTCAACACCGTATTTTAAAGCCCAATCTTTGTCGGCAAAGGGATCATAACCTATAATCCGGGCTCCTATACTTTTAAATAATTGCGACACTTGTTTGCCAATGCGACCTAAGCCCACCACACCTATAACTTTGTTAAGTATCAGGTTTCCTGTCCGTTTTTTCCAAACCCTATTTTTCATATCATAATGGGCTTGAGGAACTTTCCGGATTAAAGCCAATGTCAAACCCAAAGTAAGTTCGGCAACGGCCCGCGTTGGGCCATCCGGAGTGTTTTTAATGATGATCCCTTTCCGGGCTGCATGGTTTAAATCTATATTATCCAAACCTATACCTACACGGCTGATGCATTTGAGACCTGGAAGCGCATCCATTACACGGGCTGTCAATGGTTCCACCCCGGCAACAATTCCTACACAATCTTTAGCAAGGTAAATCACTTCATCCTCAGTTAGCTTTCTGCCAAAAGGATTATTAATTACCTCGAAACCAGCATCCGTCAGCAAATCTAATGGCTTATTGGTTATTTGGCCAAAAGAAGATGGCGACGTCAATATCTTCATACAGCTGGATATAATAATTTAACCTATGTTGTAGCAACTAAAGAAAGGAGTACTTGCAAGGCGTTCGTATGGCCCCTCATTGAGCGGACTACGCTTGTCCCATCGTTCCCCCGAAATTCATTGGAAAACCCGATGGGTCCTGTTGGATTTTTATACGGCCATTAATGGTTTCGAATTTCTCCAAATTATCTTCTAAAGCAGTTAATAACCGTTTTGCATGTTCAGGGGTCAAAATGATCCTTGATTTCACTTTGGCTTTGGGTACACCAGGCATAACGCGGATAAAATCAAGTACGAACTCTGAACTTGAATGGGTAATAATTGCCAGATTTGAATAAATACCTTCCGCAATTTCTTCTGAAAGTTCGATATTCAGTTGGTTTTCATTTTGTTCTTCCATTTCGCTAAATTAACAAAGCGCTCACACTTACAAGAAGGCTTTTCTAAATATTTGAATAAAGATTAATCAAAAGGGGAATAATTTATAACCTTCCATCAACAATATCCCGGTTCAATACTGCTTTGGTGTCGAAAATAACGGTTTTTTGGTTACTAATCTTCCTCAGATCGAGTTTCTTAAATTCGGAATGGCAAACGGCTAATATGATCGTATTATATACTTGTTTAGCGTCTTTAATTTCCAAATCATTGATATCATTAATTAACCCGATACCAAATTGATTTTTAACTTCTTCATTATTTGCATGCGGGTCATAAACATCAACCGACAAACCGAATTGCTTAAGTTCGTTGTAAATGTCTATTACCTGCGAATTTCGTATATCAGGACAATTCTCCTTGAAAGTTATTCCTAAAATAAGGGCCCTTGAGCCTTCAATATGATGACCCTTTTTTATCATCAGCTTTATTACTTTGTTAGCGACAAAAATACCCATGTCGCTGTTCACCCGCCGCCCCGACAATATAACCTGGGGATGATACCCTAAAGACTGGGCCTTATGCGCCAGGTAATATGGATCAACGCCTATGCAATGACCGCCCACTAAGCCAGGCTTATATTTCAAGAAATTCCATTTTGTACCTGCGGCTGCAAGCACATCATTTGTATCGATGCCAATCAGATCAAAAATTAATGCCAGCTCATTAACGAAAGAAATATTAACATCCCGTTGGGCATTTTCAATCGCTTTTGATGCTTCGGCTATTTTTATACTTGGCGCTTTGTGGGTGCCTGCCTCTATTATTGAACCGTACAATTGATCAATAAATTCAGCTACATTAGGTGTTGAGCCGGAGGTAACCTTTATAATCTTTTTTAGCGTATTGACCTTATCTCCGGGGTTAATCCTTTCCGGTGAGTATCCGCAGAA
>Ga0206898_10072_pt1 | contig 30177 bp, 20 predicted proteins | sample Alteio_BWOrgHeat_50_FD_153237 | JGI IMG/M metagenome (GOLD analysis project Ga0206898, IMG submission 153237) | Enriched cells from forest soil in Barre Woods Harvard Forest LTER site, Petersham, Massachusetts, United States -... | ecosystem: Environmental > Terrestrial > Soil > Temperate forest >...
TTTTTCAGGAAAAATTGTGCACCAACTCGTTTCATCTCCTGAATTTCAATCTGTTCGAACACTTACTGTTGTCGACGAGGATGCGGTGCGACAGCGAAAATACTAACACCTAAGGGTCTTCAATTTAAGACTTGAAATTCCCTACAAAGGAAACCAACTGAAATTTCAGCAGTTTGTTACTTTTGCTCTGCATGTTTCTCCTTCGTTTTTTTCAGGAATTTAAAGAATACGGCAGGCTGCAGCGGAGCATCCTCTTTTTGATAGGGGCAGAATTTTGCCTGCAACTGATCAATTCCTCTTTCCTCTCCAACCTTCCTTTATACATGCACCACGAAGGGTATTCCGACGGGCAGGTGGCTGACGCGATCAAATTCAGGTACCTGGGCGTATTGGTTACTGCTGTCTTTGTTGGGTTGTTTATCCGGCGCAGGAAACTGATGCCACTATTCTACTTCGCCTGTGTTGGTGTTCCGGGGTTTGCGTTGGGTATCCTGTATACCGTGGCTACACATGACACCCTCCTAAACCATTTCATGCAACTTGGCTGGGGCGCTTCCTTCACGTTCATTCAGATTCCAATACTTCCTTTTATTCTGCGTAATTCCCCTGCAGGAGACCATACCTCTTCCATTTCCCTGAGCTATGCCACCTGGAGCCTGGCAACTATCGTTTGCAGCATATTCATCTCTTCCCTCAATGCCTTCAACCCTTTTTTCTTTGATGAGAAAACACTGCTTTACGGCATTGTCATCGCCAGCTTTCTTGGGATTTTCTGTCTCACCCAGGTACAGATACGGGAAGAAATCCCTGAAAAAAAAATTCAGTATAAAGGGTCGGTAATGGCCGACTGGAACATTCTCGCCAGGGCCCTTATCCCTACTCTCATTCTTGCTGTCGGTGCAGGATTCACGATTCCGTTTATCAGTCTGTTTTTCACCAATGTGCATCAGATGAGCACTGCCGGATTTAACGGAGTAAACATCGTGGCTTCCTTACTGGTGGCTATCGGAGCACTTTATGTTCCCAATATCAAGAAGGCAGTGGGTTATAAACTCGCCGTACCGACTACCCAATCCTTCGCTATTCTCGCACTCATCCTGATGGCGACCACTCAGTTTTACAGCCAGCTGTCGGTTTCCATCTACATCGCGGTGGGATGTTATTTGTTGCGTCAGCCCCTCATGAACATGGCCGGTCCTATGACCTCTGACGTGGTGATGAAATATGTAGGCAAACGAAATCAGGAGATCGTCAGCGCATTGACGGCGGCTATCTGGAGCGGGAGCTGGTTCTTCGGGGGCTTGCTGTTTGGGGTGCTTCGTAACTATGGGGTACGCTACGTTTATATCTTCCTGCTCACGGCTGCACTCTACAGTATCGGTGTTATCTGGTATTATTTCCTCATCCTCGATTACGAGAAACGCCTGGCACTGGGACTAATTGATCAGGAATCAGCAGAAGTATTGTCACATTAACTACTTAACGCTTGATGCCGTTTTTGTCAAGTGCCGCCCGGTAACGCTGGGCATTGAGCTTATGCTCTTCGAAGGTTTCAGCAAAATTGTGCTTGCCCGTTCCGAATTCCGCACACATATACAGGTACTTGTTTTTTTTAGCATCCAATACCGCATCGATGGAAGAAGGTTCAGGAAAGCAGATTGGTCCGGGAGGAAGTCCGCTGTGCAAGTAGGTGTTATAAGGTGAATCCACATGCAGATCTTCTCCCAGCACCCGGGTGATCGTAAAATCACCGAGGGCATAACGTACGGTGGGGTCCGACTGCAAAGGCATGTGCTCCCTCAGGCGGTTGAGATACAAGCCGGCGATGATTGGTTTTTCTTCCTCGTAACGGTTCTGCTCCTCCTGCACCACAGACGCCAGAATCACGGCTTCTGTCTGTGACAGACCCAAAGCCTTTGCTTTTGACTTCCTTTCCTCTGTCCAGAATTTCTTATATTCTTTCGCCATACGGTCCATAAAATCTTCTGCAGAGCTGGTCCAGTAGAATTCATATGTATTCGGAATAAAGAGGGTGAGGATGGTATTCGTATTCATCCCGAAACGGGCCAGGTAGTCGTTGTTATTAAGCATATTGAGCAGCGCTGTAGAGTCTGCTTCCAGCTTACCACCGACACGTGATGCCAATTGTTCTTTTGTTCTAACCGCATTAAGTGTAAAATGCACCGGCTCCTGATCACCTTTCCGCAGCAGGTTTACCAGGGCGCTGTTACTCATTTTTTCCAGGATGTGGTATCGTCCGGGCTTAACGTTTACATCGTACTTCTTCAGCTTGGCAACCCATTCAAAAGAATGACGGTTCTTAATAATATTATGCTCCACCAGGGCATCCACTACTTCGGGGTAGGTCCAATGGCTATGAATATAAAAATACTCTGCCCGTCGGTTGCCCAGTTCCACATTTGCGCGGAACATCACTCCGTAAATCAGCAGTCCCGATCCTGCCAGCACGAGCGCAAGCACAAAGGTGAGGACATATCTGGTATTTGGAGTGGAAGCCGTCATGGTTCAGGAGATCAAATGTAGTGCTTTCATTTTCTTCAACAGCACCGGGGCATCCTTATCTCCGGGGAAACGGGTAACAATTTGCTGAAGCATTTTTTTGGCGGCTTCATACTGCTTTTCCTCATTCAGCAAATCCACCTGGTTTTTAAGCGCCGGCAACAGATCGGGATCCAGGGCAAGCGCCTTGTTGTAACACCGGGCGGCTTCATCAAACTGATGCTGATAGAAATAGATGCGCCCCCGGTTATTTTGCGCCGATGCATATTTAGGATCTTCTTTAATGATAAAATCAAACACCCTGGCCGATTCATCCATTCGCTTCAGATCCAGCAAGGTAATTCCCAGCTTGCTTTCAAAGTCCAGGTTAAATGGCTCGAGCTCCACTGCACGTGCATAGAATGTTCCGGCATCATCCCTTTTCCCCATTTCGGCATAAGACTCCCCTATCCGGTAAGCAGTCCACGCATCGCTATTGGCTGCACCTTTGCGTTTCAAAGCGTAGCCCATCACCCAGGCCTTTCCTTTCTCGTTGACCTGCTTGCTGATATCAGTAAACGCTTTTTTTAAGAATAACACCTGTATACGTCCTCCAAACACATCGTACGCATCGGTTGATTTGCCTCCCGATGTCTGCTTCTCTGCCTTATCCAGGTAATAGGTGGCAGAATCCAGCAATGCAGTATTCTGGGGATTGAATTTCTCGTAGTAGTTGACATACGCCAGGGCCCGGATAAGCGCTGTAGGGTGCTCTTCATTCACTGCATATAACCCAATAAATTTTTTTACTGCTGCCACATCTTCTTTTTTCTGAGGCTTGCGGATGTAGTGGTCGTGTACACTCACATGGGGAATGTCAATCGAACCCGAACGGGGCATGTGGCATCCTACGCAGTTATCGTTCACAGCTTTGCGTGAGGCAGTAGTCGCCGAACAGGTTTCATTCTTTTTTTCCGGCTGGTGGCAACTCATACATGCTTTGTTGAACACTTCTTTCCCGGTCACCTTCACGCTTACATGTGGATTGTGGCAGGTCACACAGGTAAGGCCCTCTTTATACGGTCGGAGGCTATGCGAAGAACTGGAATCACTTGTTTTAAGGGAGTTGATAAAACATTTACTCATCTTTAATCTGGCGGCATGAGAGGCCATGATGAACTCATCGTCTCCTCCCTGATAGCGGGGCATAAACACGCTGATAAAATCAGAAAGTACCATGCCCGGCTTGAAGTCGTAAAACGATTTGCCCGGCTTTAGTATCGCATTGCCTTGCAGGTGACAACGCATGCAGACATCAAACTGACGGTCTACCGCCAGCTTACCGGGGTTTACGATACTGTAGTCTATTGCCTTGCTGGTATCTATCCTTACTCCTGTTTGCTTCAACGCCACATGCACGCTTCCCGGTCCGTGGCAGCGTTCACAATCTATGCCGTGCATCACCTGGCTATATTTATTTTCAGATCCTTCCACAAATTCCGGATAGGCATTGTGGCAACTCATGCATTCCAATCCTACTTTACGGGAGAAACGGGTATTGGAACCTTTTTCAAAACCGGGCGGTAAGTCCCAGGTACCTTTTTGGGTATAAAAGGTCATAGGCATCTGATGCAAATAACCATTGGTATTGAAGATATGGGAGTTGGTATGCTGCCCCGAGCCAATAATGTAGTTTACCTGCTCGCTGCGGGAAAAGACGGTATCCTTGCCGGAGAGGCGAAACTCCCTTATGTAATACGCCTTGCCGTCCCAATAAGGGTGATAGTAAAAATTGCTTGCTTTGTCATAAATCACAGTATGCTTCTCAAACCGGGCCGCACTTTTCTCCCGGCTGGCCGTATCGAAGCTTTGCCCCATGCCGGTCTGAATAAAGCTCTGGTAAATTTCCATGTGACACTGCTTACAGGTATTGATGCCTACATAATGAGCAGTATCGTTATGTCCCAGCCAGGGGTCGTTGCTTGCTACAGGAGCAACCGGCTCGGATGGAGCATGCCTGCCATTCCCACAATAAGAAACCAGAAGCATGACCAGGAAGGCGAGGGTGATTAGCAGAAGGCTCCTGAAACGAAGTGTCATGGACAAAATTAAGGAATAAAATAAGGATTTTGGGATTTAGGATCTGGGGATTGAGGATTGAGGATTTTGGGATTTAAAAGGGAAAAACGATTGAGGATCTCATATTGGGGGGACTCTCCTTATTGAATCCGAAAATCCAAAATCCAAAAATCTCTTCTATCCCTTTTCAATCCGAAAATCCAAAAATCCTAAATCCAAAAATCCTTTCCTAGAGCATCTTCTGTAACATCAATTCATCCTTCCACCCGTCTTTTTCCCGGAGCCAGGACTTCTTGGTACCACAGATGCAGAAACCGAGATTCGTAAACAGCTTCTTGCTGGATTCATTGCCTTCGGTGATGTTGCAGTAGAGTTGATGGAGATGAATGGTATCGCGGCAGTATTCAATGAGGAGCTGCAGGGCTTCGGAGGCAAAGCCTTTGCCCCTGTCAGCTTCTTCGGCAATGAGCACACCCACGCCGGCCCGCTGATGCAGGGGATCAAAATCAAATATATCGATGCACCCGATGGCCTTGCCTGCAGGCAGACCTGCCTGCTGTGTCCTGGCTTGCGCGACGGTAGGCAGGCCTGCCTGCTGTGTCATGGCTTGCGCGACGGCAGGCAGGCAAATAACCAGGCGGAGCTGTTTGGCGGTGAAGATATCCTGATGTGCTTCGGCCAGGTACTGCTCCAGCACAAAACGGGAATAAGGGGAAATGGTATTACTCAGGTGCCAGATGCTGGAATCGTTTTCCCATTGGTAAACCTCATCGATATCCGATGGCTCCAGCGCCCTTAGAAACACTTTTTGTCCTTTAAGTAGTTGCATAACTAGCTATATTCTGTTCGCACTCCGGTAATACCCTTATTGATTTCAGTCATGGTGTAATAAGGCAGACGAAAGGAACCTTCCTGCAAGAGTGCTTCCATGTTCCATCCGTAACTGCATCCCAGCAATTCCTGTTTTTCCAATAGCGGAAGTAATTGATACAGGTAGTTGACCTGAGTCAGGTCCAGCTTCCACGTTCTTGCAAAAAAATGTTTCAGCGGGCTCAGGCAGGTGGCCACGCCAATATCGACCCGATGATAGCGCTGCACATCCGTTTGAAAAGCTGCACCCAACACTTCCGGCAAAAGCTCGCTGCCTGTTTTAATTTGTATAAAAAGAGATGGGATCTTTCTTTGCAACACGCTTTTGGTCAGCACTTCCAGAGGCACATTCAGGTCCCTGCCTTTGATGCTGAGTGAATGATAAAGTCCGTCAGCCACCAATCCAATATGAGGAGGGATGCGGCCGGCATGCAATACCACCAGGAAGACTCCCTTTTCGAGGTCGGTGAATTTTCCGGCTGTTATCGTTGGAAGAATATAAGTATCCATGACTTCTAATATTCGTTGACGGCTTCGCGCGGGTATTGCGATTGCGTTATTTTACCCGGACCAATGCTCCCTGCTTTCCACCGAGTAATCCTCTTCCCTCTTTCCAGATACCAATGATGGAGGTATGGTTAAGCGGAAACTCCAGGAATACATGCAACACACTGAGCAAAAACAACCAGTTGAAACCCAATTTATAATCCCATGCATAAAGTGCTACCGAAGCGGCCCAAAGCAACACGATGACACCCATGCGCAACTTGGAAATCTTATGCCAGCTGATCACCGTTGTTTTGGAAAACCAGTTAAGATAGTGGTAGGTGTACGCAAAAGCAATGAAACGCATGATTTTAATGCCTAGTGAGGTTTCGAAAATAACTTTCCCGAAATCGGCACCCTTCCCACCGGAAGCACTGAACATGTCATAAAGCTTGATATTCACAGCCTGAAAAAAACCGTAAGATTTGTGGGCATAAGCTGAAATAAGCGGTGGACCGGTATCGGCAAATACAAACAAAAAAGGGATAAAAAGGAAGACGGCAAAAGACAGATACCCGCTCCGGCTATGACTCTTTAATGCTCCATACAACACGAACAAACCGGTAAAGACGTATACGTGAATGAGTGTTGGCATAAAGATGGAAAAGATCAGGTAGAAATTTTTCGCAATGAGTGCCGCAACACATACGAGAGCAATGCCCGCAAAACGGGCAAAACTGTCTTTGATGACTACCATCACGAGGGCTGAAAAGAAAGCCACAAAAACAAAACTGTTGGAAAGCACTATCCACAGGTCGTGTACCTGGAAGGATTTGACATAGCGCAACACATACACGGAAACAAAGAGCAGGACAGCCAGGAATCCCAGCAACACAAAATCACGTTTGCCTTTGGTAAAATAGTTGCGTTCATGCAGCCAGGAAATCTCAGTCAGGTAGTGAGCCGGACCTAAAACAGCATATACAAACAGAAACAAATCAAAGGGGAGGTAAAATGCAACGAGGCAGGACACGACCATCAGTCCTATATTCAGGTAGTTGAGCTTATTGAGGGCCGTCATGGGTTGATTTCTCCGGTAAAGACTTCTACTGCCGGTCCTTCCAACCAGATATCGGAAAAGGAAGACTCCCCTGTACGCTTGAAATACACCTTCAACTTCCCTCCAAGTGTTTTTACTTCGCAGGAATCAGGGGTGCCGGAAAGACCAAGCAAATTGGCTACCAAGGCAGAGGCGGTAACACCCGTACCGCAAGCCAGGGTCTCATCTTCTACACCCCGTTCATATGTTCGAACAAAAAGATACCCCGGTTCACGTTCGATAAAATTCACGTTGGTTCCTTCTTTCACAAAACGCGGGGAGTTGCGGATGCTTCTTCCTTCATTGTATACATCATACAAAGCCAGTCCTTCTACCATCTTGACATAATGCGGAGAGCCGGTATCGAGGAAAAAATAGTCTCCCGTGTTTTTTATATGCGGCACATCATGCATACGCAGCTTAACAGACTTTCCGGAAACCTGTGCTTCATGCGTCCCGTCGGCGGCTAAAAAAGAGGCTTTGGTGGTACATAGTCCCAGCTTATTAGCAAACCGGGAGATACAACGCGCTCCGTTACCACAAAAGGTACCAAGGGCTCCATCGGCATTGAAATAAACCATTTCGAAATCAAAGCCGGTCTTCTCCCGAAGCAGGATCAAGCCATCGGCTCCTATTCCAAACCGGCGGTCGCATAAACGTGCGATGCGTTTCACATCGGTCGTGTCGAACAGGGACGACCGGTCATCTACTATCACAAAATCATTGCCCGCACCCTGGTATTTACTAAAGGAAATTTTCATGGTGATGTCAGTTCATCGGATTAGCTACACTGGCTTTCCGAACCTATTTCAGTTTGGAAAGAATGCTCTCGGAAACAACCTTTTCGTATGGACGAAACTCGTTCGTATACTCCAGGTGGAACACCGGAGCACCGCACTGCAGGTATATTTCATCGTCCAGTTTAAAAAGTTTCATATTCTCAGAATCGGCTAGTCCGTATAAAATTACCTTATTATGACTCATTTTATATCCTTTATAATTCAGAGGTGAGCTCCAGAACTCCACCGCACAAAATTGTCTTCCGTTGTTATGATCCTCTCTTACACCTGCCAGTTTAGCTGCTGCCGAATCACGTGAATTTACCGTGTTTTGAGCAACAGCACTGATGTTCATCAATTCTAGCGAACGCAAGGTAAGCAACTCGTCTTTCTTCAGAACTATGTCTTCCTGCTCTTTGTTGACGACCTGTACAGAATCGGGATTTCTCAAGGAGTCATTAACAGCTTTCCGGCTTCCGTTACTCAGCTGTCCTGTGCGCGTAGTGTCTTTATTAGCGGATGAAGGAGTTGCTGTACCTGAATGAACCGTGGTTACCGGCTTGGGAGTGTTTTTTTCAGCCGGAATCGTATTTTTGCCTGCAACATTATCGGAGGCGGATTCTTTGTGTTGCGTGAATGATTTATAGATGCTCAATTCCTTAACATACTGATCGAGCTTAAACAAAAAGAAGCCTCCGCCGAGGATTAAACCGAGAAGTAATCCTATAAAAAAAACTTGAAATTTATCTTTAAATCCGGGCATCTTTTTACGTCAAATAGCCATCAAAGGTATTGAAAAAGAGGGTGCTGTTAAAACTTGTTAAAAATAATTGCATCGACTAATAAAAGGAATAAAATTTGCGTGTTAGTAGGCAACAGCTTGAATTAAATAATCCCATAAACAACAAAAAAAAACACACCCATGAAACGTATCCTTGGAGCTTTTATGATTGCCGCAGTAGGCGGAGCTTCGGCACTTGGCCTGAATGCTGTTTTTCACAAGAATTCCGTGCAGATGGAATATGTCCAGTCTCCCCAAAATGTAAAATATGTCAACCAGGTAATGCCTCACTCCACCCCGGAAGGGGCGATAGATTTTACCACGGCTGCAGAAATGACAGTCCACAGCGTCGTACACGTAAAAACTGTCATGGAGGCACAAAACATGTCATACCAGATTGATCCTTTCCGGGATTTCTTCGGAGGCGGAGGCTTTCCGCAACAGCAACCCCAACTCCAGCAGGCTTCCGGATCAGGTATTATCGTTTCGTCTGATGGCTATATTGTGACCAACAACCACGTAATTGACAATGCACAGAAAATAGAAGTCACCCTGAACGACAAGCGGACTTACGAAGCCCGCCTCATAGGCCGGGATCCGTCGTACGATCTGGCGGTACTTAAAATAGATGAACAGCATCTTCCGGCTGTAGCTTATGGCAATTCGGATGATGCACGCATTGGCCAGTGGGTACTGGCTGTAGGTAACCCGTTTAACCTCACCTCGACCGTCACTGCCGGTATCATCAGTGCGAAGGCGCGTAACATTAATATAATTGATAATAATCCTTCAGCCGGAGTGAATGCGGTGGAATCGTTTATACAAACCGATGCCGCAGTCAACCCCGGCAACAGTGGCGGAGCCCTGGTCAATACCCGTGGTGAGCTGATTGGAATCAATACCGCCATTGCTTCACAGACCGGCAATTATGCAGGATACGCTTTTGCGGTACCTTCCAACCTCGCTAAAAAAGTGGTATCTGATCTGATTGCCTTCGGAGCCGTTCAACGCGCCTACCTCGGGGTGACCATACGTGATATTGATTCTAAACTTGCCAAGGAGAAAAATATTTCCAGCAGCGAAGGCGTTTATGTCAATAGCATCAATGAAGCCGGTTCGGCTGATGCCGCGGGAGTAAAAGAAGGAGATGTGATTACCAAGATAGATAACGCTCCGGTCAACTCCGTCCCCGAACTCCAGGAACAGGTAAGCCGCTTCCGCCCCGGTGACAAAATGTCTCTGACGGTAAAGCGTGGTGACAAAGAAGCGGTTCTTGCCGTCGTGCTCAAGAATAAAGACAACAACACCAAGGTAGTTGAACGCGAATCAATGGAAGTGACCAAAGCCCTGGGCGCCACCTTTGAAACCGTTTCGGATGAAGAAAAAGCCAAGTTGGGTATCAGCAACGGACTAAAAGTTACCAAACTGGAAGCCGGCAAACTAAAGAGTGCAGGCATCAAGGAAGGCTTTATCATCACCTCGATCGATAAGAAACAGGTAAACTCTAAAGAAGAATTGAAGTCGGTGCTGGAGAATAAAAAAGGAGGCATCCTGATCGAGGGCACCTATGCAAATGGTATGCGGGCATATTATGCATTCGGACTTTAAGGCAACATCACCACTTGATTAATCGCCGAAAAAGTCCTTTTCAAAGGGACTTTTTCGGCTTTGAGCCAAAATCCGCAAAATAATCAGGGCTCAACTTGATATAGCCATACAGAAGCAATAATTTTGCGGTTTGAATTTCGGGGAATCCGAAGCAGCGGGAACCTTCATAATACAACTGAAAATGAGACAGTTAAAGATAACGAAATCGATTACCAACAGGGAAAGCGCCTCGCTGGATAAGTACCTTCAGGAAATCGGACGCGAAGAGCTGATTACTGCTGAAGAGGAAGTGCAGTTGGCTAAAAAGATACGGGAAGGCGATCAGGTAGCGCTCGAAAAGTTAACGAAAGCGAATCTGCGCTTTGTGGTCTCCGTAGCCAAGCAATACCAAAATCAGGGATTGAGTCTCCCGGATCTGATCAACGAAGGAAATCTGGGCTTGATCAAGGCGGCACGTCGTTTTGATGAAACACGGGGATTTAAATTCATCTCTTACGCTGTATGGTGGATCCGTCAGTCTATTCTCCAGGCACTCGCCGAACAGAGCCGTATAGTGCGTCTTCCGCTCAACCAGGTTGGGGCACTCAATAAGATTAACAAAGCCTATTCCAGGCTGGAGCAACAATTTGAACGGGAGCCCAGCGCAGAAGAGCTTTCCTCCCTGCTGGAATTACCGATGGATAAGGTAGCCGACACCATGAAAGTAAGTGGCCGCCATGTATCAATGGATGCCCCATTGCTGAACGGAGAAGATAACAGCCTGCTGGATGTGTTGATCAACCACGATTCCCCCCGGGCGGACAATACCCTGATGAATGAGTCCCTGCAACGGGAGATAGAACGCTCCCTCTCCACCCTTACTGAGCGTGAAAGGGATGTCATCAAACTGTTTTTCGGCATCGGGCAGCAGCATGGGCTCACCCTGGAAGAAATCGGAGCCATGTTCGACCTCACCCGGGAGCGTGTACGACAAATCAAGGAAAAGGCTATTCGCCGGCTCAGACACAGCTCACGCAGCAAATTGCTGAAAGCCTACCTTGGCTAAATAAATGAGAATCAATTGATAAACAGGAGAAGGATAACTAAAAGATCCTTTTCCTGTTTTTTTTTACCCTGATCTCTGTCAACCTGTTCACATTTTTGGGGAACATTATATCACTTAATTGATCAACTAAACCAGCTTCTACTTACTTTTGCAGGCGATTTTACTGCACGTCATCCAAACACTAACACCCATGAACAGCGGAACTATGGACACCAAAAAAGGCAAAGCAAGTTTTGAATCGGAGCTCAAAAACTGGCTTGGACAAGAGCGGGCTGCGCTCGAATTCATTGGAATTACCGGCAACCTCTGGTACGACCGTTCGGTAGAACTGGTTTTGTTCCGCAATCAGCTGATTGATCGTAGCGCCAGCGAAATCATGAACCTCCACCAATATGCCAGGGATATTGTCAAGAAACCGATTCTGATCAGCGATACGCTGGCCCTAGCGGAAGAACTCCAAAAACTGGAGCTGGTCCCTTCCCGTATTGATATCGGCAAACTGGCAGCCGAGTGGAACCAGGAGAAAGAAAAGTCGGCCTCTGCATTTTTAACCTCCAAACTTGGAGAGTTTATTGGAAAAGAGAAATTCGCCCTTACACCGAAAGATGTGGTGTTGTATGGATTTGGCCGTATAGGTCGTCTCGCCGCACGGGAATTGATTTCCCAGGCTGGCAAGGGAGAGCAACTCCGGCTGAGAGCGATCGTAACCCGTGACAAGTCGGATGAAGACATTATCAAACGGGCTGACCTGCTCCGCAGCGACTCCGTACACGGTCCTTTCCCGGGAACGGTAATTGCCGATGTAGCGAAACGCTGCATGATCGTCAACGGACATGTCATTCACATGATTTCTGCTCCCAACCCCGAAACAATTGATTATACCGAATACGGAATCAACGATGCCTTGCTGATAGACAATACCGGTGTTGCACGTGATCGGGAAGGATTGAGCAAACACCTGAAGGCAAAAGGCATTTCCAAGGTATTGCTTACAGCTCCCGGCAAAGGCGACATTCCGAATATTGTACACGGGGTCAACCAAAAGGATTACAAAGCCAATGAAACAATTTTCTCAGCAGCTTCCTGTACCACCAACGCAATTGTTCCCGTACTCACCGTGATTCAGCAAAAGCTCGGAATTGAAAACGGACATATTGAAACCATTCACTCCTATACAAACGACCAGAACCTGCTGGATAATTTCCACCCCAAGTTCCGTCGCGGTCGTTCTGCTGCGGTAAACATGGTGATCACCGAAACAGGTGCCGACAAGGCTGTAGGGAAAGTACTTCCCGAACTGGCCGGAAAGCTTACCGGTAATGCCGTGCGGGTTCCCACCCCCGATGTTTCTCTGGCTATCCTTAACTTAACTGTTTCCCGTACCACCGGAAAAGAAGAAATCACCGAAATCATGCGGGACGCGGCATTGAACGGCGACCTGGTGGAGCAGATTCAATTCTCCTCCTCCAACGAGCTGGTCAGCAGCGACTGTACGGGCAACCCTTGTGCATCCATCTTCGACAGTCCTGCCACCATCGTAAGCAAAAACGGAAAGAACATTGTGTTGTATGTATGGTATGACAACGAATACGGCTATACCCGTCAGGTAATCCGCCTGGCAAAACATATTGCTGAGGTGAGAAGACTTACCTATTACTAGTACTTCTTTTATATAAAAACAAAAAACGCCCGAATGGGCGTTTTTGTTTTTAGGAATCAGCTGTTAAGTCAGGCCTGTTATTGCTTGACGAATTTGCTCTGGAAAGATTTGATTTTCCCGTTCACCATCAGCATATACATGCCGGCAGGCAGTTCGGCGATATCCAGGCTGAGTGTGTTTTTTCGTCCGGTCATTTGCTTTTCGGTTTTGAAAACCGTTTTCCCAACCAGATCCACAATGCTGATCTGGATGTATGAATCGCCTTCCTGACTGATCGCTACATTCAGCTGATTGTTGGCCGGGTTCGGAAAAACCGATTCCACTTCAAACTGATCGAGCGGACCAACCATGATCGTTCTCAGACCATGCACCTGGCCGTTCATATCGGTTTGAACAATCTGATAATAGCAAGCGGCATCCGGCGCCTGATCGTCGTCCAGCATATAAAACCGGGTGGTGCTGGAATTTCCTGCGCCTTTTATTTTTCCAACCTCTACAAATGACTCTCCATTACTCCGGGCACGGCTGATAGTAAAGTAATCGTTATTGGTTTCGCTGGCGGTAGACCATTCGAGTCTGACCGATTTATCCATCCTCGCACCGGTAAAGGTTAACATCTCAACAGGCAATGGCATAATACCCGCACAGCCTGAATTCACATAACTCAGCGCCCGGGTGCTCATATCAAACATTGCCAGCTCACCGTCACTGATAGGAATGTGACTGTCGTAATATACCTCATCGAAGCAACCGGTGGCATGATCCTGAATAGTCAGGTATCTGTTGGCACCAGGGCTGTTACTGAAACGCCCGAGTCCATCCACATTATTGCAGAATAAGGCATAGAAGGTGCTTCCTGCAGGGCCAAACGCAAAGCCTGTATAAGAAGGGTTCGCCCCCATAAACACCAGCACTTCTGAAGCCGCCGGAATAACTCCTCCCGGAGGAGCGTACACCACAGTAGAACCGGAGTTGGTGTTTATCTGAGCAATATAAGCCGCATTGGCTACAAAACCTTCGGCACATCCCGTACAGAAACTGACCCCTCCATTTTGGACGGAAGGAACTGTAACGATCAGATCACTCACATTCACCGCCGTATTACCGGTAGAGAAAGACATCATTTCATTGACGCCTTCCTGGTCTTCACAAGAGTTTACCAGAATACTTTCAATGAGCGGATTCGAAGAACAGGCTCCTGCAGCACGTACCATCACATCGTCAAAATAGATGGTTCCTCCAAAGGTGAATACAAAACGCACCTGTGTGGTATTTGCCGTTAGTGTAAAGAAGTAATGTCGCGGAGAAGTAGGTATACCAACAACAGGATTCGGAGTGGCATCGATCAGGGATGCACCAAGCGTGGTCCACACCCCAGCCTCGAGTGCTTGCACCTGTATGGAAGAGGTGTTTGCTGCCGGAGCTTTGGCCCAGAAGCTCAACAAATCAGGAGCGGTTGCAAAAGCAGGAGAAGTCAATGTTCCCGAGCCCGTAAATTTAAGCGCATTCGGGTTTCTACCGTAATTGAAACTACCGCTCGTGTAGGAGATCCATCCCGCCGTAGCAGTAAAGCCGGTGGTGGTGGTGGGTATATTCGCATCGGTAGTGGTATTTGTAAACTGCTCATCCACCAGATAGGTCGGCCCGCCTCCAATAATGTCAAATGCGGTGCTTGTTGTGGTGGTCAATGCCCCTGAGGTGGCGTTAAGCGTGAGACCCACTCCACTCACCGTATGCGTGAGCGTAGTAAATGTTGCTACACCGTTTACAGCAGCAACCGATACCGGAGTCCCGGTAAGTGTTCCGGTGGAAGTTAATGAAATGTTACCGCTGAATCCTGTCGCCACGTTGCCGCAGGCGTCAACAGCCGCTACAGTGACAGCAGGAGCCATCGCGGTATTCACACTGGTTGTAACCGGCTGGATCGTAAATGCCAGCTTGGTCTGCACCACACTGATCAGGTTTTTACCTGCGGCAGTGTTGATGGTAGCGAATGGCGCAGTTTGTGAACTGGTAGCCGAACTGGCTACTGTAATGTTGGCATTGGTGATGCTCAAACCAAATTCCTGTCCGCTCAAACTTCCGGTAGTACCAATACCGCAGTTCAGGGAAAGACGTACGGAAAGATTTTTGGTTGAACCATCGGGCACTGTATAGCTGAACCCGCTAAACACAATCTGATTCGGACCTGTTGTGACAACCCCTTGAGCCAGGTGAGTATTGGTTGTCAGTTCAAACAAATCCACCGATTTAATTGATGCTGCCCAGTCAACCACCTGGTTGGCTGAACCGTTATCGGAAAGGGTGAGTCCGGTGACAATGGTAGGCAATGCATCAGCATCAGCAGCTCCGCCTCCGTCACGTACTGTAAACTGCCAAACCTGTGTACCTCCACCAATTGCCAGCGGACCGGCAGTATTCGTAAGAGATGAAATGGAAGCGGCTTCGGATGCAGCAATGGCAATAACATCGGAGGCATTGGAGACCACAGTAGAAGAGGTGGTGACATTGCCTGTCAATGGCAAGGTAGTCAGGTAACAATTACCGGTGCTGTTAAACTCGTACACGGCAAAGTAATAGGTATGTCCTGCAACCAACCCTGTTACCGTTACACTTGTACCTGTTCCGTTGTACACGACAAAGTTACCTGCTCCAATCTGAGTGCCTGATCCATAAACAGTATTTGCTGTATAAGCCGTTCCGGCCACAGGGTTGGAACTTACTGCTCCCCCATCTTGCACCAATACGATCTGATTTGTTCCGTCTCCGTTGGTCCAGCTGACAGTGGTAGCCACATTCGATGTGGAAGTGAAGACGATTCCGCTTGGCTGAATAGTCGGAGGGGTACAACCCGGCACCGATATATTGACTTCATCGATTCCCAAATCGGTATTACCATAGTCGGAGGTAGCGGTAAATTTCACTTTACAGGTGGTACTGGTAGACGCGCCCAGGTTTACAGTATACATCGTCCAGCCCGAGGTAGTGGTTACCTGCAGCAGGCTTGCCCCGTATGCACCTCCACCGTTGGTGGAGAGGTATACGTTCAGCACATCCGATCCGTCAGGGTTGTTATACCAGAAGGTCATCGTCTTGGTACCGGCAGGAGTAAAATCAATGTTTGGGGTAATCAAATCTCCTGTAGAATTATTAGAGGCACCATAGGAATTGAAACGGGCAGAATGAGAGGTACTTAAAGCACCCAGGGGGGTATAACCTCCGGCGTTACCAAAGGTCCATCCGGTGGAATAATCCTCCCTGTGCCACTGATCCGAACCGGCACCTACACTGCTCCAGGTACAGGGAGGTAAGGTATTGGCAACAGTCCAGCTCGCTTCAAATGTTTCGGAGTATGGAAGAGGAGAAGTACAACCCGCAGTGGTAGTAGCATTGCCACTCAGGAAAGTGGCGGTGCGGTAACACATCGTTCCGGGGGTGTATTCGTAAATGGCGTAGTTGTATTGGGTGCCGAGTGAAAGACCGGTCATGTTCAAAGAAGTACCCGTTCCGTCATACACCACATAGGCATTTCCAATGGATGAACCCGAACCGAAAGCTGCGTTGGCAGTATAGGTAGTACCACTGGTAGGATTGGTATTGGGTACGCTGGCACCCGAAGAAGCCAGGATCAGTACATTCGTACCTCCATTGAGGTTCCAGCCAATAGTCATGGTACTGCCGTTGACGTTGCTGGAAGCAAAAGTCGTCGGAGCCATAGCAGGAGGTGTACAGGCCCCGCCGGTAATATTTATTTCATCAATACACTGATCGGAAGCACCGAAGTTGGATGTTCCTGTAAATTTGATTTTACACTGACTCGTAGTCGCGTTTGTCAGCGTAACAGAATATTGTGTCCAGGCAGCAACGGTAGTGAGTGTTTTAAGTGAAGCCGACCATGTTGCCCCACCGTCAGTAGAGAGATACACGTCCACCTGATCTGTTCCTCCCGTATTCACATACCAGAAAGTCATTGTTTTGGCACCCGCTGCACTGCAATCCAATAACGGAGTGATCAGGTCACCCGTTGTTCCGCTGGCAGCATCGTAGGTATGGAAACGAGCGGAGTGCGATGTTCCATTGGCTCCGTTGCTGGGGTAGGTATTTCCTGATCCGGAAGACCAGCCGGTTGTATAACTTTCCTGGTGCCACTGATCGTTACCCGCACCTGCACTGCTCCAGGCACAGGTAGGAGTCACCAGTGTGGTGGGTGTGGTCCAGGCCGACTCGAAATTCTCGGTATAAGGTAAGGTTGCCACACAGGCGGCGGCTGTTACCGTTTGCGCACCTCCTGCAAAAGCACTGCCGGCACTCGTTCCGGAAGCAAAGGTCAGGTTGGCCGAAGTGATGGCGGAAACAATGACCGTATGGCCAACTGTTGCTGCAGCGGTAACATCGGCTGTAATGAAAAAATATCCTGTTGTTGCCGCATTGATTACCTGTGTCAGCCCTGTAAAGGAGTGAGCTCCATTACCCAGTGTAGTAGTGATATTTGACCCGATCTGAGCGGCTGATGCAAAAGTGTTAGTCGTTGAATACCAAAGTTGGAATTGGGTAAGATCAGCTGCAACGTAAGTTCCCGTAGCAGTGGTAAAGTTCACTGTATTAATCGTAATATTCGCTCCGGTAATGGCTGTGGAAAAATTATAGATGACATTGTGTGTGGAGTTTTGGCTCACATTCCCTGCCGCTACCGCCGGATTAGAAGAAGACAGGGTGCTTGTAGCACCTGATACCGCTGTTGACCCGGAAAAGACAGTATTCGCATTCCGGAAAGTCGTTCCTGAGCTCCCGGCTGCCCAACCATAAACTCTTACCGTAAGGGTACTGCCGGAAGGCACGACAATGCTCAATCCCCCTGCAGAAGAGGTAGTCAGTGTACTTGAACTCACAGAAAAATTACCTCCTGCCTGCGCAGAAGTAGCAAATCCGTCCGTAGAATAATAAAAAGCGGCACTCATTGTTGAAGAGGAAACCGACATATCTACAGAAAGAGTAGTGATCGTCAATGTATTCCCGGCTGTTGGTGACATGGTATACTCATAGTAAGCGGTTAGATCCAGGGATCCTGAATTATAACTGCTGCCATACATAAAGTTGGTACCGAACGTAAAACTTGCCGTTCCGGCTCCTGCAGTTGGTGTGGTTGCTGTAACATTTCCAGATACCGTTGGCGTACCTGAGTTTCCTGTCAATGGCCAGGTACTGCTTGCTGCAGTAGCAAAAACCTGCTGACTCAGGAGACAAGCAAAGGCGAGCAGACAAAAGAGGTGTTTGTTTTTTACCATGGTATTACAGAATAAATGAGTCAATACGAAGAAGTATATCGGTTGGCAGAACAGGCACAGTTGGGAGTATTCTATTTTACGAGAATGCACACAAAAGGTTGCTCTAAACTAATACGTTAGGGGCGGTTTCGGTCTTTCTTGTTGAAGGAAAAACGTCAAGGGTATTCGCTTGTTTAAATGATGTTACTAATGTAGGTCAGATATTTGACCTGGCAATGGGTAATACACTGATTTTAAGGTTAAATCACGATAAGTTTACGAACAGGATATGTTGGAAACCTTTACGGTTCATATGCGTAAAACAATCTTCCCTCTGCTCTTTCTTCCTCCTTCGCGCTTTTCCGGGAAAGGCTTACCTTTACGCTAACAAATCGCATAAACGGCAGGCGCTTCATGAAATCATTCCAGATTCCCGAATTTTACCATAGTCCGGTCATTTCCCGGATCAAAAGCCTGCGCAAGACAAGCGACCCAAAAAAGAAGGACTTCCGCCCTACCGTACTTGATTTCGGACCGGTCACTTTCTATATTGCCAGGCATTTCGGTTTTTGTTACGGGGTAGAAAATGCCATTGAAATCTCTTTCCGGGCCATCGCCGAAAACCCGGGCAAACGCATCTTCCTGCTCAGTCAGATGATACACAACCCGGATGTGAACAACGACCTGACCAGCCGGGGCGTTAAATTTCTGATGGATACGGAAGGCCGGCCCATTATTCCCTGGTCCGAGCTCCGCTCGGATGATATTGTCATTATCCCTGCCTTCGGCACCACCCTGGATATTGAACAAAAGCTAAAAGCCCTGGGTATTGAACCTCACCGCTACAACACCACCTGTCCTTTTGTTGAGCGTGTATGGAAGAAGTCGGAGAAGCTGGGAGCAGAAAAATATGCAATCATTATTCACGGCAAGCACAACCATGAGGAGACGCGTGCAACCTTTTCCCGCAGTGAAGTCAACGCTCCTGCCATCATTATCAAAAACCTGGAAGAAGCCAAAAAGCTGGGAGCCTTTATCCTGGGTAAGCTGGATGAAACCGGTTTTCGTAAGCTTTTCCAGGAACGCATCTCTCCGGGGTTTGACCCGCTAAACGACCTGCACCGCATCGGCGTTATCAATCAAACCACCATGCTGGCAACTGAAACGCAGGAGATAGCCGACTATTTCAGAGGAGTGATGCGCGAAAAACATGGAGAAGAAAATCTGAGCGCCCATTTTGCGGATACACGCGACACCCTCTGTTATGCGACCAATGAAAACCAGGAAGCTACCTATGGATTGCTGGAGACAGCTGCCGATCTGGCCATTGTGGTAGGAGGATATAACAGCTCCAATACCTCTCACATCGTTGAGCTCTGTGAGCAAAAATTACCTACTTATTTTATTTCAGGGCCGGCTGAAATCCTCTCATCCCAAACCATACGTCATTGCCATTTCCAGCAGCAGGAAGTATTGGAAACAAGTCCTTTCCTCCCGGCCAAAACTCCGGTCAGGATTATTCTCACCAGCGGGGCTTCCTGCCCGGACAGTGTGGTAGATGCGGTACTGCAGCGTATTGTTTCTTTTTTTCCAGGAAGTAAAACACAGGAGGAGATTCTGGAGGAATTGCAGGCGTGAGTGCCTTAAACGGCTTTAGGGTCTTTCACTTCCTGATCGAGCAACTTCAGATCGTAGACGAGTTTTAACACAAAGTCCAACTGTTCTTCCCGGCTGAGGTCGGAGTTATCCAGTACGACAGCATCATCTGCCTTACGCAACGGGTTTTCTGTACGGTGGGAATCTTCGTAGTCGCGAGACAGCAGGTTTTTCTTTACTTCTTCAAAAGTCACTGTATTGCCTTTGGCTGTAAGCTCATCCATCCTGCGCCGGGTACGGATATCGGTATCGGCGGTCATAAACACTTTCAATTCGGCATCCGGAAAGATATTGGTTCCGATATCGCGCCCGTCCATGACCACTCCCTTATCTTTCCCCATTTCCCGCTGAATGCTGGCCATCATTTCCCGTACTTCCTTCAATACACTGATGTGACTTACGTTTTTAGAAACTTCCATCTGACGGATTTCCTTTTCCACATTCTCCCCGTTCAGGTAGGTATCCGAAGCTTTGGTGGATGCATTATACTGAAAAGAAAGTGCTATACGATCGAGCGCCTTCACAACTTCTTCCCGCATAAATACCGCATCCTTGATGATGCCCTGACGGAGGCAATACAGGGTAACCACGCGGTACATCGCACCCGAATCCACGTAATTATACCCCAGCTTGGCAGCCAGTGCTTTGGCAAGCGTGCTTTTCCCGCAGGAGGAGTATCCGTCTATGGCAATCGTGATTTTACGCATGGTATGCCACAAATATAAAAGTTAATGAGCAACTGTTCTCCTGAATTTCATGAACAATTCACTCACAACTTTCAATCCGCAGGATTTTCGATTAGAAGTTAAGAAGAGGTTATTGGCGGGTGTAGAAATCACTCAGGCTGGTGGTGATCGAAAAGGTATTTGAGCCGCCGGCAATGGAGTATACAGCATGCCCGTAGCTGAGGTGGAATTTGTAAATCCTGAACCCAAAGCCAAAGGAGGTACCCACCAGGCCGCGTCTGGAGTCCACAATCATTTCTTCCCTGCGTTCATAATTATAACCAATCCGGATATTGAAATTCTTGGTCAGCAAAAGTTCCCCGCCAAACACCAGGTGACGCATGAGCTTATCTCCGAAGATCTTGAATCCATTCTGTTGAATAGCTGCTCCGGTAAGCGGATCAGTCGTCTGAGGCGGGTTGGCAGGATCTACATAGGTAAGGTCCCACATTTGCAGGTGTGTGCCTGTTATGGATAAACGGAAAGGTGCATGTTTGGGCTTAAAAGAAACACCAGCGAGAATTTCGAAAGGAAGGGGTTCCTGGTTGCCTGTAGTATACTCTTTAAGCTCTCGTCCCATATTCCGGATGAGCAGGGAAGCGGAGAAATTCCTGCGGGCACAGTAATAGTTCAGTCCAAGGTCTACCGCAGCACCGGAAGAAGTATAGGTATACAGCTGAGAATAGATGAATTTGGCATTTGCACCCACACTGATCTGGCGATTTGAATCTGCTTTCCCTAAAGGACGGCCATAGCCCAGGTTGAAGGAGTAATCGGCTGCCGAAAAATTTCCAAGATCAGCACCCGTAGGATCAGCCCCCCTGAATTGTCCATAATCAACGTACTGGATATTACCGTTGAAGGTTCCTATATTGCTGAAATGCCGGGCATAGGATACAAAGCCATAGTTGACATTGACATCCGGCAGGTACTTGGTATAGTTAACGGCCAACTGGTTATTCTGACTGGAATCGAGCAGAGCCGGATTGATAACGGAAAGGTTCAAGTCGTGGTCCTGGATACTGATGACTGTTCCGCCCAGCGAAGTGGCTCTCGCAGAGTTAGAGAGGTCCATGAATTCATATATTGCAGAGCCGCCCACCTGAGCAAAACCCTGAACACAAAGAAATAAGAAAGCAGGAAGTAATCGTTTTCGCATGGACACGCTAAAATTCACTTGCAAAGTAAGAAAAAACTCTAACAACTGAAAATAACGGAACAGGCTTCGGGATATTGTATCCTCCTGTTTTTTTGTTCAGGATGCCTTTTCCAGGCTTTTTTCCACCTTCAGGTTGATTGGGTTTTCCACTTTTTCTTTCAGAAGCGCGATACGCAATACATCGCTCATCTTTTCGACATAGTGAAATTTGAGATCACGGATATACTCTTTCTTGATCTCATCCACATCTTTTTTATTGTCAATGCAGAGCACAACCTCCTTGATACCGGCCCTTTTAGCAGCCAGCAGTTTTTCTTTGATCCCACCTACTGCAAGCACCCTTCCGCGCAGGGTGATCTCCCCTGTCATGGCCAGGTTAGGTCTGACTTTACGCTGGGTAAATGCAGAGGCCAGAGCAGTAAGCATGGTCACACCGGCTGAAGGGCCGTCTTTCGGCGTCGCTCCTTCGGGCACGTGAATGTGTACGTTCCAGTTATCGAACACGGCGGCATCCATATTCAGCAATTCGGCATGAGCCTTCAGGTATTCCATGGCAATCACAGCCGACTCCTTCATCACATCGCCCAGGTTTCCGGTCAGGGTTAACTTTCCTCCCTTGCCTTTGCTGATACTGGTTTCAATAAAGAGGATATCCCCTCCAACCGGTGTCCAGGCCAGTCCTGTCACTACACCTGCCACATCATTGCCCTGGTAACGGTCTTTCTGGTGGGCAGGACCCAGAATCTTCATCAGGTCTTTTTCGGTCGGTACTTTGTTGTATTTTTCCCGCATGGCCAGGCTCTTGGCCGAGCTGCGAATCACTTTGGAGATGGCTTTCTCCAGTCCACGCACACCCGATTCACGCGTATAGTTCTCAATCAGAAACTCTACCATTTTATTATTAAGTGTGAGCTGGGTCTTCTTCATCCCGTGCTCTTCAAGCTGCTTTGGAACGAGGTGACGCCGGGCAATCTCAATCTTTTCCTCCACGGTATAACCGGTCATCTCAATGATCTCCATCCGGTCGCGCAGGGCAGGCTGGATCGCGCTCAGGGAGTTGGCGGTGGCAATAAACATGACCTTACTCAGGTCATAATCCATCTCAATGTAATTGTCGTAAAAAGTAGAATTCTGTTCCGGATCCAGCACTTCCAGCAGAGCCGATGAAGGATCTCCGTGAAAATCGCTGCCTACCTTGTCCACCTCATCCAGGATAAATACCGGATTGGAAGCTCCGGCTTTCTTCAGATTCTGCATGATGCGGCCTGGCATAGCACCGATATATGTCTTGCGGTGTCCACGTATTTCCGATTCATCTTTCAGACCACCCAATGACATTCGCACATATTTCCTTCCCAAGGCACGTGCAATGGATTTGCCCAGGGAGGTCTTACCTACTCCTGGAGGACCGTACAGGCAGATAATCGGGGATTTCATATTGCCTTTCAGCTTCAGCACAGCCAGGTGTTCGAGGATACGTTCTTTCACCTTTTCCAGTCCGAAATGATCTTTGTTCAAGATCTTATCCGCTCTGCGCAAGTCGAAATTGTCTGTGGTATAAATTCCCCACGGCAATTCCAGCAACAGTTCGAGGTAGTTCATCTGCACAGAGAATTCGGCAGAGTTCGGATTGATTCGTTCGAGGCGTTTCAGCTCTTTCTCAAAAGTCTCGGCATTATCTTTCTGCCACTTCATCCCTTTCGATTTCTCGCGCAGCTCCACCACTTGTTGATCTGTACCATTACCACCCAACTCTTCCTGGATGGTTTTCATTTGTTGTTGCAAAAAGTATTCCCGTTGCTGCTTATCCAGATCCACCTTCACCTTGGTCTGAATCTGGTTCTTGAGTTCCAGCATCTGCAACTCCTTGGTCAGATTCTCGAGAACCAATATAGCCCGTTCTTTCAGGTCGGCCACCTCGAGCATCTTTTGTTTTTCAGCAACAGGAGCATTCATGTTGGATGAAACAAAATTGATGAGGAAGGAAGGACTGTCAATGTTATTGATTGCAAAGGAGGCTTCGGTAGGTATATGCGGACTTTGTTTGATGATATGCAGGGAAGTGTCTTTCAGAGAGGAGACCAATGCCTGAAACTCTTTATCGCTTTTTGCGGGCCGGGTTTCGGGAAACACCTTTACTTTGGCCTTCATGTATGGCTCCTGCTCGATTACCTGATCAATCAGGAAACGGCGTTTACCCTGAATGATCACGGTGGTGTTACCATCGGGCATACGCAGCATCTTGATGATATAAGCCACGGTACCAACTGCATTTACTTCCTCCGGTTTAGGATCCTCTACATTGTCGTTTTTCTGTGAAACCACACCGATGGTCCGGTCGGCTTTATAGGCTTCCTTGATCAGGCGGATGGACTTGTCCCTTCCCACGGTAATGGGAATGACAACTCCCGGAAAAAGGACGGTGTTGCGCAAAGGAAGGAGAGGCAATAAATCAGGCAGTTTTTCCTGGTTCATTTGTTCCTCGTCTTCAGTAGATAGCAGGGGAATAAACTCGTGGTCATCGTCTACGATGGGGTTCATTCCTATCTCGTCAAATCCAAAATTATCGTGCATGTCCATAATTGTCATTTTAATAGTGGCAGGAAGAAAGCAATTGACATGCCATTGGGGAAAACCCGACAGAATGGCACAGAATGAATCTACACAGCCGGAACCGGTTTGCGGAGCGGAGCGGTCAGCTGAAACAGGTAAGAGAGTATTTTTCGTTCTTTTTCGTCAAAAATGAGCTCACGGCGTTCAAAAACACGGGTGGCAACCTCCAGGGCCTTATCCAGTTCGTAGGTTGCCCCTCCCGCAATGCCTCCCCAGGAAAAATCAGGTACAAAGGTGGGCGGGAATCCCCCTCCAAAAATATTGGCACAAACCCCTACCACAGTACCTGTATTCAGCATGGTATTGATGCCGGTCTTGGAATGGTCGCCCATCATCAGTCCACAAAACTGCAAGCCGGTTCCAATCTGTTTCTTTTCCAGGTAGTTATATAACTTTACTTCAGCGTAATTGTTCTTCAGATTAGAGTTGTTCGTATCGGCTCCCAGGTTGCACCATTCGCCCAGCACCGAATTGCCTAAAAAGCCATCATGGCCTTTATTGGAATAACCGATGATCACCGAATTGCTCACCTCTCCTCCTACTTTGGAAAATGGACCAACCGTAGTGGGCCCGTAAATCTTCGCACCCATTTTCAGGGTGGAATGCTCTCCCAGGGCAAAAGGTCCCCGGATGATGGATCCTTCCATGACTTCTGCATCTTTCCCAATGTATATGGGTCCGGTCAATGAATTCAGTATGGCACATTCTACCATGGCTCCTTTTTCAATAAAGAGCTCCTTTCCCATCAGGGTATTGGTAGCACTCAATGGTTCTGATTTCCTGCCTCTGGTCAATAAGTCATAATCTTCCCGTATGGCTTCCCCGTTCAAGCGGAACACGTTCCAGAGGTATTGGAGTTGAAGGAACGTTGCTTGGGATTCCATGCGTGATGTAAAAACAAAGGCTTCCGGGTTCCAACGCTGTTTTCCAGAATTAACGGCTATCAGCGTAGTATTTTTAACCAGCCCCTGCCCTTCCCGGAGGGATTTTATTTCCTGTATCAGGGTATCATTCGGACTAATGCTTCCATTCACCCACACATTATCTGTCTGACCATCAAAGTGCAGGGGGAATTTTTCCTGGAGGTAGTCTGCGGTAAGAAACGACGCTTTCCCTCCCAACCGTTTCTCCCATTTCTCGCGGATGGTGAGTATGCCGAAACGCATTTCGGCTACCGGTCGCGTGGCGGTCAGTGGCAGCAGGTGGTTCCGGACTGTAATATCATCAAATAGAATCAGGTTCATGAGGTCTTGGCGTGTTTGATAATCACAAACATACTGCCGGTATCGGCATACCAGGCTTTGTTTTTCAAACCGAGCAGGCCGGTTACGCCGTTGAATATGCCGGCCAACAATTTAAACTGGTAGCGCTCCAGGCGGCTGCCCAGGAACTCGGCATCGGCACATTGTCCGCTGGCACTGTGATGCACAATGGTCAAGCCGTGAGGCTTCAGGGCCAATGCAAGCGTTGCCGGAGTAAAGTATTGTATATGCTCGTAGGGTTTGAACTGAAACCAGCGTTTACCAAAAAGCTTACGTTGCGTGGACGAATAGTCAGGCGTGATCAAAGCAATGGTGCCGTCGGGTTCCAGGATATCCTTCAGCTTCTGAATGGCTTCGGTTAGACCGGGCAAGTGTTCTATCACATCGAACAGGGTTATCAGGTCGTATTTACGGGTGATGGTTAATTGTTCAATGGGTGTTGTAGAGACACGGATGTTTTTCTGTTTCAGCTTGGCAATCATGGTCGGATCCAGCTCTATGCCTTCGACATCGTTCCATCCGTTGCGTTGAAGCACTTCAATGAAGTCGCCTGCCGCACATCCTATATCCAATGCCTTATCCCGTTTTTTACCCAGGAAAGGCACGATGCCTGCATACCACTTTTCAAAGGTCATGACACGCAGACGGGCATTCAGCTCGTAGTTCTCATAACCAAACTGGGTGTTATTGAAATAGTCGCTGGCATAGAGCTTATACAACTCTTCCGTCTTGATACGTGGATTCACATATACAAACGAACAGTCCTTACACTGCACAATGTGAAAATTCTGAATGAGGTATTTCTCCTCAAAACGTTCACTTCCGCAGACTGCACACGGATAAGACTGATGATTAAATGTTAATGCCATGCAAGAAGTTTAAACAGCTGTTTTTCGTGATTGATAATAGATGAGGCCCACAAAACAAATGAGTGTTACAATGATCAAACGGGTTACAGGGCCAGTCGGATACTGCCCTTCAGCCAGCATGGGCTTTACTTTGGAAAGGCGATCCTTGATTTCATTGGCCGTGTTGGCATACTCGGCGGCACTCACCGAGTCCTGCATGGCCTTGCTGGTACGCGACATATTTTCGTATACCGCATACGCATCTTTGTTGATGTGAATCGCTTTGCGAAACTCTTCCATCGCCTCCTGGTGCTTGCCGGTGTTTTCGTATACCGCTCCGATATTGGCGTATGCATCGGCATACAGGCTGTCGTACTTCACCACACCCTTAAAACATTCGAGCGCTTTTCCGTAATCATGCGCATTAAAATAGTACACTCCCAGATTGTTACGCGCTCCTCCGTAGGAGGGACGTATCTCCAGTGACTTGTTATATGCTTCCAGGGCTTTGTCTTTCTGCCCCATGGCCATGTAAGCGATACCCAGATTAAAAAACACTTCCGGATCCTTATCCCATATTTTTATTCCTTCCTGGTATTCCTTCACTGCCGTATTCAGAAACTGTTCCCGCACTACCGGGTTGCCTTCGTTTTCGCCTTTCGACCGGTATTCGCTGGCTACAGCAAAATGAACGCGGGCGCTGTTTGGCTGGGTAGTCAAGCCCGAGGTGAACAGGCTCACATTGTCTTTCCAATCGGGAATGCGGGAAAGTGTTTCCACCAGGTATAAGCCACAGACTGCCAGTAATACAAACCGCATGTTCGCCGGAAGCGTAAGCTTGGAGGCTTTCAGATCTACCGAAAACAATTTACCCAGCAGGAATACGATGGCAATACAAAAACCGAGTGAAGGCAAAAAGAGAAAACGCTCGGCAAAAGTTGCCAGGATCTTCACGATGAGGTTGGAGGTGAGTATCAGTGTGGAAATGTAAAAGATGATGCAAAAGGCATAAATGTCTCTCTTCCACACCCGCACCGCAGCATAGCCCAGGAGACCGGCATACAGGAGCAAGGGAACAAAGGCCCGGTAGTCGCTCCATCCGATGATTGGAAAGGTGTTGAAGGAATAGTCCCAGCTCAACGGGAAAGGAAAAAACAACAGCCGCAGGTAACGTCCCATCATGCTGAAGTTCGTGGCATACATGTCCGACAGGTTGGTAGCGGCCATGAGAGAGTTGTTTACGGTATCGGGCTTCAGCCCGCTGAAGGTTAAGCTGCTCAATACGTTTACACGGATAAGGAAATAGACTCCTACAATGCCCAGCACAGGCAAGGAATGCATCAGCACCTTTTTGATCGACCAGTCGGTAAACGTATAGAGCATCACCGGGATAATGACAAACAGGGTCATGCTGTTTTCTTTGCAGAGGATTGACAGGAAGAAACAGATACCAGTATAAACAAAGTACTTGATATACGGTTTTCCGGAAGCGGCGTCACGCAACCCGTCTGCATATTTCATCATGTTCAGCAGGCAGGTAATCGCAAACAGGAAGCCGAGGATCTCATCCCGGCTCTTAATGTTAGATACCACATCGGTATGGAGCGGATGCAGCACAAACAAGGCTGTGATAAAGAGTGCGACGAGCGGATTGAACTGTTGCAGCAAACGCAAGAGAAACCAATACAGGACCACACACCCCAAAGCATAGAAAAACACATTGAAGAAATGGTTCACCAGCGGGTTTTCTCCGAAGAGTGCCGTCTCTGCCCAAAAATTCAGCAACACTACCGGACGGTAGTTGGCATCGTTGGCTTTGTTAAAGCCCATGAGCGATCCCTGACCCACAATCTTAGGAATGGCTGCTAGTCCCCCATCCCGTATGTATTCGTTTTTGCGGGTATAGATGTCGTCATCCAGGGCATAAAAATTACCGATGGAGTTGGCATACAACAAAAAACTGGCCGCAAACACCACTGCGGGCCAAAGCCATTTGCGGGAAGATGTTGATTTAGCTGTTGATTTAGGAGCCTTTGCCTGAGGTTTAGCCATACAGGGCTAAAATACTAAAAAAGAATTTGGGATTTTCGGATTTTGGGATTTTTGAATTTAAAAAGTGAAAATTAGGAGCGGGGTATTTCTGGATTGATAAAGCATATTTTCGGATTTTTGGATTTTCGGATTTATGAATTGGGTGATTTAAAAATGAATAGTAGTAACTAAAAACTATTAGCTAGTTTGGATAATAAAATGCTTATGGCATTAAAGTAAAAAGCCCTTTTCTGCTATGCAGAAAAGGGCTTTTTTAGCGTTATCTTATCCCGGGAGAACTATTCGAAAATCAAAGAATTTTTCTTTTTCAATCCGAAAATCCAGAAATTCGAAAATTCGAAAATTCTTAGTCCTTACCTTCCTCTTTAGGAGCGGTCTTAGCCGCATCCTTCTTGGCGTATTTGGTACGGAATTTATCGATACGGCCTGCAGTATCTACAAACTTCATCTTACCGGTATAGAACGGGTGAGACATGTGGGAGATATCCAGCTTTACCAGTGGATATTCTTTACCGTCTTCCCAAACAATAGTGTCTTTGGTATCGGAGCAGGATTTGGTGAGGAACGAGTATTCGTTCGACATATCTTTAAATACACAGAATCTGTAATTATCCGGGTGAATTCCTTTTTTCATCTTATTCGGTTTTTTAATTAGGATTGCAAAAATAGAAAAAAATACTGAAATCAAAAGCTTTACCCTTAAAATATTTCGCGTTTTGAGCCGTTCTTTACGTGTTTATGTATCTTTAATGCCTTAATGATTGCCTGATGTCCCGGAAAATTCTTGTATTTATAGCGTGCTTCACCCTTTGTTTCGGCATATTTTCCTGCAAAAAGGATAAACTCCTGACAGATACGAGTGCCCGCCTGCGTTTTTCGGCCGACACCCTCTTTTTTGACACCACTTTCACCACCATCGGATCTACAAGCCGCAATTTCCTGGTGCGTAATCCCTATAACCAACCCCTTAACATCTCCAATATACACCTGGCTGGAGGAGCCAACTCCCCTTACAGAGTGAATGTAAACGGATCGGTGCTGGTGGCTGGGGGACTGCAAAACGTGCAGATTGCCGCCAAAGACAGCATGTATGTGTTTGTCAAGGTGACCATCAACCCGCTTAACACCAACCCGATGGTGGTACTTGACTCTATTCTATTTGATGTAAACGGGCACAACCAGCACGTCATCCTGGAAGCCATTGGTCAGGATGTATACCTGCATAAACCTACCAGTTATATCTTATTGTCAGACGGCAGTTCGGTCCCCTACTCCATTGCCAAATGCGGGGATATCTGGAAAAACGATAAACCTCACCTGATCTTTAACTACCTCGTGGTGGATTCTGGGTGTACCCTCACCATGCAACCCGGCACACGGGTATACCTACATAGCGGAGGGGTATTGTGGGTATATAAAGATGGAACTTTAATTGTAGGCGGGACGCATGGTCAACCCGTTACCTTTGCGGGCGACCGGCAAGAGCTGGATTATGCAGGCGTACCCGGGCAGTGGGGCAATATCTGGCTGAGTCCTCTGAGTAAAAACAATGTGATAGACTGGGCTGTGATCAAAAACGCCTCGGTTGGGCTGTTGGTAGATACGATCAATAATGTGGCCTCCGGAGTCCCTACTCTTCGACTTACGAATACACTCATTGAAAACATGTCGGTTGCGGGTGGAGACAGAATA
>Ga0206898_10073_pt1 | contig 30052 bp, 12 predicted proteins | sample Alteio_BWOrgHeat_50_FD_153237 | JGI IMG/M metagenome (GOLD analysis project Ga0206898, IMG submission 153237) | Enriched cells from forest soil in Barre Woods Harvard Forest LTER site, Petersham, Massachusetts, United States -... | ecosystem: Environmental > Terrestrial > Soil > Temperate forest >...
TTTTTGGCAGATGTGTTGGTATTAACGGCGCTACGTTTTCTATTAAAAATACATCTTCAACAGGTACTACCACTGCCAGTTTTTTTGATGAAAAGACACAGGCTAATGTAAGCACTAACATACCTATTCCTACTACAGGTTATACGTTTACTGCAACTACTACAAACTATACTATAATCGTCAAAAATGTTGATGCCAGCGGGAATGTCTCTACCAAAGGCTATCAGCTGATCAATAATATTATCCAGAATAATTTCGGATCGGCCGGTAATGGTTTCGTGTGTTTATCCAGCGGCCAGGGGGTACTTTCTTATACCATAGCCACTAATGGCCCCTCGGGCATTTCGGCAAACTATCCCGGAAACACCTATGTGGTAAATTGGGGCGACGGTACAAGCACTACTTTTACCGCATGCCAGATAGCGGCGCTTGGTGGTGTGGTATCCCATACTTTTATGTTACCGTCGTGCGGGCAGGCGGGAAATGGTGTTGCTAACTCGTTTTATGTGCAGAACCAGGCCTTTAGTCCATATTGTGGCCAGGTATCGGCGCCGCCAGGTATTTCGGCCAGGGTATTAATTACGCCAATTACAAGTTTTACGGCGCCGTCGATAGCTTGCTCCGGTACGGCGCTTACCATCCCAAATACTTCGCAACCCGGCCCTGACCCGAACGCAACAACCCCCACCTGTACAGCCAACCCGGGGGCGCTTTATGACTGGACTTTAGATGGCGTATCGGTGGCCGGCTATCAGGGGGTACCGCTTGGCACCTCATTTGTTTTTCCCGTTGGCACCACATACGGCATCCATACCTTAACCCTTCATTCAGAATTGCCGGCCAATGGCATAGGATGTCAGTCGGATGATTATACGCAGACCATCTGTTTTGAAAAGCCTCCGCAACCAGCATTTACTATAACGCCTGAGGTTTGCGTTGGTACTACTGTAACCCCGGTTAATACCTCAATAGCCGCAAATATCTGCAGCGTCGCTACTTACGCCTGGACCGTTACCGGCCCCGGTACAGTTACTTATGCCGGTGGAACAACATCTACAAGCCAGACGCCGCAATTTGTGTTTCCGGTTGCGGGCACTTATACGGTACAGTTAGGGATGCTGTCTGGTTGCGGAACAATCACTACAACACAGACCATTAATATCGATGCCAATCCCACTGCTTCGCTTTCTGCCGCTTTAACCCTTTGCGGCAGCGGACAGACTTTGACTTTTGATCCTACCCAAACTGCTACCAAAGCTACTTTTAGCGGGACTACCGTACAACAACCAACTACTTATACCTGGGCGGTTACCGGCGGTACATACAGCTTTGCCGGGGGTACCAACGCCAATAGTAAATACCCGCAGATCTTATTTAATGATATTGCAACCTACACGGTAACCGTTACCCATCAAAATACATGCGGAAGCACCTCTGCACAGCAAAACATTACGTTTGGACAGGCCCCGATAGTAAACGCCGGCCCTGATCAAACAGTGTGTGCAAGCAGTCCTGCGGTAACATTGGCGGGTTCTGTAACGGGCACATATTCATCTTATCAATGGGTAGGAGGGGCGGGAACATTCTCCCCAGGCCGCAATGTTTTAAATGCTGTCTATACGCCATCAACTGGCGAAGTAGCCGCCGGGGCAGTTACATTAACCTTGCAGGGCAACGCAGCAATACCTGCGCCATGTAATATCGCAAAAGACAAAGTAATAATAAACTTTACCCCAACCCCGGCGGTAACCAGCCCACCTACGGCCGCTGCTTGTTCAGCACAGCCTTTAAGTTATGCGATAACGGCGAACCAGCCGCTTACAACCTTTGCCTGGACAGCATCTGCCACAACCGGATCGCCAACAGGCTTTACAGCAACCGGTAGCGGCAGCAGCATTACCGATGTTATTACCAATACCGGCACCACAGATGCCGTTGTTACTTATTTAATTACACCGACGCTTAAAGGGTGCCCGGGGAGTGTATTTACACTTAATGTCACCTTACATCCTTTGCCAATCATTACTGCAGCGCCTGTTCTTTCTCCAATTTGTAATAATCAGCCTGCTAATATTGTAATTACATCAAACGTTGCAAATACTACCTACACATGGACCAGTACTGCGGCGGCCGGTATCACAGGCAATACTAATAAGTCAACCGCAGGAGCCGTCTTAAGTATCCAGGATGTATTGGTCAACATGAATGTTAATCCGGGAACTGTTACCTACACTATAACACCGTATAATGGCACTTGCGCGGGCCCGCCGGTAATCACGTCTGTCATTGTTCAACCATCTCCCGTAATTGCCAACGCCGGGCCTAATACCCCTATCTGTAACGCTACCACATATACGCTGCAAGGAAATAGCCCTTTGCCGGGAACTGGTTTGTGGACTGTAACAAGTGGGCCGGGGACCATCTCTTTTTCTGACCCCACAGATCCGCATGCGGTTGTAAGCGGATTGATACCGGGCAACGTTTACCAGTTTCAATGGACTACTTCCTATTCTACCTGCCCTCCAACCACCAGTATAGTTAAGATTACGGATGATACTCCTCCGGTAGGAGGTACAACAACGGGGGCCAATGAAGTTTGCTCAGGCAGTAATAACGGATCAATTACATTATCGGGGCAATCAGGGTCTATTCTTGGTTGGGAATCTTCGGTTGATGGAGGGACAACCTGGCAGCCGATAGCCAATACAACAACTATTCTGTCTTATTTAAACTTAACGCAAACTACGCAATACCATGCTGTTATACATAATGGGGTTTGTTTAGATGCGACGTCAACAGCTACAACTATTACAGTTGATGCGCCGCCGGTTGTTGCAAATGCTGGCCCTAATGATGAAGTTTGCGGCGTTACAACGTACAACCTGCAAGGCAATAGTGCATCACCAGGGACAGGAGCGTGGACACTGGTAAGCGGCCCGGGCACAATAACATTTTCAAGCCAGACCGATCCAAACGCAGTGGTGAGTGGTTTAATTCCCGGAAATATTTATCAATTTCAATGGACTATTACTGCGACAGGCGCCTGCCCTATAAATAGCAGCACCGTTACTATTACTGTTGATAAACCGCCCGTAGGCGGAACAACATCAAGCCCTGCTGAAGTTTGTAAGGGCAGTAACAATGGCCAGGTTTCCCTCTCCGGTCAGTTTGGTACTGTTGTGCGCTGGGAATCATTAACTAATGGTAGTTCTACGTGGGTACCCATTGCTAACACCGGTGTTAACCAATCTTATACAAACCTAACGCAAACAACGCAATACAGGGCAATTTTACATAATGGCAATGTTTGTACCGATGTGCCATCAACAACAGTGACTATAACTGTTGATACACCGCCGGTAACCGCAAACGCGGGGCCGGCCGATGAAGTTTGTAACGTTACAACTTATACGCTAAAGGGCAACAGTCCATTACCAGGCACAGGTATGTGGACAGTAGTAAGCGGGCCTGCCGGGGCAACTTTTTCTGACACTGCAGATCCTCATGCCTTAGTGAGCAACCTTATCCCCGGAAGTGCTTACCAATTTCAATGGACTATAACAAATGCAGGGGTTTGTGCACCAAGCATGAACGCGGTTAATATTGTTATTGATGCGCCCCCGGTAGGCGGAACTACTTCTGGCGCAGCTACGGTTTGTACAGGCAGCAACGGTGGGCAGGTTATTCTGGCAGGGCAGTCAGGCGCTATCCTGCGCTGGGAATCGTCAATTGACGGAGGCGCACACTGGCAAACTATAGCCAATACCAGTGCCACCCAATCTTATTTAAATTTAACGCAAACAACCCAATACCGGGCCATACTGCATAACGGCGTATGTATTGACGACCCATCCACGCCAACGACAATTACGGTAGCACCGCTGCCGGTAACTTCAGTACCCGGCCCCAACGACGAAGTCTGCAATACTACTACATACGTTCTTCAAGGTAATAACCCCTCGCCGGGCACCGGTTTATGGACAGTGCTTAGCGGCCCCGCTGGTGCAACTTTTACTGATCCTGCAAATCCTGCTACAACGGTTAACGGGTTAATACCAGGTAATACCTATCAATTCCAATGGACTATTACAGGTTCGCCGAGCTGTCCACCAAGCAGCAATTCTGTAAGCATTACTATCGATAAGCCGCCCGTAGGCGGCACAACTTCAGGTAGTACAACTGTTTGTACCGGCAGCAACGCAGGGCAAGTTGGGCTTACAGGCCAGTTTGGCACCATTGTACGCTGGGAGTTTTCTGTTGATGGTGGCCATACCTGGCAGCCAATCACCAATACCGGAAACAGCCAATCTTATTTGAACTTAACCCAAACCACTGAATACAGGGCCGTAGTACATAATGGGGTTTGTACGGATGTAAATTCCACACCGACAACCATTACAGTAGCACCGTTGCCCGTTGCCTCAGTGCCTGGCCCTAACGATGAGGTTTGCGGTGTTACAACTTATACCCTTCACGGGAACGACCCATCACCAGCTACCGGTTTATGGACAGTTCTCAGCGGCCCGACAGGCGCAGTTTTTTCCGATCCTACAGATCCAAATGCTACTGTTAGCGGATTAATCCCTGGTGTTTACCAATTTCAATGGACCATTACAGGTTCTTCAAGTTGCCCGTCCAATAGTAATTCAGTTACCATCACCATTGATCAGCCTCCGGTAGGCGGAACCACATCAAGCGACGCTACTGTTTGTACAGGCAATAACGGCGGGCAAATTACGCTCTCTGGTCAGTTTGGTAGCATAGTCCGTTGGGAAATGTCGGTTGACAACGGTGGGCACTGGCAGACTATTACTAACACCGGCAACACGCAATCTTATTCAAATTTAACCCAAACCACGCAGTATAAAGCTATATTACATAATAGCAGCACCTGTGCAGATGTTGAATCAACCATAACAACTATAACTGTTGCACCAAATCCTATTGCTGCAATTGCAGGCGCTAATGACGAAGTTTGCGGCGTCACGTCTTATCCCCTCCATGGAAATAACCCATCACCTGGCACGGGCTTATGGACGGAGGTCAGCGGCCCGGCAGGAGTTACCTTTTCTGATGCCACTGATCCTAACGCGATAGCGAATGGTTTAATTCCCGGCAGTGTCTATCAGTTTCAATGGACGATTACTACATCCGCTTCTTGTCCGTCAACAAGCAGTACTGTAATGATCACCATTGATAAACCGCCTGTGGGTGGGATTGCTACTGCAAATCCATCAGAAGTTTGCTATGGGAGCAATGGCGGTCAGGTTACCCTTACGGGACAGTTTGGAACAATATTCGGTTGGCAGATGTCAACAGATAATGGACACACATGGCAGCCGATAGGAAACTCGACAACGACACAAAACTTTACTAACCTAAGCCAGACTACAGAATACCGGGCCATATTGCACAACAGCAATACCTGCGCCGATGTATTTTCAGCTCCGGCAATCATAACGGTCGATCCGATGCCAGTGGTGTCTGCCCCGGGCCCCAATGCCGAGGTTTGTAATGTCACTACCTATACACTTCAAGGTAATAACCCGTCGCCGGGAACGGGTAAGTGGACAGTTACACAAGGGCCTGCAGGCGCAACTTTTTCCGATGATACCAATCCGAATGCAGTTGTAAGCGGATTGATCCCGGGAAATATTTATCAGTTTAGATGGACCATTACCAGTTCGCCTACATCATCTTGTCCGCCCAGCAGTAATACAGTAAATATTACCATTGATGCGCCGGCAATTGGCGGAACTACTTCTGGCACAGCCGAAGTTTGTTCGGGCAGTAATGGAGGGGCAATAACACTTTCTGGCCAGGTGGGTTCGGTAACACAATGGGAGTTATCAATCGATGGAGGGGCGACCTGGCAACCGGTGGCTAACGCGACTGCATCGTTATCATATTTAAATCTTACAACAACTACACAATACAGGGCCGATGTTAGTAACGGAAGTACTTGCCCGGGAGTTACTTCTACCACAACAACTATAACCGTTGATCCGCCGCCAACTACTGCCAACGCGGGATCGGATGATGAGGTTTGCAGCGTAACTACTTACACTCTGCACAGCAATACACCCGGAACAGGAACAGGTAAATGGACTGTTAATAATGGCCCCGCCGGTGCAAGTTTTTATGATGCAACCGATCCAAATACAACGGTAAGCGGCTTAATTCCCGGAAATATTTACCAGTTTAAATGGACGATAACCGGGGCTTCAACATCATGTCCTCCGAGTTCAGCAACTGTAAATATTACAATAGATAAAGGACCGGTAGGAGGAACAACATCTACCGATGCGACCGTATGTTCCGGGAGTAACAGCGGCCAGATAAGCCTTTCGGGCCAGTTCGGTACCATTCTTCGTTGGGAATCATCTGTCAATGGCGGTGCATGGCTGCCTATCGCAAATACCAATACAACACAAGCATATTCAAATCTTACGCAAACAACCGCATACCGCGCCGTTTTACATAGCGGTAATACCTGCGCTGACGTTAATTCGGGCGTGACAACTATAACCGTTGTTGCACCTCCGGTTACCGCTGCTGCGGGCGCAGCAGCCGAGGTTTGCAACATCGGTACCTATACACTTCAGGGGAATAATCCAGCTCCGGCTACAGGAAAATGGACCATAGTTAGCGGGCCTGCGGGCGCCACTTTTGTGGATGATGCCAATCCCAACACGGTTGTGAATGGTATGGTGCCAGGCGTTTATCAATTTAAATGGACAATCACAGGTTCGGCATCATGTCCACCAAGCAGCAGCATTGTTGTTATTACCAACGATCAGCCACCTGTTGGCGGGACCACCTCCAGCGACGCAACGGTATGCTCGGGAAGTAATGCCGGTTCTGTAACGCTTAACGGACAGCTGGGTACTATATTACGCTGGGAGTTTTCAATAGACGGAGGGGCCAACTGGCAGCCCATTGCTAATACAAACAACACGCTGCATTATACTAATTTAACTGAAACAACTAAGTACAGGGCTGTTTTAAATAATGGCGCCATTTGTTCCGACGCCACCTCAAGTGTCACCACAATTACCGTTGAAGCGCCGGCAGTGGTGGCTGCCGCAGGCAATGATGCCGAGGTTTGTAATGTGACCACCTACACGCTTCAAGGAAATAACCCGGCCCCGGGCACCGGGTTATGGACGGTTACCAATGGTCCGGCCGGTGCAACTTTCACAGATGCTACCAATCCAAATACGGTTGTAACCGGTTTGATCCCAGGTAGTGTTTACCAATTTAAATGGACAATTACAGGTTCAGCGTCCTGCCCGCCCAGCTCTGCATTAGTAAATATTACCATAGATAAAGCTCCAATAGGGGGAACGACATCTACCGATGTGACAGTTTGCTCCGGAAGCAACAACGGTCAGATCACGCTTTCCGGTCAGTTTGGTACAGTAGTTCGTTGGGAATCATCAACAGATAACTGGGCTACTTTACAGTCAATACCTAACACCGGTGTGTCACAAACATATACTAATTTAACGCAAACAACCCAATACCGGGCGGTATTGCACAATAGCAGTACCTGCCCCGATGTAACTTCTTCAGCAACCACGATTACTGTGGACATGCCGCCAGTAACCGCCAACGCTGGCAATGATGCCGAGGTTTGCAGCGTTACGACCTATACCTTGCAAGGCAATAGCCCAACGCCCGGTAATGGATTATGGACTGTGGTAAATGGCCCTTCAGGTGCAACCTTCTCTGATGCTACCAATCCGAATGCCGTGGTGAGCGGACTAATCCCGGGAAATATTTATCAGTTCAAATGGACTATTACAGGTGCAGCATCATGCCCGCCAAGCTCAGCATTAGTAAACTTAACCATCGATAAAACGCCGGTAGGGGGCACTACTTCCGGCGATGCAACAGTTTGTACTGGAAGCAACACGGGGCAAATTACGCTTACTGGTCAGTTTGGCACGATAGTAGGCTGGGAGTCATCGACGGATAACTGGGCTACATGGCAAACTATAGTCAATACAGGCACAACGCAATCCTATTCTAATCTTACACAAACAACTCAATTCCGGGCAGTATTGCATAACAGCAATACCTGCACAGATGTAACGTCTACTGCAACAACTATAACCGTGGTACTGCCGCCGGTAGCGGCTAATGCCGGAACCGATGCTGAAGTTTGCAGCGTTAACACTTACACACTTCAAGGCAATAGCCCGGGAACAGGGACAGGGTTATGGACCGTTAGCAATGGTCCTGCAGGAGCAGTTTTTGCAGATGCTACCAATCCAAATACAACCGTAAATGGTTTGGTACCGGGGAATGTTTACCAGTTTAAGTGGACCATTACAGGTTCGGGGTCTTGTCCTCCCAGTTCGTCAGTCGTAAATATTACCATAGATAAACCACCGGTAGGTGGGACAACATCCGGAACAGCCCAGGTATGTTTGGGCAGTAATAATGGCCAGGTCACCCTGTCCGGACAATTCGGCGCCATAGTCCGTTGGGAGTACTCTACCGACAATGGCAGCAGCTGGCAGCCTGTTGCCAATACAAGCGCTGCACTGTCTTACTTAAATTTAACGGAGACTACCGAATACCGGGCGGTGATACATAACGGCAGTGTCTGTGCTGACGCGAACTCGACACCGACAACGATCACTGTTAACAATCCCCCGGTGGTAGCGAACGCTGGCCAGGGAGCAGAGGTTTGTGACGTAACCACCTATACGCTCCAGGGTAATAATCCCGCTCCGGCAACAGGGAAATGGACTCTTTCCAGCGGACCGGCAGGCGCAGCTTTCTCGGATGATACCAATCCGAATGCGGTGGTAAACGGCTTAATACCGGGTAATTCCTATCAGTTCAAATGGACCGTTACGGGATCGGCTTCATGCCCTCCAACCAGCAGTATTGTTACCATAATTATAGACCAACCGCCGGTAGGAGGAACAACCTCGAGCGATGCGGAAGTTTGTTCAGGAAGCAATGGCGGAAGTATAAAGCTTACCGGGCAATTTGGCACAATTGTTCGCTGGGAATCATCAACTGATAACGGCGCTAACTGGCAGCCTATCCCCAATACAAATCCTGCGCAATCTTACTTTAACCTTACGCAAACTACGCAATACAGGGCTGTTTTGCATAATAGTGTGACGTGTAATGATGCCACATCAACGGTGACAACAATAACGGTGGACCTGCCGCCAGCTGTGGCCAATGCCGGGGCAAATGATGAGGTGTGCAGTGTAACCACGTATACGCTGAATGGCAATGACCCGGGTACAGGTACCGGTCAATGGACTGTTGTAAGCGGCCCTGCAGGCGCTGCTTTCTCAAACGTCACAAGTAAAAATGCGATAGTAAGCGGACTGGTCCCAGGCAATGTTTACCAGTTTAAATGGACCATCACCGGGCTGGCTTCTTGTCCGCCAAGTTCTGATATCGTAAATATAACGATCGATAAGCCACCGGTAGGGGGGGCGACGTCAAGTGATGCGACAGTGTGTTCGGGTAGCAATACTGGCACGATCACCCTCACCGGTCAGTTTGGTACTGTGGTTAAATGGGAAATGTCAACTGACAATGGTTCTTCATGGCAGGCAATCAACAATACAACTACCGCACAGGCATACTTTAACCTTACCACGACGACGCAATACAGGGCGGTTTTACACAATAGCATCACTTGTGCAGATGCGACGTCAACAGTTACAACTATGACCGTTGTTGCGCCACCTGTGGTGGCCGACGCGGGTGCTGATGACGAGGTTTGCAGTACAACAACATATACACTGAATGGTAACAGCCCAGGCACCGGAACAGGAAAATGGACCGTGTTTAATGGCCCTGCAGGAGCAACTTTCTCTGATGATACCAATCCAAATGCGGTGGTAAGCGGGCTGGTACCAGGAAACGTTTACCAGTTTGCATGGACAATAACCGGGTCAACATCATGCCCTTCGACTATGGATATTATTGCTGTTAAGGTTGACAAGGCGCCTATCGGGGGAACCACATCTGCCGATGCAACAGTTTGCACCGGAAGCAATGCAGGCACTATCACGCTTTCTGGGCAATTTGGTACGGTGGTCCGTTGGGAATTATCGACAGATAACGGATCTAATTGGCTACCGGTGGCAAATACCAGTGTGTCGCAATCATATACTAACTTAACGCAAACAACTCAATACCGGGCAGTATTGCACACTAACGGCACCTGCGCCGACGTCACATCAACAGTGACAACTATAACTGTTGTTCTGCCACCTGTGGTGGCTAATGCCGGGAGCGATGCTAAAGTTTGCAGCGTAACAACCTACACACTTCAGGGTAACAACCCAGGGACCGGAACAGGATTGTGGACTGTTAACAGCGGTCCTGCCGGGGCCACTTTTGTGGATGCTAGCAATCCGAATACGGCTGTAAATGGCCTGGTGCCGGGAGGCGTCTATCAATTTAAATGGACCATTACAGGAAATGCATCTTGTCCGCCAAGTTCGGCTTTGGTTAATATTACCATTGATAAAGCGCCTGTAGGCGGGACCACATCGGCCGACGCAATAGTTTGCTCTGGAAGCAATACCGGCACGATCACCCTGTCGGGTCAGTTTGGAACGGTACTTGAGTGGGAAATGTCGATTGACGGCGGCGCTACCTGGCAGGCTATCAATAACACAACTACCGCGCAGGCATATTTTAACCTTACCACGACCACTCAATACCGGGCGGTTTTACACAATAGCATTATTTGTGCAGATGCCACCTCATCAGTTACAACCATTACCGTTGTTGCGCCGCCGGTGGTGGCCGACGCAGGTGCCGATGATGAGGTTTGCAGCACGACAACATATACGTTGAATGGTAACAGTCCGGGGGCCGGAACAGGAAAATGGATCGTGTTCAATGGCCCGGCAGGAGCAACTTTCTCTGATGATACCAATCCGAATGCAGTAGTAAGCGGGCTAATACCAGGAAATGTTTACCAGTTTGCATGGACCATTACCGGGTCGGCTACTTGTCCACCAACAACCGATCTTATTGCTGTCACCATTGACAAGGCCCCGATAGGTGGGACCACAGCAGGCACAGCCGAAGTTTGTTCAGGCAGCAACAATGGCCAGGTTACTTTGTCCGGACAATTTGGAACGGTGGCGGGCTGGGAATCATCGACGGATAACTGGACTACCTGGCAACCAATTTCCAATACAACTAATACGCTGCGTTATTCTAATTTAACGCAAACAACCCAATACCGGGCTGTTTTACATAACACCAATACCTGCGCTGATGTACGGTCTACTGCAACAACAATAACTGTTGACCTGCCACCCATAGCTGCCGATGCTGGCGCAGATGCGGAAGTCTGCAGCGTAGCCACTTATAATTTAAATGGTAATAACCCTGCGCCCGGAACGGGTTTATGGACAGTTGAAAGCGGACCATCAGGCGTCACCTTCTCTGATCCCACCAATCCGCAAGCAATAGCAAATGGACTGGTACCGGGGAATGTTTATCAATTTAGGTGGACCATCACGGGTACAGCCTCTTGTCCGCCAACCAGCGACCTGGTTACTATCACTATCGACAGGGCGCCAATTGGTGGCACTACAAGGGGTGCAGCCGAAGTTTGCTCGGGCAGCAATAACGGGGCTATCATACTTTCCGGTCAATATGGTACTGTGGTTAAATGGGAAATGTCAACTGATAATGGTTCTTCATGGCAACCAATAGCCAATGCTGGTATCACGCAATCGTACGCTAACCTTACTCAAACTACGCAGTACAGGGCAATAATACATAATAGCAATACATGCGCCGATGTACCATCCACAGCAACTACAATAATTGTTGACACGCCCCCGGTACAGGCACACGCAGGCTCCGATGCCGAAGTTTGTGACGCAACTACCTATACACTCAATGGTAATAATCCCGCTCCGGGAACAGGAAAATGGACGGTATTGACTGGTCCTTCAGGCGTGACTTTTTCCGATCCGACATCGCCTGTGGCCATCGTAAGCGGAATGGTCCCTGGTAATGTATACCAGTTTCAATGGACCATAACCAGCACAGCGTCATGTCCTCCTACAACCGATATCGTGTCAATTACAGATGATAAAGCTGCATCCGGAGGGTCAACAGCGGGGGCCACCCAGGTTTGTTCAGGAAACAATGCAGGGGATATCAGCCTTGCAGGAGAGTATGGAAATATAATACGCTGGGAATTTTCAATTGATAACGGTGCTACCTGGCAGCCCATCGCTAATTCAACCCATACACAGCACTATTCAAATCTAACGCAAACAACAGAATACAGGGGTATTGTGCAAAATGGTACTATCTGCGGTCCTGTGTTTTCAACGGTAACGGTTATAACCGTTAACCCTCCCCCTGCGACAGCTGTTGCTGGCCCCGACGATGTGATCTGTAGCGCGACTACTTATACGCTTCATGGCAATAACCCGGCGCCCGGAACTGGTATGTGGACCGTTGCACAAGGGCCGCCAGGTGTGACATTTTCAGATCCGACAAACCCTAATGCTGTAGTAAATGGATTGATACCCGGAAATATTTATTCGTTCAAGTGGGCTATCACCGGAGCAGCCTCATGTCCGCCAAGTACCGCGGTAGTGACCATCACCGTTGATAAAGCGCCTATAGGAGGAACAACATCGGCTCCTGCTACCGTATGTTGGGGAAATAACGCCGGTCAGATCACGCTTACAGGCCAGTTTGGTACGATAGTCCGCTGGGAATCATCAGTTGACAATGGTACAACATGGCAGCCAATAGCCAACTCCAGTACAAGCCAAACCTATTCGAACTTAACCCGCACAATCCTGTACCGCGCCATGTTGCATAATGGTACCTCCTGTGCCGATGTACCGTCTACGGCTACAGTAATAACCGTAAATGATCAAACTCCGGTTTCCCAGGCGGGCCAAAACTTTTTGGTTTGTAACCAAACCGTTATAACATTAAATGGAAACTCTCCCGGGGCAGGTGGCGGTGCGTGGACACAGATCGCCGGGCCTGCAGTAACTATTGTTGATCCGTCAAATTATTCAACCCAGGTTACAGGTTTGGCAGGCGACACTACCTATACGTTTAAATGGACACTTTTCGGGGTGGCGCCATGCGGTAACACCGAGTCTACAGTAAATGTTAGCGTACGCACTGACATTGTTCCGGGCTTTACGATGAATAAAAATACTGGCTGCGGGCCGACGACAGTAGCATTTACCAATACCTCAACGCCGACGCTGAAAGGTACATTTGTATGGAATTTCGGTGATGGATCACCTTCAATTACAGCGGTAAACCCGCCCGTGCATACTTTTCAGCCTTCTGGCGATGGCAGTGAAAAGACGTATGAAGTTAGTTTAACCCCGGTGAGCAATTGCGGTCCGCAGACCCCGTTTGTCCGCCCGGTGACGGTAAGTCCATCGGCGCCGGTGGCTGCGCTGTTGCCAAGTCAGTCAGGTTCGTGTGGGACGTTTACTTTAACAGCGAAGAACTTGTCGCCCGGCAACAATGCTAAATACGATTTTTATCTTACGGAACAAAGTGGTGCTATTTTACAGCATTTAAGCTTTACAGACCAGGAGGACGCTGTTTTTCAGCCCATGTCGCCAACCAAACCTACAGTTTATGAGCTTTATATGATTGTAACGGATAAGTGCGGTAATCAGGCTAAGTCGGCGCAGGTAGATATATTGGGCGCGCCTTCAACACTTTCCTCTCAGTTGCAAATTAAAGGCAATGTACAATCAGTATGTTTAGGAAGTCCGGTTACCTTTCAAAATATTTCGACAGGCGGGGACAAGTTTACTATCACTATTTACGATGCCGGCAAGAACCCAATACTTACCATCCCATCCGGGTCAGGTGAATTGAATTACACGCCAACGGCAATAGGGACTTACTATGTATCGATAACAGCTGGGTATGCGAATTGTGGTGACGCGCCGGCGTCGGCCTTAAAGGAATTTACAGTTTACCCTATTCCTCAACCTGCTTTCCTGTACACATCAGACAGAAACTATGATGTTACGTTCGTCAACACAACACCCGATGCAGGAAATATCCCGGCCTCATCGTTAACTTATAGCTGGGACTTTGGGGATGGATCGGCAAATGAAAGTTCCTTTATGCCAAATATTCATCATTTTGATTTTGCCAGGTCACCATTCGTCGTGACATTAAAAGCAACTGTCCCGGGCGCCGGCTGTTTTGGGATCGCGACACAAACGATCGACATCCAGTTTCACGGTGACATCTTTGTTCCAAATGCGATGATGCCAACCAGCCCTAAACCAGAGCAGCGGAAGTTTTTTGTAAAGGGCTATGGATTGAAGACCTGGCATGTACAGGTGTTCAACAATTTTGGCCAGTTGGTGTGGGAATCGACAGCGCTCGACGGCAACGGATCGCCAACTGAAGCCTGGGATGGAACGTACAGGGGCAAGATTGTCGAACAAGGGGTATATATCTGGCAGATCTCGGCGACGCTCCTTAATGGTGAAGAATGGAGGGGGATGTCATACAATCATGGTTCGCCAAGCAGAACCGGCCCGATACATTTGATAAGATAATAAAAATATATGTGATGAATAAGTTAGTTACGTGCTGGATAATATTTTTAGTATTGTTGATAAAATGTTCAACAAGTTTTTCACAGGACCACCTGTATTCTCAATTCTTTAATTCTCCGCTTTATCTAAATCCGGCGCTCACCGGTCAGTTTAAGGGCGATTTGCGGATGAACCTGATTTATCGTAACCAATGGAGCGCGGTCCCGGGGATGCTTTCATATGCGTCTGCTTCAATAGATTATAACGTTCCTCAATTTGGCGGGGGCATAGGGTTATTGGTTACCAAGGGCACTGATGGCACAGCTTACCTGGATAAAACGAACATTTCCGGGCTGTACTCCTATAGTGTCGGATCGGAAGATTTTGTTCTTTCTTTTGGCCTACAGGCAGGAGTTGCCAGCCGTTCTGTTGACTATGGAAAATTAGTGTTTGATGATCAGATAGATCCTGTACTTGGGATCATAAGTGGCCCCTCTGGCCCGGGTTTGCCATTAAATAATAAGTTTTATTTTGATTCGGGCGCCGGAACAAATCTGGTCATTGGCGATTTTAATATTGGCGCCGCTTTTCTGCACATCAATCGCCCCAATGAATCGCTGACCGGAGTACCGGCAAAACTGCCAATGCGCATAAACACACATGTTAGTTACAGGTGGGATCTGGATCAATACGCAAATTTGGATGACGAGGATAAATCATTTGTAATACCCTCAATTGTGTATTTAAAGCAGGATAATTTTGTTAGTTATAGCATCGGCATGCAGTATAAACATAAAAGTGTAAATGTAGGTTTGTCGTACCGCAGCGGCGCCCAGACAGGGCCAAGTGCTGTAGTTTTATCATTTATATTTGATTTGTTCATTAATAGGGAAGGTAATGAAAGTGTTCGTTTCGGCATAAGCCATGATGCCGCAGCCCAGGGGCTTACCTATGGTAATACGGCGGGAAGTACCGAGGGCAGCCTGAGCTATCAAACTACACTGCCTGGTTCTGTTAATGGCGGTGGTGATTCCGCGCCCCGGTTTGAAGGCGCTAAACGCTGCTATCAGTTTTATTAACCAAGGAATGCAAACTCAGCGCTTGTTAACGTAAACAATGAGCCGAACAGAGTTAACTTTTGACGAAGGGTTATTGACCTAACTTTTAACTTTCAGGATTCTGTTATGGGTATAGAACTTGTAACCGATTTGGATCAGCAACCATAATACTTATCCTTGTTGAAGTGATGAATATTTTTTGCTCAGAAGATATTTGCTTTTAATTGATCATCCCGCTTATTGTGTCATTCATTATAATACGTCTTCCTTGTATTTGTACCAGTCTGTCTGACTATAAACTAATAAATAACGTGGTCACCCTCTTTTATTTTCGAAATTAATAGGTTAAGTTTACGAAAACTTCCTCACAGTAAGTGCCTTAACTATAGTTATTTGCTGAATAATCTGTTGTATTTAAACCTAATATCATGAAAAAAATAATTGCATTATTTATTTGTGCCTTATGTTCAGGTATCGGATATGCCTTTCCACAGGGCGCGCAGCAAGCACCCGCCAGCGGCGCAGGCCCCGCTTCTGCGGAGGCTGCTCAAAAGCTTGGAGCAACAGGTGCAGGGGCAACCGGGGCAAAAGGGGCAGGTGGGTCAACCGGCCAGGCCGGCACACCAGCACCGCTTGCTGTACCAAAAGTAATCGGCATCGCGGTGTTCCATCCAGAGCCCAGGCAGGCGGAGAATGCAGCATCTATCGGGAAAGATGTAAGGAAGGTGGCCTATGCTGGCAATACGATCACCTTTTATGTTAGCGGGGCGAAGGCATTTCTTAAATCGAAACCCTCGGACCAGGCAAAGGTGGTACTTTATGTAAACGGAATTGAAATGCCGGGAATGACTGCCGACTGGTACAGCCAGGTAACCACGACTCAAATCCAGGGCGGCCATTTACCGGAGCTGCGCGATACGGAAGCGATCAGTATCCAGCTTTTGAGAAATCCAGTTACCCAAAACAGCTGGGATTTTCTGTACAGGAGCGCGGTAAACTTTACAGACAGTTACTTTGATGTAAAAAATGCTTCCATCGGATGGGAACATATGTCGGCATTAGACAAAGGCGCCGGGGATAACAGTCTGACTATCGTTTTTTTTAACTGGTGGGAATTTATCGCATGGAGCCTGCTTTATGTGCTGATCATCGCCCTGTTTATTTGGTTGGCCTGGAAGACAAATGTACTTAAGGTAAATGCAGACGGGCCGTACAGTTTATCCAACACCCAGTTGTTGTACTGGACGATGCTGGTGATGGGCGCATTCATCTACACACTGATGCTCACCGATATCAGTATGAGCTTCAACACATCAATATTGTATATGCTGGGGATCAGCTTGGGCACTACCGGGGCAGCAGTTGCTATTGATCAAAATAAAATAAATTCACAAACGGCCGTGCCAAAAGCATCACAGCACTTCTTTAAAGATTTGCTCACTGATGGCAACAGTTATAGCATTCAACGCGTGCAGACTTTTTTCTGGAACCTGATACTGGGGCTGTATTTTATCGTTTATACCGTCAAGAATAAAACCATGCCTGAATTTTCAACCACCATGTTACTGCTTGCAGGTTTTAGTTCTACCGCGTATTTGGCCGGTAAGGTGCCTGAGAATACGCAGGCAACTGTCGCAGCCCAGGCTGCCCAGGCCCAGGCAGCTCAACAGCAGCCGATCCAGCAACAGCCAGTTCAACAGCAACCGGTTCAGCAACAGCCAGTCCAACAACAACCGCCTGCAAATGGAGGGCATTAAAAAAACACATGATGAAAATGAAGCTTTTCTTTCAATTATTGGTATTGCTGTTGCTTACGTCCTGCAGTTCGTCCAAATTATTATTGCAGACGGGGGCACAGGCATCTAAAGACGGTATACTGGTTTGCCAGAAAGGGGTAGATACCTATACGTTGCTTTCGCAGCAGCAAGCAATAGATCAGTCGCAGCAGCAGATAATCCTTATTTTATCGGTGCCGAACCCGGCCGCAATCAATCTTGCCGAAAATAAGGCTTCCCCGATCGCAAAAGAGATCGCCCCACGGATTAACGCCTATAAAAGCCTGCTTTCGGTATACCAGGTTTTCGGCCTTCTTACCGGCAGCGATGAACCGGGCGATACCAAGGCAGCTGAGGATGCGTTGACGGCAAGCTACAATAATATCAAACAGCTACCGGATTTGTCAGCCAGTGTTTCTGGCTTTATCAGTACTGCGGGCTCCGCCATTATGAAGCAAATTCAAAGTGGGTCGGTCAAGAAGCATAACGAAGCGCTCTATGAGCTAACCAAGGCCTATCTTGCACTCTGGAACGATGAAATGCCGGTATGGCAAAAGTACCTGGGGCTCGTTTACAACCGCTATGCGAACCAGCTTCGGACTAACCCAGCTGCAGTTTATGACATGGCCAAAGTGAAAGAAGCGCTAACAGAGCCCTATACCGGAGACGCAGTTATCCTCGAACTTTTTCGCGTAAAGCAGATTAATGATGTGACACAGCAGAAAGCTGCTGTTGAAAAACAGCTGACTGACTTTGGGAAAGCTTTAACTTTGCTTAACCAGGCCCACCTGGACCTCTCGAAAGATGCTTCAGTTACGTCTGATGCATCAAACACTTTAAACACTTTGGAGACCTTGTTACAAACTAAATAATATGGATATAAATGCACTGGAGGGACAGGTGATGGACGCGATCACCTCCTTTGATAACAATCGGGTTGCGCTTTATGCGGCAGCATATGCCCAGGGTGGCGATGATGCGGTAAACACATTAGCGGCCAAATATGCCGCTCTCAGTACGCAATACCAGCAATTGCTGGCCAGTGAACTGGCTGTAAATGATCCTGCCTATCAAAATCTTTCTGATCGGGCCGGGCAGGAAACAGCGGCATTAAAAAATAGTATTACCACCATGAACGACATTAACCAAACGATTTCAGCCTTATCCACAGTAATTACGGCCGTGGCTGGCATTGTTGCGCTGGTTTAGGCAGACAGTACCTAACCGCAATATTGTCGTGGCAGCATCAGTGTGGGGAAGGTATTTTCGCGGCATTTCTTATTTGCTCTATAGACTTTTTCGGAGTGCTGTCATAGGTGAATAATCGTATCCTTTTGAACGCTGCTAAAATCGGCTACATAAGCAGCCATTAATTCGGTATTTGTCGGAATCATTTTGGTAATAACCGGCATTTTAGCGTTATAAGCAGACGGTAAAAAACATAATCCTATTTTGCGTGTTTTTCAGCAAATGAAATTAACTAAATGGCATATAGCAATAGCAACCGCAGTTGGCGCGACCGCAGTTGCGCTGGGTCTTAGTGCGCGCGTTTCTATACCAAAAGGGGCTCGGGCCGTAAAGCCTTTTGATATTGACCGGTATCTGGGCAAATGGTACGAGATTGCCCGCCTGGATTTTAAGTTTGAAAAGAATTTGAATAATGTAACGGCCACATATTCCCTGCGGGATGACGGATTTATAAAAGTTGATAACAAGGGATATAACTATGTAAAGAAAGAATGGAAACAAAATATAGGTAAAGCAAAGTTTACCTGTGATGAAGATGAGGCCAGGTTAAAAGTTTCTTTTTTCGGCCCGTTTTACGCTGCTTATAATGTGATAGCTATCGACGAAAACTACCGTTATGCTTTGGTCGCCGGGAAAAATCTCAACTACTTATGGATTTTGTCCCGGGAAAGGACAATTCCGACAGCAATTCAAACGGCTTATTTAAAACAAGCCCAAAACCTCGGTTATGATTTAAGTGACCTGGTTTGGGGAAAACATGATTTGTAAGGGGACCTGAAACTCTCACATAGCTGCATCCTTTATTTAAATATTGGGAACCAGGTTATAAACCAGCAATGCACCAATAATTACGATAATAATAGTAAGGAGCAGTGCAGGTAAAGAAGAGGGTTTATAAGCGCCGTTAAGCAACTGTCTTTTGGTATTGAGAAAGTGCAGATAGGAGTATAGCGCGATAAAAGCGCCCACGCCTACAAGGAAAATTCCTATCTGGGTCGAATAGCCCCGTCCTGCCAGGTTAGCCTGCGGTTTGTCAATGGCTACAGAAATTTGTCGGATAAACAGTGCGAATTTCACCACCACGAACCCAAAACCCATAATTGCAGCACTTGTTCTGATCCAGGCAAGAAAGGTACGCTCATTGGCAAGATGATCAGTGGCGCTTCCACCTCTTGGCTTTTCTGGGGACTGGATTTCAGCCATTTAAGTAATTGCTTTTTGTGTTCTTCAGTTTTTTTGGGCGTTATCTACAACTGCCCCGTTATCAGCAGCGCCCGCGGTAGTATCTTTTTTGGTTTCATCAATTTCGCAGGCATAACCAAACAGGCACCGTTCTTTTATCATGGTTGCTACTTCGGCGGGTACGTACTCTTCCCATCCGGTTTCGCCATGCTTTATCATTTGCAGCACAATATCGGTTTGGACACTAAGGTTATTTTCATTGTAGTGCCTGATGTCTTCTATTTTGTTGTTGGCAATCAGGTAACGATACAAGTCTATAAGGTGCGCAGGAGGGTGAAACCTTAAACAGTTCCATATCATGCCATCCCTCAAAGTAGGATATATAAACAGCTTCACTTTACGACTGAACAAGGTAGCAAATGATTCTAAGATGCCACCCGGGAGGTCTTTGTAATGTTCTTCGGAGAAGATATACTCCAGGTTGGGGTATCCCAAAACTACGCCCAACTTTAGGCTGGTGATCTTTGAAAGGTAGGCCACCAACTTGTAATATTCGTGGAAATTTGAGATCAGAACCGTTTGACCAAGCGAACAGAGTATATCCACGCGATCGAGAAAATCTTTTTCATCAATTTCTGCGGATTCGTCAGCATCCCTTTCTTTAAGCGATTGAAGGGTAAGTTCTGTTATTACAACAACTTTCGATTTGTCGACGTCCGCTTCCTGCATAAATTGTTTTACACCATTGTTGAGCATATCCAAATGCACATTGATAATAGGACGAAAGCGCCCGCGTATCACAACAATATGCTTTTTATACAATACTTCAGAGGGCTGTTGGTTTTTGCCGTCGGGACCAAAGAGAGCCGTATCTGAAAAGCCATATTTTACAAGATGTAAACTCATCAGACGGTTATCCACTTTCGTAAAGTTAGGGCCTTCAAAGCGGATCATGTCAATTTGGATACGGTCGCTCGACAGATCATCCATCAGCGAAAGCAAAAATACAGGAGGGTTTTGATGGTAGTAGAAGCAGGCATAAAGCAAGTTCACACCGAGGATTCCTGCAGCTTGCTGTTGCAGGTTATTATCATAGTCCAATAATTTTACATGCAACACCACATCGTTAAACGCCCCATTCGGGTCAAGCTGAAAGCGTACGCCCATCCAGCCATGCCCGTCATTTGTTTTATGATAATTGACTGCCGATACCGTATCTGCAAATGCAAAGAAAGTTGTCGTATCACCGCGCTGTGTGGCCAGGCGCTCCATCAATAGCCCATACTCATGTTCAAGCATGGTTATCAAACGCTGCTCGCTAACATAACGGCGCACTTGTTGAGCACCGTAAATAGCATCGGAGAACACCATGTCATAAGCCGACATGGTTTTTGCGATAGTACCGGATGAAGCCCCCGCTTTAAAGAAATTTGCAGCCACATCCTGCCCGGCGCCTATTTCCGCGAACGAGCCGTAGATCTCAGGATCTAGGTTAATGGCGAGCGCTTTTTGTTTTGTTCCGATATCTTTATTGTGGAGGGTATTCATAAACGTTGTAAATCATAGTGTTATCGCAGCGCTTTCATGGCTCGATAGGATGACCTAAAAGTACGAATTTTTGCAGAATAGGGCAGAATAGATTTGAAAATTGAGGGCAACCGATGCTAATCCCTGCAAAATATTAAAAAAGTTATTAACACATAAATTGCTTGTTTTTGATGACCGATTTTCCGTTGGGGGTATCTAAGTTATTGTCATTCAATATGCTTTATTTTAATGCCCATAATAGCATTTAAAAAAAAAGATAATAATTAACAATTAATAACCATATATCCCTAAAAATCAATGACTTTTTACTATTAATTTAATTATTATTTAATATAGATTTTTGTATATTAACTAAATGTTTGTACTTTAGTCCCGACTGATCCCTTATCCAGGTACACCCTAAATATATACCGGGAACATCGCCTATTAAAGGATCCATCTTGTTTTGTATAAAGGTCATCCACCCCTAAAGGATACCTGATTTAAACTATCTATTTTTTTACTTTTTTGTAATTCCGATCTGTCAATAGCTAACCGGTTAAAAAGTTAACTATTGAAAATACAATCCCAATTGTATGTAGGGTCATTCTGATTTAAAAAACAAGTAAAAACCACACTTAAGTAGCGTAGTAATACGCTTTTTACGGATAATTCAAAGTAATATGTTTACATAATTACAAATTGCTAATAATTTAACCCAGTGATATGCAGCCCGATACAATATCTACCGGTAAAAATATCTTAATCATAGACGACGAATACCTCAGCACTTTTATTTTTGAAAAGCTTATCAAGAAAGTTGTAAATGATACGGAGATCACTATCTGCTTAAATGGCAAATATGCGATTGAAAAACTATTGGAGATTAAAAACCATGACGCCAACCAGCTCCCTAACTATATATTTTTGGATATAACAATGCCGGTTATGAATGGCTGGGAGTTTTTAGAACAATATACCCGTCTCGATATCGATCCGCTGGGAAAGTGTAAAATTTATATACTTACCTCTTCACTTTACCGCTACGATATGATGAAATCAGCTTCTTTTAATATAGTGAAAGATTATATAGTAAAGCCGCTTGATTTTGATAAGCTAAAAAAGGTCTTTGTAGAAGATGTTAACTAGCATTTGTGACAATAAAAAAGGCGAAAGTTTTCACAATCGCCTTTTTTATTATTGTCTATCGTTTAGTTTCCCGGCTCGTCTGAAGGTGTGCCTACAACTTTATAAACTTTGTTGCCGTTTGTAGCAGTTGTTTCCTGGTAATAATAATCGTCAGGAGACACATAAAAGGTTACGCCGTTTAGTTTTATTTTCCTGGTGTCAGGAGGAAGTTGATCGTATATATCGCCTATTTGGGGCGCCGGTGCAGCATTGCCCTGATCTCCGCCATTACCGGTATTTAATTGACCGTCTTTACCTGCTATTACATAAACCGTTGAACCGTCATCCTTTGTTACAGCCTGATAGTAAACTCCATTTAACTCATAGTATTGCCCTCCGTTAATGGTAATGGGCTGTGCGCCTGACGGCAATTGAGCTATTTCTGCACCTAAAGGCGGTTCAACGACAGTATATTGATCATTGTTGTATTGGTAATAGAAACCATTACTATAATAGTAGGGAATGCCGCCCCAATAGAAAGGGTAATAACCATATGGCAGGTATCCATAACCTATACCGATATATGGCCAATACAAGCTGCCATAATAACCTCCGTGCCAATAGTAACCACCATGATAACCCCAATAGCCACGGCCACCCCAATAACTTGGGCCATAATAATGGGCCGCACCGTAGGAGCGAACACCGCCAACATAACCTCTCACGCCTGTTGTTGCATAACTGCGGGTGCCTGTAACACCCCGTGCTCCAGCGTATGACCGTGTATTGCCATTTATTCCTGGGCGACCTGCATATGAATTACCTCTGTAGCCCTGCAGATTACCACGATTTACAGTCCCGGCGCGCTGTGGGGATCCCCCCCTTTGAAAGCCGCTGAAATGTTGTGGAGATGACAGCCCACGAGTTCCACTTATACCATAGTGTCCCCCACCGGAAAAGCCACCACCACGGGCACCACCTCCGGAAAACCCACCTGCGTGGCCACCGCCGCCGCCTGAAAAACCACCGCCGGCATGACCGCCACCGCCACCACCACCACCGTGACCTCCGCCACCACGTTGGGCATTGGCAGGATCGATAAGAAATAAACATAACAAGCACATTAAGCCCGTTACCGATAAATATTTATATGCACTTTTCATGATTTATGTTTGTTAAAAACAGCTTTTGTAAGCTTTTTCTTTATTGACTCATTTTGCATCAAATGGTTTAACGCCGTAATTAATTATTTAGGTTGTTGCTTCCTTACAAATTTAGAAGTTCTACAGACAGAAGTATAATTGTTGTACCTGCAATACGGGTTTATGTATATCTTAGCTGCACTTAATAAGTACTAAAACACCATGATAAAAGATACTAATTCACTAAACCAGGTAGCAGAATTTCATACTACATTTAAACACCCCATTATACCAGAAGCAGCCATTCCTTCAAAAGAAAGATGCGAGCTGCGTATTTCGCTTTTGGCCGAAGAATTAAAAGAATTGCAGGAAGCTGTTAACGACAATAATTTAGTTGAAGTAGCCGATGCATTATGCGATCTGCAATACGTGCTCGCCGGCGCTATTTTAGAATTTGGCTTGGGCGAAAAATTTAAAGAACTATTTGATGAGGTACACCGCTCCAATATGAGCAAGGCCTGCAAAACTGTTGAAGAAGCCAACCTTACTATTGAACATTACAAAAATACTGCCAATACCGAATCGTATTATAAGGAAATCGACGGTTTGTTTTTGGTTTACAGGGTATCGGATAATAAAACGTTAAAGTCAGTAAATTATTCTCCGGCTGATCTGAAGGGCATATTAACAGCTGATCTTTTCTGAACCGCTTGTTAAGCTGACTTTTCTGATTGCGCGGATTTTGTCTGAATGGGAACTTTTAAAATAACAGAATTCTTAGTTCTCATTTAGACAATAAATCCGAAATCGGATATCCGAATTCCGAAATTCAATCACACTCTTAAAAACGTTTTCTTTTCATATAAATAGCGCAGGAACAGCCATTTTACCAATACAAAAGTGATGGCCATAACAACTGCGCTATAGGGATTTCCGATCAATTGACCAAGCCAGCCAAAAAAACCGGCATTGGTGTAACTCCATTTTATAAAGTGCCCGGAGATATAGATCAATATTGAGTTCATGCCGATCACCTTGAAGAAAAAGGCCCACTTTTTATAGCCCAGTACATCTATAATGTAATAAAATAGCGACATCAACAATAAGCTAAGACCGCCAACGTGCAGTACAAATGAGCTTGACCAGAGATTTTTATTGATTGGAAAATCAAGGTTCCAAATTTGGGCCAGTATAAGGAAAACGATACCAAATATAGCAAGGCGCAGGGCCTTGGCATTTTGTGAAAGTGTTTTATTTTTCAGTAATGATCCGGCCAGAATACCTAATAAGCCTGTGCTGATAGCCGGGATCGTTGAAAATAAACCTTCAGGATCATGCATATTAATTTTAGTGTCGGGGTATGGTACATATAAATGTCCTGGCAGTATGGTGCGATCTATATAAGAAGCAAAATTTCCTTCGGGGGTAAGATCGCCGGGGTGGAAGCCTGGTGCAGAAGTGAATTTAAGCAGCAGGTAGTATCCGATAATAAAAAACCAGAACCATATCATTTGCCATAATTCCTTTGCGTATAAAAAAATAATATTAGCAAACATATAAGCAATACCAATCCTGCCTAATACGCTTGGGAACCGTATGTCAGAAATAGGCATAATTTTTATCCCGTTGTTCACTATGAGGCCTAAAAGCACTAAAATAAACGCCCTTTTTATTACCCTCCATAACAGCTGTTCGCGGGTTTTTCCCTTTTCGAGTTCTCTGCCCACAGAAAAGGGAGTGGACACACCCGCCATGAACAGGAACAATGGAAATATCAGGTCGTACAAATGAAAGCCGTTCCAGAAAGGGTGCTCAAATTGGTTGGCAACGGATGTCCAGAAAGGTGATTTTGTGGAGTCTCTTAGTGTGTATAAGATCTCGTCTGCACCCATTATCCAAAACATGTCAAACCCGCGAAGGGCATCTAAAGAGTACAGTCGGGTAGGGGCTGAGTCGAAATCATCCGAAGCCTGTTGGGTTTTTGCTTTCTGGGCCATTACAGTTTAATTATTAGGTTATGATAAAGATAGGCATTGTAAGTTGATATTTCAAGTTCAGTTTGCAGTAAGCGATTTGCAGTTTGCAGTTTTTTTAACCTGATCTGGCTAAACTACAAACTGCGAACCGCCTACTGCAAACTCATTCGCCCCTTTTCAATCCGAATTTTTCAATTTTACTGTATAAATGGCTCCGTTGTATATCTATGTCGTCGGCAGTTTTTGAAACGTTCCAGTTGTTTTTTTCTAGTTTAAATTTTATATACTCCCGTTCGGCGTAATCCTTATACTCCTGAAAGTTTCCAAACTGGTCAAAATTTGTTTGCGCTGCCGCAGCTTCAATTGTTTTGGTTGAGGGTGCCGATGGGTTTGCAAACGCTTTTACGTCGGCCTCGGTAATTGTTTTGTCGCTTAATATGATCAGCCGCTCGACCATGTTTCTTAGCTCACGGATATTACCTGTCCACGGCAGTGCTTTAAGCGCCTCGATCGCGCCATCAGAAATCTTTTTCACCGGCATACCGTAGTCGTTACATATTTCATCGAGGAAAGTTTGTGTAAGCAACCCAATATCATCCCTGCGATCTGTAAGCGACGGTACATGTATTAAAATTACGCTCAAACGGTGGTAAAGATCAAGCCGGAAATTGCCGGCGTCTATTTCCTTTAACAAATCCTTATTGGTAGCAGCTACAACGCGTACATCTACCTCTATTTCTTTTTCTCCCCCAACCCTTGTAATTTTATTTTCCTGCAGTGCGCGTAATACCTTCGCCTGCGTAGGATGGCTCATGTCGCCGATCTCATCAAGAAAAAGTGTTCCGCCGCTGGCTGATTCAAATTTTCCAATGCGCTGTTTTATTGCTGATGTGAACGACCCCTTTTCGTGGCCAAATAATTCACTTTCAATTAATTCAGAAGGAATAGCAGCACAATTAACTTCTATTAAAGGGGCATTGGAGCGATTAGATTTTTCATGCAGCCACCGCGCAACAAGTTCCTTCCCGCTTCCATTTGCACCGGTTATCAACACCCTGGCATCAGTTGGGGCAACACGCTCAATGGTTTCTTTTATTTTTTGGATGGCGTGAGAATCACCCAGGATAGAACGTACCTTGGCAACCCGGCGTTTTAATACCTTGGCCTCGGTAACCAAACTTCCTCTGTCGAGTGCGTTGCGAACGGTAATAAGCAAGCGGTTAAGGTCAGGTGGTTTCGAAATAAAATCAAAGGCCCCCTTTTTACTGGCTTCAACCGCTGTTTCAACGGTCCCGTGCCCCGAGATCATAATAAAGGGGAGGTCAGGTTTTATTGATAACCCTTCGGATAGTACTTCCATGCCATCCATCCGGTTCATTTTGATATCGCAAAGAACGAGGTCATAATCGTTCTTTTGTATCATTTTCAGCCCGTCAATCCCGTTATCTATATCTTCAACTGAATAATCCTCATATTCTAAAATCTCGCGAAGGGTATTGCGTATCGCACGCTCGTCGTCAATTATTAAGATCCTTGCCATGTTTGCTACTGAATTTCAGTGATGGTAAATTTTGTGCTAATATATCTAAATGTATAGAAAAACAAACACTTTTTTGGCGAATAGGTTTTGGGATAAAGTAATTAAAGCCTGTATTGTGCTGTATCAACTTATAAAGCCTTGGTACTGAATATGAAAACGATAAATAACAAAAAAATAACCCCCTCCGAATTAACGGAAGGGGCATATTGTACAGCAGCAAACCTGTAAGCCGGGTTCTGTTTAACCCTATCCCGATAGGTATCGGGATGAGATCATTTCTATCATTAATCTGGCCCTGCCATTGCTGACAGGTTCAATCAACCTACCCATCCTGACGCTCCCCGATTGTAGCCGGGGAAACGGAAACGAGCCGCTTCACTTTCAGGACCTATTTGGTTTTTCAACTCCTGAGGTTTACCGCGATCCCGGTCACCCGGAAAAGCCGTGAGCCCTTACCTCACGTTTTCACCCTTACTCTCTGTATTTCGACAGATAGCGGTTTATTTTCTGTGGCACTTGCTGTCGCCGGCTGTCGGCGCCTTCCCGTTAGGAAGCAGGATGCTCTGTGTTGCCCGGACTTTCCTCCTCCAAACAAGGCGCTGGAAGCGATAGAACGTTTTGCGTTGTAAAGATAGCGTTTTTGGGCGGCAAATTCCGCAACGATAAGGGTTTTACCTATTAACCGCTCGCATCGTTACCGTCGCCTCCCGCCGCCACCGCGAAAGCCACCACCGTGAAAGCCGCCGCCCCCGAAATTACCGCTGCCGCTGCGTTGATAATTTTGAAAATTCTGCATTCTTTGTTGCCCCTCAGTTCTGGCCCTGTCATATGAGTTTAAGTTTTGCTGTGTGGCTTTATTTCTATCTATTTGATTCCAGCCGCCATTATCGTACTTACTCCAGTTGCCTGAATTGTCCTTTTTATACAAATTACCATCCCGGCCAGCATAAAAACCATTATTTGTTTTAATAGCTGTGCCATTTTGGCCTCTGTGGATTACTCCTGATTGTCCATTGGATGTTCTGTAGGCGGCTGTAGTTCCATTCCTGGTAGTAACATGACCCGTTTGCACCCACTGATCACCCTTGCTGGCTACTGATGTTCCCCATTGGGCATAAGCGTTATGTCCCTGGCGCGTACTGCCATAAGCGCCTGTGTAGGGATTATATGCGGTCGCGGCCGTTCGCCCACCCCAGGGTGTTTGAATCGATGCTGCACGGCCATAATTGCCCGTAGCAGGATTATACCAGGCAGCAGATCCAACCGCTCCATACGGCCCGTAAGCTACTCGTCCACCAACGTACCCGCCGGTCCATGGGTTATAGGCAAAGCCAGCTCCATAAGCATAAGGGTAAGGATAATAGATAGGATATGGGTACATTGGGCCGTAATAATAATACGGCGGATAATAATAGCCGGTTCCATACATAACGCATGCGCCTACAGTCATTCCGACTACGAAGGTTCCAAGATATCCGTCGGTTGTACTGCTTTCAACAGTTGTATCTGTAGCATTGCCTTGTGTTACGTACGTAACATTGTAGACCGGGGAACTTGGGGGAATAGTGTAAATTTCTTTTGGTACGGAGTTGGCTGTTTTCCAGGGACCTTCGGGGTTTATTGACATGAACCACACCCCCTGGAAACAGAGGTAATAAATATCCCCCACTTTTAACACTTTTTCCGTCGTGTTTGTAGCGTATTGCATGGATGTTTTGCCAATCGTATCAAGTTTAGGGGCACCATTATAAACCACTTTCACTTTGGCTTCAACCTCCTTTTTATTTACGATAGCTGTCTGCGGCACCTGTGATAATAATACCGCGTCAGATGCTTGCGTCGTTCCCGGAACGGAAGAAAGTATACTTCCCTTTGCTGAATTTTCCGGAATTTTTGCGAAATCGGCAGGAAGGTTATTGCTGGCATAGGTCCATGGGCCATTAAGTGATTTTGAGCTAAACCACCGGCCTGAAAATAACACGTAATAAATGTTACTCTTACTGTCGAGGATTAAATTATTATGGGTATTTGTGACGTATAGAAGCGTAGTCCCATTGATACCGTGGTAAACCGGATGTCCTTTTAGTAAAATAAGTTCGGCTGGAACTTTTGAAAAAAAGATTTTTGGAACTGTGCCTGTTGGTGCCGGAGGGGGCACCATTTTTTTAACATCATCAAAATTCTGTCCGGAAGGAAGCTTGCCCATATCCTTTGGTAAGGTTTGGACCGCTATCCATGGACCTTTCAAGTCTTTAGCATTCAACCAACGGGTGTTTACTAACAGATAATAATCTTTTGTCTTTTTATCATAAAATAAGTCCCAGTTAGTGTTTACCACAAACTCTACATCCAGTTTTTCAATAGGCGCAAGGACGGGTTCATTTTCTACCATCAGCAAAATGGCAGGTTGGATGCTATAAAAAATAGGCGGTGGGTCATTCTTCAATTCTACTCCCTTTTGGGCCTGGGCTGTTCTTTTTAAATCAGCCATCAAGCGGTCCAGCGCTATAGGCTGCGGCTCTGTTGGTATCAGGTTTTTAAATGCATCTCCCATCATTTTAACCGAATCACCATGAAGAGACGAAAACCGTACATCCAAAACTGTGATGTCTTTCAAATAAACCATCCGTGCATCTTTTTCTACCAGGGTTTTAGCCGTTAAAGAAGCAACCCCAAGCACTTCCTTACCACCGATCGGTTTAAGCGAAAATGCCATACGGGCTGTAAGGGTTTTATGATCAGACCAGTCATCTAACTGGGGCTGATAGTAGGTAAGCGTCCCGCTATTATCCGAATTCCGGCGCGGCCAGCCTCGGTCTGTTGTGTCTGATTGAGCTTTTACCTGGGTTATGGTTAGTAATAAAGTAAACATCAAAACAGCATAGCACATCCACCTGCTGTTGGTAAAGTTT
>Ga0206898_10075_pt1 | contig 29801 bp, 26 predicted proteins | sample Alteio_BWOrgHeat_50_FD_153237 | JGI IMG/M metagenome (GOLD analysis project Ga0206898, IMG submission 153237) | Enriched cells from forest soil in Barre Woods Harvard Forest LTER site, Petersham, Massachusetts, United States -... | ecosystem: Environmental > Terrestrial > Soil > Temperate forest >...
AATCAGGTAGGCGAATTTCAGGCAGTTCTTCAGGACATCGGAGCATCTTCCGGAGTCCTTATCTGTAGTGCGGGATTCACAAAAAGGGCCCGTGATGCCGCAAGAAGTGCTAAAATTGACTTGTGTACTGCTTATGATGCAAGTACCAGAAAATGGAAAAAGGACATAAAAGTGCCTTTGCTAGTAATATATATTGAAAGAGAAGCGAAAATGCGCTTCACGCTATTAACGACTCCAGAATTTCATGAACTCAATAAAAACCCGGTAGTCATTGGAGCTGATATGGGATCTGCTGTGTTCAGCTATGATAAGGGTAAAACCCACACTTCTCTTATAAAAGAAGTGAGCGAAAGGGTGAAAGACGAGGATTTTTACAAAAAAAACTGGGACTCATGAAGTCAACGTTCCAATACCTGGATTGGAAATGGAGGTAGGTGGAATATTTATTCCTATAAGCAAATTGAGTTGCCAGTACATTGTTAAGAAGACAGGATATTTTAAACACCTTGATGCTGAGAACTATAGAGGTATTATGAATGAAATGACAGAACAGTTTAATCCAACCATGCTCAGTGTACATATTCAAGTTCCTGTTGAGAATTTTGACAGCACCTGGGAACGGGTCAATCCCGAAGAAATTGCAATTACACCTATTACGTTCACATTTGAATCCAGTGTCCCTTTTATTCCGGAAAACCTCGTACAAACTGCAGGAACCATCCGGCTAGTTAAACAAAAATAGAGCTGCGATTTTCAGAGCTCTACTTGGAATATCTCAGTCACAAGCTTTCGCACTAGATATATAAAAATTTGGTTATCAGTACACAAGGCAGCTACCCTTACCTTTACCACTAGTTTATATAAGGGAATGAATTTTGACTGAAATTAGACTCACTTTTGAGTGGCGTACTGGTGTTGGAAGGAGAAACAAATAGCTGGGTACCTTTGAAAGTAGGACTCTATCCGAATTTAAGCACTGTTAACTAAGTCAGCTAAAGCCTCGAGTCGAGATTTATTCCTGCTATAAACAACCTTTGTACTTCCATTTTCAAGTCCCATAAAAGAAGAATCATCTATCTTAATAATTGTGTTTTTTGCAATTCTATTATCATTACCGATTCCCTTTTTTGTGAAAGAAAGCAACTTATTCTTTTTATCAAGTATCGCATCTTCAAGAGTGAATTCTGGTTTTCCATTAATAGCATATATATTTTTATCCAAAATAGAGAAAGACTCGGAACCTTCCTTGCCGTCTTGAAATCGAAAAGTATTTGTCCATATTCCAGGAAATATTATTTTCATATCTAAAATCGCTTCGACATCTACTTCGTGTTCCTTTCGCAAATGTTCCAATTCGATTTCAAGCTGACCACATTTTCTCTCACTATCTTCAATTTTTTTTTCTAGTTCCTTTGATTTTCGGGAGGAATGCTCAATCTGGCTTTCAAGAAAACTGTCCTTTTCAGTCATTTTTTTTGTATACTCAATATCCTTTTCAGCGCTTTTTGCTGCAACCTCTTTATCCTTTTCGAAAATCAAATCCTGTTGTATTTTCCTATTCGCTTCCTCTGATTCAACAAGTGCTCTCTCTACAGCTGTTTTTCCAGATTCAAGCTCAGCAATATTATTTTCCAACCCTTGCTTTTCTGCATATACACGAGACAAATTTTCATCAGCTTCCTCCTTTTCTTTACGTAAGTTAATGAATGCTTTTTTCAGGTCCTCATATGTTGACTTCATGACTACTCTGTTTTTATCCATTATGGAATAAATTCCAGGAGTAATCCATTTTGAAAAAGAGAGAAAAATAAACCTGGAAGCACTTGTGAGCAGTAAATAAGATGTAACTGCAATAAATGCAGTCCCAATTGGGAACCAAATCAACTTATGACTTCCTGCAGATTGAATGTAGTCCTGAATAATTTTAATTCGTCCATCAAGTTTGGTATCAGTATCAAAATTAAAAATCGAATACGACAGCCTCCAATTATTAAGCAGCCATGACACGATAAGAGTTCCTCCAAACGGATTCCTAGCTCTTTCCATCATATTCTCCCCAAACTCTTTCAATCGGCCTAGAATCATTATACTAAGAATTAATAATAAATAGTTATCAATACGAAAATTACTGGAATCCCCCTTCAATGTCTTTGGCCCATAATTCAAAGGTTACATCTTCTTTACTTTTAATCTCGACGAATCCAAAATTTCTCTCTATTCCTAATTCGTCAATGGCGTCAGAAAATCGATAAGTCATTTGTCCACTACTGTCTAAGATAATATACTGAGCGGCAATTTGCCCGTTTGCGTCCTTAAGAGAAAGAACAATTCCTTTGCCATAGGCTGGAGGATTATAACGAAAGCTAAATTCCGTGTCATAATAATCAATTCCACCATTAACAAATATTTGGATAGGGATATTTGCTTTTAATGTGACTAGTTGGCGATTAATTTTAAGTTCGTTGCTCATTTCGGCACTTGAATTATGTTTCTTTATCCTAACCGCATTCAATGGATGATATTTGCCAGTGGGATCCTTCCATGGATAACATTCAATTTTCTTTCCATCCAAATTTTTCATCAACTCCCAACTGCTTCCAATATCATACTCCTTACCAGCAAGCACAGTTTCGACAAAATATTTTGCTCCTAAGAATCCATTCTTCTCAGTAAAATACTTTTCGTTTTCCTTCAGTAATGAGAGAAAATCCTTTTCCTTAATAATCTTGAACCCCGTGTCAGCATATAAACTCTTAACCTCTTCGACTGTTTTCTCCTGAGCATTCTGTAATTTCAAGAATTTCGAAAAATTAATAATATTAATAGATTTACCTCCAGTATATCGCCTAAACTCTTCTATTAACTCATATTTAGGTAAAATTGCTGTGTTTTGATGACGATAGAACCAATCCTTATGCTCTTCATTTGTTACTAGTACAACGTTTGAGTTTGTTTCCTTACCAATTTCGAGAGTAACCTGCCATATAATTAAATCTCCAATTCCCTCATCGGGCTTAGCCTGGTCTTTCTTCTTGAATCCAGGCGGTACGCCATGCTCAAATCTGAACTGCATTTTAGCAGCCAAAGACTCTGCCGTTTCCTTAAGTTCAATTATTGTTTCAGGAGTAAATACATCCTTATAAATTAGACTAACAGGGTCATTCCATTTCCAATTCATCAAATCATCCGAAAGAGCATTCAATTTTTCCCTATACTCACTCTTTAAAGCATTGATTTTCCCTTCAATGTCTTTTAATCTAGCATAATCTGAATTGGTTTCAAAAATCGGGAAGCGCTCCAATGAAATTTCAGCCTTATTAAGCCTATCTTGAGATTCTATAATCTTATTATAAGTTTCGGCTATCTTTTGTCCTCTGTTCTTTGCAAATTCCCTTGCAACCCTCGCGGGAATAAAAAGTCGCTTCCCTTTCTTGAGGTCTTTAAATATTCGTGAGAACTCCTGAACTGATTCTTTGCTTGTAAAATAAGGAACAAGAAGCACCATTGTATCAAACACGTAAACGCAATCATCCTTAACCTCCTGAATGTTTTTATGTTCAAAAGAGAACACCTTGTCAGCCTCGGGAAAGACCTTTTCTAAATAAAAATTGTCGGGCATATTAAAATAATTGAATGAATCTTAATGCAATTTTAGTCGTGTCAACTTGACATATTAATACTTTAGTCCAATGCTTTTCTTTCAGGTATTCTCTCGCTCGGCGCAGATATGCAGCGCCGCGAGCGCGTTTGATTATCCGTGCCTTTTTTTTGTACTCCCAATTTTGTTCTAGCCATTAATGGATTTTCAATCCAACCGAAAAAGCGACTTTATGAGTTAACAATCATGAAAATCTGCGCTAGTTACGAAGATTTTGACAATGAAATCAGTCGTTCCCTGCAAAGAGTTCGAAACTCCCAACTCTGTGGGCTAATTTTTTTGTAATGGTCTTGTTTTTGACTTAAATAATTTGCATTAAAATTCAAAATCTTTTCATGAAAGGGCTGCATAACTTCCACAAATTGCCTAGCTACAGGAACAGATTCTTTTGCTAAATTAAATTCCAACACCAATTTATTATATTGAATGAGTTGCATCCTTATAAATCCATGTAAGTCAAGAGTGCTAATTTTTAGGTTTGCTATCGATTTGAATATTGCTTCGTCTTCAACAAGCAACTCCATGTTTGCTTCAGCCAACAGGAATTGAAAATATGATTCATCATTATTAAATGGAACGATTCCAAGACCACCCATGTCATCAAACTTAGCGCTTATGCTTGTGTCAAGTAACAAGTGCAACCAAATAAAATATTTTTCATAGCAGTTTTTGAGAGAGATAATTTCTTCTGTTTTCAGAGAGAATTTGACCTGATTAGTCAACTGAAGCTCCCCTTTAAGCATTTCAACCTTTTCAACAAATACCGCCTTGGCACTTTCAACTAAACTCGTGACTTTGCCAATATCTTCCATCGTTGCAATGCTCTTCCCTTTTTCGGTGAAGTACGATTTGCCAAATGCTAGATAAAGACTGCACAAAAGTGTCCCAAAAATGGCAATTAGCTCTAGAATACTTTGATTCATCTATGACACGAATTAATTGAAATTAATTTCAGAAAGATAGCACGATTTTTTAAAACTTGATATCATGCAAATCCAAACTACACGCTTAGGCTCCGAGAAAATAAAAATCACAGTTTACCGTTCATTTTTCGGGCAACTGATTTCCCGAAATTATAAACGGGAGTCAATTTTTTTTCGTCTGCGATTAATTCATTACTCTGAATAACAAATTGCATAGCACCCTCTGCTCCATCACGAACTTCCATAATAAAACTGAAAAAAGGATTGAATTGCTTAAATAAGAGAAGTTCTGGCTCCAAGGATCGCAAAAGATCAATATCATTTGTACTGAAAAGAAAGTTTTTGTCCAGATGAGGATTTCCAATCATAGTCCGACTTGAATTAAATACAGAAAGCATCTTTGATAAAAAATCCTTGGGAGAGATCCTCAACCTTGTTTTTGTATCTGCCTTAAGTTTAAAACTGAAAATAGATTGTCTCGTTACATAAACACCTCTACCTCTTTGTGGCTGGTTACCCCAAATAAGTTCAATCGTTTCATCAAGGGTCTTAATGGTGCATACATTATCATGATCCAGATGGCTTTCGTTTTTAAACGTAACGATGCCATGAATGGTATGAGCAAATTTCTTTATTTCAGCTTCAAAGGAGGAATCAACCATGGGCGTATTTCATAAAGTTAAACAAACTGGAAACGGGAGAATGTAAACTACTATACAGATACCCTAACACACAAACAACGCCTCCTATCCGCGCAGACGGAAATAGCTGTTCAACTCTGACCTAAATAAAGAATCCTGGCCCTATTCCCTTCCGGGAAAAGCGGTGATGAACACCACAGTTTAGGTCAGGATTAATTCCATTACAAGTGTAGCTCAATTGCAATTCAAATGCAAATCTCTAAGGGTGGGCTGAGCACTTCTACTCACCCCCCAGCCCCCTCTCTACTTCGTAGAGAGGGGGAGCCAAAGCTTTAGCAGGCCTTAACTCCCCCTCTTTTCGCCAGAGGCGAAGAGAGGGGGTTGGGGGGTGAGTTCAAGCACTCCTCCTAAACTCCGAACAAATCACCGCCGTAGCAATGGCCGCATTGAGCGATTCGGCAGTAGAAATGCCTGATTTCAAGTCCGACACCGGGGTGCCGAAGGAGGGGATGCGGATTTTATCGGTAATATATGGGAGCAGTTCGGGGGATATGCCTTTGGATTCGTTGCCTATGACGATGAATCCTTTGTCGCTGAGTTTGGTCGCGTACAGGTCGGCCCCATCCAGCACGGCACCGTATACTTTGCTGCCGCTGAGTCCTTTGAGGAAGTCGCCCAGGTCGGTATAATGCACTTTTACCCGGGAAATGCTACCCATGGTGGCTTGTATGACTTTGGGGTTGTATACCTCTACCGTTTCGGGGGAGCAGATGATGTTTTCTATGCCAAACCAGTCGGCTATGCGGATGATGGTGCCCAGGTTACCGGGGTCCTGGAGGGTGTCGAGGACGATGTTCAGCTTGGGTGTGAGCTGGGCCGGATCGAGGTCGTACTTGGGTATTTCGCATATCGCCAGTACTTCATTGGGCGAGTTGAGGGAAGAGATGCGGTTGAGCTCGCTTTCCTTGATACGGATCACATCAATGTGGTAGTTGAAGATAGAGAGCTGGAAGTTGCGGCTGGAATAGATGGTTTTCACCTTGATACCGGAATGCAGCAGGTCGTTGACGATCTTCACCCCTTCGGCCACGAAGAGTCCCTCCTGCTCCCGGGTCTTTTTCAGCTTGAGCGAATTGATGTATTTGATCTCGTTTTTGGCCAGCATAGGAAAAAAGCGTTCTCTTTTTCGGGATCCTTATCTTTGTAAAGGAATAAAGTCCGGATAACAGCTATCTCATTCCATTAACCTCAAGGGGCGGTCAGCATAACTAACATTTCCTGCCTATCTTTGAGGAATTGGATCGGATTTTGAACAGCTAGCTGCAAAAATACCAAAACCCACATAAAAGCAAACATTAATAGTGCATAAAGCCGGGAAATACTCATTATTAGCATGCTGCCTGGCCCTTGTTTTCATGAATGCAGGATGCGGAAGCGCCCGTAAGCTGAAGGAGAATGAGCTGCTGCTCAAGAAAAACAAGATACGCACAGCCAACAACTCCCTCAACCGGGATGAGCTGGCCACCTATGTACGCCAGAAGCCTAACCGGAAGATCTTTTTCTTTTATCCTTTTTACCTGGAGATCTATAACCTCGTCAACCAGGATAAGCTGCACCAGCATAAGATGCACCGGGATGCCCGGGTGGACCGTATCAACGAGAAGCGCCGGCTGAAGAACCTGGCGGTGAATGAAAAACGCAAGGCCGAAGGCAAATCGGAAAAATCGCTCAAGCTCAAGAGCAAGGACCGCCTCACCTTCCGGGAATGGCTCAGCAACATAGGCGAGGAACCCAGCGTATACGACTCCTCGGCCATGCACAAGTCGGTCAAGCAGCTGAACCTCTACCTCAAAAGCAAGGGCTACTTCAGCAATACGGTGAAGGACTCGACCGTCATACGGGGCAAGAAAATAAAGGTTTACTACATCCTGAATACCGGCCTGGCCTCCACCATCAACCGCATCAGTTACGACATAGACGATACAGCCATCGCCCGCTTTGTGTTGCCCGACTCGGTGAACTGCCTGGTACACCCCGGTCAGAACTACGATGCAGACAACTTACAGAAGGAGCGCGACCGCATCACCCGCCTTTTGCGTAACAAAGGCTATTATTTTTTCGACAAGCAGTACATCTATTACAATGTATACGACGGGCCGGCGGTACGCACGCTGGATGTGTCTATAGGCATCAAGAAACGCACCGAGGCGTTGAACCTGAGGGGCGACTCTACCATAGAGAAGAACCATGTGCGTTACAGCATCCGTCAGATATACATCACCACCGACTACGGAGGGCGCACCGACACCGTTCATCACCGCGATACCCTGCGCACGGAGTCGGGCAATATCTTTTTGTATGGGAAAATCCTCAAATACAAGCCCTCCGTCATAGAAGATGCCATTTACTTCCACGACGGGGAAGAGTACCGCCTGCAGACCCAGGAAGATTCCTACAAACGCCTGTCACAGCTGCGTGCCTTCAAACAGGTGATCATAGAATTTGTTCCTGACAGGGAAAAGGAAGGCATACTCGACTGTTACATACGCCTCACCCCTGTTGCCCGCCTGACGATGGCCACAGGTGTGGAAGGCACCAATACGGGAGGTAATATGGGGGTGAACGGCAGTGTGGCCTACCAGAACAAGAACGCTTTTCGCGGAGCGGAAGTGTTTGAGATCAAGGCCAAGGGAGCGCTGGAGCTTCAGAAGCTGGTGGCCAACGTAGGTACCGAGCAGAGTCAGAAAGGGTTTCTGCCCTTCAACACGTATGAGCTGGGTCCGGAGTTTAACCTGTATGTTCCCCGGCCCTTGTTTCCTTTTAATTTATTTCGTGTGGGCCAGTCGGCCAACCCGCGTACCACCTTTACCATGTATTACAACTTCCAGCAACGGCCCGACTATACCCGTTCTATCCTGAATATCGGTTACAGCTACGACTGGAAGCAAAGCAAATACAAGAAACACACCGTCTTCCCCTTCGAAGTAAACCTGGTGAAGCTGCTCAAGATAGACCCGGCCTTCCAGGCCTACCTGAACCAGGGCAACGACCTCTACCTGAAGAGCCGTTTCCAGGATCACATCACCACCGACACGCGCTGGATCTATATCTATACCAACCAGGAGCCCAAGAAGAAAAAAGACTATATCTATTTCCGCCTCGACCTGGAGTCATCCGGCAGTGTGCTGCGTTCGCTAGCGGAGCTATCCAACAGCACCCACCTCATCAACATACCCAAAGACTCCACCGGCAGCTACCGCATAGAGCAGATCAAGTTCTCCCAATATGTAAAAGGAGGGTTCGACATCCGTTACTACAAGCTGCAGACGGAACAGAACAAACTCGTGTTAAGGGCCATGGCAGGCCTGGGTGTTCCTTTCCACAACCTCACTACGTTACCTTTTGAGAAGAGTTATTTCGAAGGCGGTCCCAACAGCGTGCGTGCCTTCCCTACCGGCACACTCGGTCCGGGCTCTTACAACTCCGGAGGAGGACTTTACCAGCTGGGTGATATGGTGATGGAAGCCAACATCGAGTACCGTTACAAGATATTCAAGATGCTCAATGCGGCCATCTTTGCCGACGCAGGTAACATCTGGCTCCTGCGCAAAGACCCCAGCCGCCCGGGAGGCGACTTCGACTCCAACCGCTTCTACAAAGAGTTTGCGATAGGTGCCGGAGCGGGACTAAGACTGGATTTCGACTTCTTCATCATCCGCTTCGACGTCGGTGTCCCCTTGCGTGACCCGAGCGCGCCGGAGAATGATAGGTGGGAGTTTGATAAGCGGCCTCTTACTAAGACTGCCTTCAACTTTGGTATTGGATATCCTTTTTAGAAGGATTTTTGAATTTAGGAATTAAAGAATTTAAGAATTTTAAAAAAAAATAAGAATTTCGAAATTAAAAAAAATGAGAAAATGAAAAGTACAAAGTATAGATCCTTCCTTTAAAATTTAAGAATTTAGGAATTAAAGAATTTAAAAATTTAAAAAAAAGATAATTAAAAATGAAAAGTACAGAAAATAAATTCTTCCTTTAAAAATTCAAAAATTCTTAAATTCAAAAATCCCTAAATCCTTAAATCCCCACGTGAGTAGCTTTAATTATTACAGTTGGATTATCCTGCCGCTGCTGATTGCACTCTCGCGTATGTGCGACGTCACAATCGGCACGCTACGTCACATCCTCATGCACAAAGGCATGAAAAGGGCGGTGCCCTTACTTGGCTTTGTAGAGGTACTCATCTGGCTTATTGTCATCCGCCAGGTAATGAAGAACCTGGATAACTGGATGTGTTATATCGGCTGGGCTGCCGGCTTCTCCTGCGGCACCATGCTGGGTATGTATCTCGAAGAAAAGATGGCCCTGGGCCTGCAAGTCATCCGTATCATAACAAACCAGGACTGTACAGCCCTCGTCCTCTCCCTCAAAGACGCCCGTCACGGCATCACCATAGTTGACGCCCAGGGCGCCATGGGACCTGTAAAAATGATCTTCACCGTAGTCAAACGCAAACAGGTAAGAGAAATCGAAACAATGATCGCCCTCCATACACCCAGTGCTTTTTATAGTCTGGAAGAAGTCAAGAATGTCAATCAGGGAGTATTCTCTATCGGAGGCACGAAGAAGAGTCTTCTTAAGGAGATTTTCCCTCTACGCAAAGGCAAATAGAAGGATTTAAGAATTTCTGAATTTTTGAATTTCTGAATTTTTGAATTTTAAATTCAGAAATTCCTAAATTCTTAAATTCAAAAATCCTTTTTTCTACTCCTATTTATAGATTCCTTTTAGTTTATCCGTTATCTCCAGCACGGCCGGGCAAACGAGGGTGTTTTTGAGGGCCAGGTCGAGCACCTGGTACATGCGTTTGCGGTTGGTATGTGGGAATTCGCGGCAGGCACCGGGGCGGTCTTCGTAGATGAGGCAATAGTTTTCGGCATCCAGGAAGGCGCAGGGCACCTCGTTGAGCACATAATCCTTGTCGGCATCGATGTGCAGGTATTTCGCTACAAAGTCGCCCGGCTTCATGCGCAGGCGCTTGGAGGCCCGCTCTATGTCTTTCTCGTAAAAGATGGGACTGGTGGTCTTGCAGCAGTTGGCACACTGGAGACAGTCGATATGCTCGAAGGCTTCGTCGTGGAGCGTGGAGAAGTTTTCGTCCAGGTCGTTTGGTTTTTTGCGCTTGAGCCGCTCGAGTAATTTCTTGTTGTCACCCTCTGCCCGCTTAGCCGCCTTGTGGAAATTATCCAGGTCCATCTTTTTTGAATTTGAGCTAAAGTTAGGTATTATTTCTACCTTCATCACCCGGATGCGTGACGTGTTATCCAACTGCATGAATCGATTTTCTTTATGATAACTGAAAAATACGACCTCTGTATCATCGGCGGCGGCCCTGCGGGTTATGCTGCGGCGATGCGGGCGATAGACTTTGGTAAGACCGTGCTGCTTGTTGAAAAAGACAAGGTGGGCGGAGCGGGTTTGTTCAACGGAGCCCTATCGTCGAAATCGTTCTGGGAATGCTCCAACCGCTTTGCAGCCACCAAGAGCGACCTGAAAGAAAAAGGCATCGCCTACGACATACACTTTGAAGAAGCCCGTAAAGTGGTGGAAGCCGCTGTCTTCGAACGTAAGTTTCAGCTCAACGTACACCTCAACCTCCTGCAGCGGGCCACCCACTGCAAGCTCATCACCCTCGACAAAGGCACCGCTACGTTGTTGGGCGATCACCGCGTGAAGGTGGTGAAGAAGAAACAAGAGAAAATAATCCATGCCGAACAGATCCTGGTGGCCACGGGCAGTCGTCCCCGCCACCTGCCTTCGGTGGCAGCGGATGAAAAAATAATCTTCACCAGCGACGGCATCGAGTCGCTGGAGGACTTTCCCGAAAGCCTGGTCATCGTAGGTGCCGGTGTCATCGGTTGTGAATATGCCACCATCTTCTCCAACTTCGGGAAGACAAAAGTATACCTCATAGACAAGGCCGACCGTATCCTTCCTTTTGAAGACGAAGACCTGGCCAGCATCGTAGCCACCAACCTCGAAAAGAACGGAGTGACCATACACCGCAACGCATCCCTCGCAAGACTGGAGATAAAAGACGGCAAGGTGGAATACGAGCTGACCTATACCGATGGACGGAAAGAAATACTGCATGTAGAAAAAGCCTTGTTATCCATAGGCCGCTTGCCAAATACCGGTAACATCGGGCTCGAAGAAGCCGGTGTCTGCAAAGATGAGCGGGGGTATGTGAAGGTAGAAGACACGCGTACTTCCGTACCCTTTATCTATGCCGCAGGCGACATCACCGCCAACATTGCATTGGTGAATGTGGCGGAACGGGAAGGACGGCATGCCGTCGTGAAGATGTTCGGGCCACCGGTGAAGCCGCTCGTATACCGCAACATCTCCACGATCATGTTTCTGAACCCCGAAGTGGCGGCAGTAGGCATGAACGAGCAGGATGCACGTGCCCGTAACAAACCCTTCCGTGTAGCCAAGATCGACTATTCCTGTATCCCCCGTGCCATCGCCATGCGCAAGACAAATGGTTTCTTTAAGCTGATCGTGGAAGACGATGAAGAGATGACGGTCCTCGGCATGCGGGCTATAGGCGAGCATGCCTCCAGCGCCATACAAGCCGTGGCCCTGCTCATACACATGAACAAAGGCATACACGAACTCGGTAACATGATGCATCCCCACCCCAGCATCACCGAAGGCGTACAGGAATGTGCGCGTATGCTGTTGGGCAAATCCATCTACAAATCCTCCATCTTCAAAGACAAGCTGAAATGCTACCGCTGGGCCGATGGGGTTGCGACTCCTTTGGAGGATCTGTAGTAACCCATTAACAATTTATGACAAGGTGAATAACTCCCTTTTTGCGTGAGGGATTGAGGCATTTTTGTTTGAGCTCTCCCGCTCCTTAGCGGGAAGCGAGTGCCGAAAGCCCGACCCCTGAAGCAGACGCGGAGATAAATACTCAACTGGAAAATTCAATTCACAGCGCGACGCTTCAGGGGGCACGCCCCAATCCTTACTTTCCGATTTCCCCTTTAAACTCCGATTCCAGAAAACAGAATTAAATGGTATTTTTGAGATCCTGAGCTGTTAAGCGATATGCATCTATTTCAAAAATGTCTTTTCCTGTTGGCCTGCCTTGCTCCCCTCCACCTCTGTGCTCAGGACAATTACGAAATTCAGGTATACGACTCCAAGCTGGTGCCGGTGGCTGCAACGATGGTAGAGCTGCACAGTAACTTCACCACCATCGGCTTCCGTGATACCGTGTCAGGGGTCTTACCTACTCACCATGCCTTGCACGAAACAATCGAGATCACCCACGGCTTCACTCCCTGGCTGGAGGTAGGCTTCTATCAGTTTCTGGCCATGAACAACGGGATGGCTCCGGCTTATGTAGGCAACCATATCCGCCCACGCATTGCCGTGCCGGAAGAACGCAAGCTTCCGGTAGGACTCAGTCTTTCGTGTGAATTCGGCTACCAGGAACGGGCCTATTCGGTGGATACCTGGACCCTGGAAGTTCGTCCTATTATTGATAAGACGATCGGCCGGTTTTTCCTCGCTATCAACCCCACCTTTGATTATGCCTTCGTGGGTTTAAATGCACACAAAGCCGCTCAGTTCTCTCCCAATATTAAGTTTAGTGTGGAAGTATGTCATTGGCTGAAGGCCGGATTAGAATATTATAATTCAGCCGGTCCGGTCAATCACTTCGACGAATTCAGTCAACAGCCGCATCAGTTGGCTTTGGCTTTCGATCTGGATGTTTCACCCAAATGGGAGTTGAATATCGGATACGTCAGGGGCCTTACCCCGTCGGTGGAACAGGAGATCTTTAAGGTGATTATCGGACGCCGTTTCGGGAAGGGATAATGCGCTTATAGCCATTCCCTCCCCTAGGAGGCCAATTGAATATTTTTATTACTTTCGTAAACCTAAACCAGGCACTCATGAAACTTTCTGTACCCAAAGAAACGAAGCTAAAAGAAAATCGTGTAGCCCTCACTCCCGATGTGGTGAAAGAGTTGGTAAAAGCCGGATTTGAAGTGGTGGTGGAAGCCGGTGCAGGTCTCAACTCGTTCTTTTCGGATGAAGCCTATACGACTGCAGGAGCTACTATCCAGTCCGACAAAAACAAAGTGTATACCGATGCCGATGTGGTACTCAAAGTAAACGCTCCCCTGGCCGAAGAGATCAGCAAGATGCGCAAAGAAGCCATCCTGATTTCTTTCTTGTTTGCAGGTACCAGTCCCGATACCATCAGCGCCTGTGAGAAAGCCGGTGTCACCGCTTTCTCGATGGATGCCGTCCCCCGTATTTCCCGTGCACAAAAGATGGATGCCCTCTCCTCCCAGGCCAACCTGGCAGGATATAAAGCCGTGTTGCTGGCAGCCGACACCATCGGAAAGATTCTCCCGATGATGACCACCGCCGCAGGAACCATACGCCCTTCCAAGATCGTTATCTTCGGTGCCGGTGTGGCAGGCCTTCAGGCCATCGCTACCGCCAAGCGCCTAGGTGCTGTGGTGGAAGTGACCGATATCCGCCCTGAGACAAAAGAACAGGTAGAATCTCTCGGTGGTAAATTCATTGAAGTAAAAGGAGATGCCTCTATCAAGATAGAAGGCGGATATGTGAAAGGCGTATCCGAAGAATTTTTGAAGATGCAGCAAGAGCTGGTAGGCAAGCATGTGAAAGAAGCCGACATCGTCATCACCACCGCACTTATCCCAGGAAGAAAAGCACCGCTGCTCGTTACAGAAGACATGGTAAAAAGCATGCGCTTCGGTTCTGTCATTGTAGATATGGCTGTGGAGCAGGGTGGAAATGTGGTGGGAAGCGAATTAAACAAGACCGTTCAGAAGCACGGTGTGACCATCATCGGAGAGGGCAATATCCCTTCTTTGCTTCCGATGAATGCCAGCGCCCTGTATGCTAAAAATATCCAGACCCTCCTCCTGCACCTGGCCGACAAGGACAAGTTCAAATGGGAGATGGAAGAAGACATTACCAAGGGATCACTCATTGTCCATAACGGACAAGCCGTGCACCCCAGCGTTAAGAAATCTGTTTCCGCTTAATCAATCCGTACATACCATTCACCTTTAACATTCAGCTATGGAACTTATTCGTCAGGCATTCAGTTTTTTCGGAGCACATCAGGAAATGATTTACTTCATTGTCCTCTCCGTATTTGTAGGCATTGAAGTCATCGGTGGCGTGCCTACCGTGCTGCATACGCCCCTCATGAGCGGCGCCAATGCCATTCACGGTGTTGTCATTGTAGGTGCTATCTATGTCATGCTGAATGTCAATCCATCCAACACCCTGGCCCTTATCCTGGGTTTCCTGGCCGTATTGCTCGGAACACTCAACGTGGTAGGCGGATTTGTGGTGACTGACCGTATGCTGGAAATGTTTAAAAAGAAATAATTTACCCAAGATTCCCGTATCTATGAAGACTAACCTACTTGAAATCTGTTACCTGATCGGTTCCGTAACCTTTATTCTTGGCCTCAAGATGATGGGCAACGCGAAGACCGCACGCAAAGGAAACCTGATTGGTGCAGGCGGTATGACCCTTGCCATCCTGGGAACGATTGTACTGTTTGTAAAAAAGGATGAGTCGGGTGTCGTCAACCCCGGTTATACCGTACCTACGATGATCTATGGATTGATCGGGGCGGCTATCCTCTTGGGATCTATCATCGGCTGGCTCGCGGCCAAAAAGGTGCAGATGACCAAGATGCCGGAGCTTGTCTCCATCTTCAACGGTATGGGTGGTGCCTGCGCAGCGCTGATCGGCTTGATGGAATACAACAAAAACCTGGGTCATACAGGAGCCAGTATCGCCATCGTGCTCGGTATCATTATCGGAAGCATTTCTTTCTCGGGTTCTGTCATCGCTTTTCTGAAGCTGAACGGAACCATGAATCAACCTATACGCCTGCCTGCCTATAACATCCTGAACACGGTTGTCATGATCGCTGTCTTCGCTTTCGGAGGATACATGGTCATCAATCAGGTAAGCAGCCACATGATCCTTTGCAGTCTCTTTGGCGCAGCAATTATCTACGGGGTGCTGTTCACCGTTCCAATCGGTGGCGCTGACATGCCTGTTGTTATCTCCCTGCTCAACTCCTTTACAGGTCTGGCAGCAGCCTTTGGAGGCTTTCTCTACGGAAACAAAGTTATGCTGACCGGTGGTATCCTGGTAGGATCGGCCGGTACGCTTCTTACGCTCGTGATGTGTAAAGCCATGAACCGTCCCCTGAGCAATGTGATCTTCGGCGCCTTTGGCGGTGGAGGGGCAGTGGCAGGACCCGGTGCCGATGCCAAAGGATCTATCAAGGACATTGGTGTATCCGACCTGGCGGTATTGATGAACTATTCCAAGAAGATTGTGATCGTTCCAGGTTACGGACTGGCAGTAGCCCAGGCACAACACGTGATTCATGAGCTGGAGCTCCTCCTCGAAGAAAGAGGTGTGGAAGTGAAATATGCCATCCACCCTGTTGCAGGCCGTATGCCCGGACACATGAACGTGCTGCTGGCCGAGTCGAACGTAGCCTATGAAAAGCTGGTGGAGATGGATGACATCAACCCGGAGTTTGAGCAGACCGATGTGGTGCTGGTGGTAGGTGCAAACGACGTGGTGAACCCTGCCGCCAAGACAGACCCTTCTTCCCCTATCTACGGCATGCCTATCCTGGAAGTGAACAAAGCCAAAAACATCATCATCAACAAACGTTCTATGAACGCAGGATATGCCGGTATCGACAACCTGTTGTTCTACGATCCCAAATCATCCATGTTCTTCGGAGATGCAAAGAAAGCATTGACTGAACTGGTGGCGGAACTGAAGACGATGTAGCCTCTCAATGTACTTTCTGATATAATTTAACCCCATGCTTTAGCATGGGGTTTTGCATATATACCAGGTTAATATAAACCAAATAGGAGTGCAATCAGTTGCCACGGCCTTCAGGCCGTGGACAATGTGCCAGCGCAACTTATGGGCTTTAGCCCAAACCTCCCCATATTTTCATAGCAAGGACAACCTAAAGGGCATTTGGGCTAAAGCCCATTTTTATTGCTATTTTTTTATCCACGGCCTGAAGGCCGTGGCAACTGAAAAAAACACTTTGCTGCAATCCCTTTTATCCACGGCCTGAAGGCCGTGGCAACTGAAAAAAACACTTTGCTGCTATCCCTTTTTATCCACGGCCTGAAGGCCGGGGCAACTCAAGAAGATACTTTGCTTCACTCCTTTTACTTTGTCCACGGCCTGAAGGCCGGGGCAACTGAAAAAAATGATGTTGGCACCACATCTCAAAGGCCCTTTATGTAATGCCGGGCTTTTTTGTATTTTAGATTTCGCTAACTGCTAATCCTCCCCCCATGACATCCAAAGAAATTCTCGCCGAACTGAAAACGATGGGCAGCGAGTCTGTCAAAAAAATATTCCTCCGGCACGGAGCGAAAGAGCCTTTTTATGGGGTGAAGGTGGGTGACATGAAAAAGATTGTGAAGAAGGTAAAAATGAATCATGCTCTTGCCCTGGAGCTGTTTGATTCCGGTATCTCCGACGCCATGTACCTTGCAGGCCTCATCGCCGATGATAAAAAGATGACGAAGAAAGACCTGAACAACTGGGTGAAGAAAGCAAACTGGTACATGCTGAGCGAATTCACCGTGCCCTGGGTAGCAGCAGGCAGTCCCTTCGGACACGAGCTCGCCCTGGAATGGATCGCATCGAAAGACGAGAAAATCGCTTCTTCCGGCTGGGTCACCTACTCCTGCCTCTTCCCCCTTAAACCCGATGCGGAGCTGGACCTGAAAGAGATCAAATCATTGGTAGACCGCATCCAGAAAGACATACACAAAGCCCCCAACCGGGTGAAATATACCATGAACAATTTCGTAATTTCGGTAGGCGGTTACCTGCCCTCCCTGAGCGACTATGCCATTGCTGCGGCAAAGAAAATAGGCAAGGTGGAAATCAACCTGGGCGACACCTCCTGCCAGGTGCCCTTTGCTCCGGATTATATTGAGAAGATGAAGCAACGGGGAATGCTGGGGAAGAAACGGAAGACGGTGAAGTGCTAGACTATTTAATACTTAACCATGAAAAAATTAATCATACTAGTGTTTGTCTTTGCCGCTTTGTTTATGCGGGGGCAGCAGACCAATACCGACCTCAGCAACTACCCCTACTACGATGCCGAGCCTACGCTGGCGGCTAACCCTACCAATCCCAGCAACCTCATTGCGGCCTGGATGAAGGCTACGGGATTGAATCAGGTGTCCATCGCCTGTGTGTATTCCAACGACGGAGGAGCCAGCTGGAGCAGTCCTGCCCTGCTGCCACATGTATCCGCTTCGTTCACCTGTGCCGATGTGAGCATCACCTTCAATGCAGGTGGCACGGCTTATATCTGTTACATCGACTCGAAAATCAACCTCGACTCCGGCTATGTCGTTGTTGCGAAATCGCTTAATGGTGGTCAGACCTGGAGCACGCCGGTAAAAGTATTGAGCGCACAGGAGAAGCCCGACCTTCCGGTAGACCGGCCCTGGATTGCGGTAGACAACACCAGCGGACCATATAGCGGTCGGGTATACGTGGTCAGCAAAGGTTATTTCGCCGCTCCTCTCCCACACCATGTATGGATGAAATCTTCTGCCGACGGAGGCCTGACCTGGTCATCCATCAAACAGCTCGACGACAGCATCCCGACCGATCAGGTGACCAACTCCATGGGTGTGCCTGCAGTAGGCGCCGATGGGCATCTCTATGTGGCTTATGCTTCTTATCATCCCTCACAAAATGTGTATGCGCGTATGGTGTGTACCCAGTCTGCCGACGGTGGCGCTTCCTTCATGCCCTATATCATCGGCAACTACGCAGCCAATTCGGGTGTGACGGACACACTCTTTGATGCCGGCTACACATTAAGTTGCGACCCGACACATGCCGGTGTGCTGGCCTATACAGGCACCGACGCGCGCAACGGAGATCCGGATATCCTTACCTGGCATTCGACAGATGGTGGCCTTACCTGGAGCAGCACTCCAACCAGAGTAAACAACGACCCGGTAGGCAATGGTATTGGGCAGGATATGTGCTGGGCAGCGTTTACAGCTAACGGTTATTTTGTGGTGTGGCGCGACCGACGCGCTTCCGGCACATCGGGCTCCTCAGCCCCCTTTGAAGTGTATGCGGCCGGATCGAGTGATAACGGACAGTCGTACTGGTCCAACCAAAAGCTCAGCACCGCCGCCTCCCCCGTCATCAAACTGCACCGGGGCAACGACTTCCTGGGCGTAGCCGTCGGTGGCTTCCAGGTATCCACCTGCTGGGGCGACAACCGTACCGGCAACATCGAAATCTATACCGCCTCCATCGAAACGACTCAACTGATCCCAGACCTCGTGGTGGAAACACCTCCTGCACTTCCCATCACGTGTTACCCGAGTCCGACAGATGGCAGTCTGCACATCTCTTTTTCTCCCCACAACGAAGGCACGGTAACACTTGCTGTCTATGACCTGCAAGGCAAAGCCGTGATGCAGCTTCCGGCCAGGGCGGTACACCCGGGTCGCAACGAACTCATCATCGATGTGCCTCAGCTGGCTCCAGGGTATTATATACTTCGCACATCAGGACAAAACCTGGAAGGAGAAACGCGGTTTGAAAAACGCTGAGCAGGAAGAAACCGTTCAGGCAGTCCCTTTTCACCAACGCCTGCTGTTGCTTTGGAAGACGAAGAAGGGCAAGGCCCTGTTTGTCATAATCCTCCTCCTGATCTGGTATGCCTGCTGCCTGCCCCGCACACTCTTTCACGATCCGCTCAGTACTGTACTCGAAGACCGGAACGGCACCTTGCTGGATGCCCGCATCGCCGGCGACGGGCAGTGGCGCTTTCCGTATGACGGACAAGTGCCGGAAAAGTTTGCGAAGGCGTTGATCCTGTATGAAGACAAATATTTCTACCGCCATCCAGGCGTGAATCCCGCTTCTTTGTTTCGGGCCTTGAAGCAAAATCTGAGTCGCTCACATATTGTCAGCGGAGGCAGCACGCTCACCATGCAGGTTATACGCCTCTCCCGCAAGGGCAAGTCACGCACGTACTACCAAAAACTGATTGAACTCATCCAGGCCACACGACTGGAGATACGCTGCAGCAAGAAAGAGATATTGGGCTTATACGCCTCCAACGCTCCTTTCGGCAGCAATGTAGTAGGACTCGATGCCGCTTCCTGGCGTTACTTTGGGCGCAGTCCCGACAAGCTCAGCTGGGCCGAAGCCGCCACCCTGGCCATCCTGCCCAATACCCCTTCCCTGCTCTATCCCGGAAAGAACGAAGAAAAGCTCAAACGAAAGCGTGACCGCCTCCTCGACCGGCTTCAGGCCGCCGGAGAGCTGGATGCGCTGACCTGTGAGCTGGCCAAACAAGAGCCCCTGCCCCAAAAGCCACATCCTTTGCCTGATGAAGCACCACAACTGCTCGACCGTGCTGCTGCCTATAAAAACCAACGGGGCAAACGAATCCGCACCACCCTCGATGCCGGGCTGCAGGCGCGTGTCAAAGCCATCGTCGAGAAACACCACCGCAGACTGATGGGCAATGAGATTCACAATGCATGCGTACTGGTACTGGAAGTAAAAACAGGAAAGACCCTCGCGTATGTGGGTAATACCCAGGCCGAAGCCGGTGCCGATCATGGGAATGATGTGGATGTCATCATGGCTGCCCGCAGCACCGGCAGCATACTCAAACCATTTTTGTATGCAGGGATGCTGAGCGACGGGCAGATACTTCCCAACACACTCATCCCCGATATACCCATGCAGTTTGGCAGCTATGCCCCTCAGAACTTCAGCGAAACTTATGACGGAGCGGTACCCGCCAAACGCGCCCTGGCCCGCTCCCTGAACGTGCCGGCAGTAAAGCTGCTTCAACAATACGGGATAGGACGTTTCCATGACCTGTTACAGAAAATAGGATTGCAGACCATCACCCGTTCCGCCGACAACTACGGGCTCACGCTCATTCTCGGCGGTGCCGAAGCACGGCTGTGGGACCTAGCAGGAGCCTATGCCTCTATGGCCCGTACGCTGAACAGGTATACAAAAGAAGAGAAATACTACCGCTCTGATTTCCATCCTCCCTGGTTTCTTTGTTCCGACAGCCTGAACTATATAAAAGATTCCGATCCTGAAGGCACCTCCTACTTTGATGCCGCCTCTACATGGATCACGTTCGAAGCCATGGTGGAAGTGAACCGCCCAGACGAAGAAGCATCCTGGAGGGAATACCTCTCTTCCGGCAAGATCGCCTGGAAGACAGGCACCAGCTTTGGCTTCCGCGACGGTTGGGCCATAGGCCTTTCACCCGAATATGTGGTGGCGGTGTGGACGGGCAATGCCAGCGGAGAAGGACGTCCCGGGTTAGTCGGCGTGCAAACGGCCGCACCCATTCTCTTTGAAGTATTCGGTCAGCTCAGCGGCAACACCTGGTTTAAAAAGCCCCTGCACGAGATGCAGGAAGTGACGGTGTGCAAGGAGAGCGGATTTAAAGCCGGGGAGTATTGCGACAAAGAACGGATGTGGATACAAAAAGCAGGGATCAGCTCCAGCGTCTGTCCTTTTCATCACCTGCTCCACCTCGACCCCCAAGGCAAATACCGGGTAACGAGCGAATGCGAAGCTGTTTCACAGATACAACATGTTCCATGGTTTATCCTGCCCCCGGCACAGGAGCTGTATTACAAACGCAAAAATGCGACCTACCGCACGATCCCTCCCATGGATCCCCGCTGTCCTGGCACAGCATCCATACATTCCCTGGAATTGATTTATCCCAAACAGGGCAGCACGATTTATGTACCTATAGAGATTGACGGAAAGCTGGGGCGTACGGTCTTTGAGGCGGCACACCGCAAGGCAGGCATGCATATCTTCTGGCACCTGGATGATAACTACCTGGGAGAAACGTCCGGCATCCATCAGATGGCCCTTGCCCCTACGGCAGGGAAACATGTGCTTACATTGGTAGATGAAGCGGGAGAAAGTGTTTCGGAGTCGTTTGAGATTATCGGGAAGGAGAAGAAGTAAACAAAAAAGCACAGTTCAAACGAACTGTGCTTTTTAAAACTATTTTGGTCTGTAATTATTCCTGAACCTCGATCATCTTGAAAGGTACATTGATGATAGCCTGGTAATCTTCACCGGCTTCGAGCATGTCTTCGTCGTCTTGCTCGTAATACCAGTTGATGATGATTTCGCTTCCGTTTTTGTGAATGGCTTCCAGTTTCTTGAAGACATCCAGGATACATTTAGAAGAGCTGGTATTGAAATATTCCAGTTGAATATTTACGCTGGTAGCTGATTTCGGTTTTGCTCCGTATTTTTCAAGCCATTCTACGAGGGGCTTATAGAACTCAATTGAATTCTCAGGAATAGACCGTCCTTTAATCTCCAACGCGCCTTTTTCCATGTCAAAATTGATGGTCGGTGTCTTCGGTGTTCCTTCAATGGTGATTTTTTCCATAACTGCTAGATTTTTTATTGAGATATTTTAATGTTTAAACTAAAAAACGAGTAACTGTCATCCACGGGCATGAAATTGTAATTCAATTTCTCTCCTGTCTTACGGGCAATGTCAATCATACCGAGACCACCTCCTCCTTTATCAGACATCTCTCCGTTGTTCAGGACCATCTTGTAATAGTCCTTCAGCTCTTCCTTGGTGAGTTTGTTGATTTCGTCCAGGCGGTTTTTCAATCCGGTGACATTGCGGGATTTGATGTAATTGCCGGTGATGATATTGTATTGATTGTCCACTTTACCGATCATGAAGATAGCCGAACGGGCCTTATCATCGGGTGCGACATTGGCGGGCATATCGTCCATGTGGTGGTACAGGTTCTGAAGACACTCTACCAACACGTTGTACACTTTCTTCTTGATCTTGGGTTCTTCCTGCATGTTATCCAACTTGGATTCCATGATTTGTAGGATGGACGTTAGGAGCTCTGAAGTAATGTCGCCTTTAAATGACAGCATAATGTTATTACGCTCCATCTTGTCATAAAAATCGTAAATATCAACCATCATAAAAGGTGGGTGTGAAATTGCCTAAGTCCTATGAAGAGCAAATTTATATAAAAACTTCAGATTAACACAATAATTACGAAAAAAGGCAAAGAGGGGCAGAATACTTGCAACTCGCTCAGTAATAGGACTAAAACCATGCATTTCTGCCACTTGTATTATCCTTACCTTCGTTCTGCCAATGGAGATCACCGAAATACTTACCAAATACTGGGGGCACGAAACGTTCCGGTCTTCTCAGGAAAGTATTATTCAAAGCGTCCTTGCCGGTCACGACACCCTTGCACTTCTGCCTACCGGAGGAGGCAAATCCATTTGTTTTCAAGTGCCTGCATTGGCAAAACCAGGTATCTGTATCGTCGTCTCTCCCCTCATCGCCCTCATGCGCGACCAGGTTCAAAACCTGAACAGCCGTGGCATCAAAGCCATTGCAATCAATTCGACCATGAACAAAAGGGAGATTGATGTGGCGATGGACAATTGCGTGTATGGAGACTACAAATTTTTATACCTCAGTCCCGAACGTTTAAGCACCGAGATCTTCCTGGCAAGAGCGCCTAAGATGAAAGTGAACCTGATTGCCGTGGATGAGGCGCATTGCATTTCGCAATGGGGCTATGACTTCCGCCCCGGTTACCTGAAGATCGCCGAGCTGCGCGACCTGCTTCCCGGAGTGCCTCTCCTCGCCCTCACCGCAACCGCCACGAAAGAGGTGGTGAAAGACATACAGGAAAAACTCCTGTTCCGCAAACCGAATGTCATCAGCAAAAGCTTTGAGCGCAAGAACCTGGCGTATATCGTGCAGAAAGAAGAAGACAAGCTGGCCCGCCTGTTGAAAATATGCACCAACGTGCGCGGAAGCGGAATCGTGTATGTACGAAACCGAAGGAAGACACAGGAGGCTGCCGACTATTTACGCAGCCACCAGATCACAGCCGACTTCTACCATGCCGGATTGCCAGCCCCTATGCGTGACAAACGCCAGGAGAGCTGGATGAATAACGATACCCGCGTCATCGTATGCACCAATGCCTTCGGGATGGGTATAGACAAGGCCGATGTGCGTTTTGTGGTTCACCTCGACCTGCCCGACTGCCTGGAAGCATACTTTCAGGAAGCCGGAAGGGCAGCGCGTGACGGCAACAAAGGATTCGCCATTTTATTGTGGAACAACCAGGACATTGCCGACCTGGAAGAATCTGTCAAAAACAGTTTCCCGGCAATCCCTGAAATCAAACAGACATACCAGGCACTTGCCAACTTCTACCAGCTTCCTATAGGCACAGGCTTCGGGCGCAGCTTTGATTTCGACATCAGTCAGTTCTGCGACACCTACAACCTCCGACAGCTGACCGTTTTCAACAGCCTCAAATTTTTAGAACGGGAAGGTTATGTAAGTCTTTCCGAATCATTCTTTCAACCTTCCCGCGTGCATTTCAGTCACGGAAAGGATGGCTTGTATAAGTTTCAGGTGGCCAACCCGAAATACGATGAATTCATCAAACTCATCCTGCGCTCCTATACCGGCACGTTCGAACAGTATGTCCGTATCAGCGAGACCGACCTGGCCAAACGGGCGGGCATGTCGCGCGAAGAGGTGGTGAAATGGCTCGAGTACCTGAATAAGATGGAGGTACTCAGCTGGGTGCCTCAGACAGAACTCCCTCAACTCACCTTTACGCTCGAACGAAGCGATGCGAAAGATGTACGTATCTCACCCGAGCATCATGCCGAGCGCAAGCAAAAGGCATTGGAACGCATGGGCCGCATGATTTTGTATTGCAGCTCCGCCCAGCGTTGCCGGAGCCGTCAGCTCCTGGCCTATTTCGGAGAAACGGATGTGAACGACTGCGGGCACTGCGATGTTTGTCTCGAACAAAAACAAAAACAGTTTACACACGAAGAGTTTGACCTGATCATGACAGAGGTCGTCAGCCTGCTCAGCATCAAGCCTCATCCCATTAGGGAACTGGTAGATGGGGTGGCCGATCACCGGGAAGAGAAAGTGCTGAAGGTCATCCGGTGGCTGATCGATAATGGAGAAATCGGATATGATGAACAGAACAACTTGAAGTTTATAAAAAATTAACGCCGATCGGGACAAGCTGTCCCGAATTACCGAAATGAAACTGAAACGTGATTTTTATTTGCGCGAGGATGTGGTGCAGATCAGCCGGGACCTGCTGGGCAAACATCTGTGTACTCGCTTCAACGGCATACTCACCACCGGTATCATTACCGAAACAGAAGCTTATGCAGGTGTCACCGACAAGGCCTCGCATGCCTATGGAGGAAGAAGAACCAACCGTACGGAGACCTTGTTTGCCGAAGGGGGAAAAGCCTATGTCTATCTCTGCTATGGCATACACCACCTGTTTAATGTGGTGACGAACCGGGAAGATATTCCGCATGCCGTTCTAATCCGGGCGGTGCAGGCGAAGGATGGTCTTCCTGAAATACTACTGAGACGAAACAAAACAGCAGTGGTGAAAAATCTGAGTGCTGGTCCGGGAACAGTATCTGAAGCATTGGGCATCAAAACAAGCCATAACGAAACCGACCTGCTCGGGAAAGAAATATGGATAGAGGACAGGGGATTAATCGTAAAACCGTCTGATATCGTGGCAGGACCGAGAATAGGAGTTGATTATGCCGGAGCCGATGCAAAACGTCCCTGGAGGTTCCGTATCTAGCATTCTCTTTGCCTCCCCGCTCAAATACGCTTTTTATCCGCCTTTAATCTCCTGACTACTTTCCCGGAAACAGCTTTTCTTTAATCTGATTTCAAGATTCCCTTGAGCAAGAAACACCGTTATAACTTATTGATTTCCAAACACTCATTGTTAATAATTCCCTAACAAGGATGCGGCAGGTTCAAAAAAATAGGTTTTCTTTGCTAACGAAAAACACACCTGCAATGCAAAAAATACTGCTCCCACTTACTTTGTTTGCAATGATCCTGGTATCACTTCCCCTTTCTACACAGGCCTGTGATAAAATAATCAAGAATCCCAAAAGCCCGAAAACGGCGAAGCATACCGTAAAGAAGTAATCATTCCTTGCTGTTAACCGAATACCCGGATACGGTAATCGGCAAATCCCCTTATCTTTGGGCCATGCAATTGGCACCCTCTACCGCTTTCCCTTCCGAAGAAGTCTTTAAAGAAACCATAGACGTATTACGTAGCGGAGGAATCATCCTCTACCCTACCGACACCATCTGGGGAATAGGCTGTGATGCCCGTAATGAACAAGCGGTGGAGAAAATATTCCAGCTCAAGCGAAGAGCGGAGTCCAAGAGCCTTATCGTGCTCATTCACCAGGAAGGTTTTCTGAACAAATATGTCAGCGAAGTACCTGCTATCGCCTGGGATTTGATAGAGGTTACCGACAAGCCACTGACCATTATCTATGATAAAGTAGGTGGCCTCGCTCCCAATGTGCTGGCAGCCGATGGCAGCTGCGGCATACGGGTTTGCAAAGAAGAATTCTGCAACCGCCTGCTGCATAAATTCGGGAAGCCCATTGTATCTACCTCTGCCAATATCAGCGGAGAACCTGCTCCATCAAATTTCTATCAGATAAGCGAAGAGATCAGGAAGGGAGTAGATTATATTGTTGACTACCGTCAGGAAGAAAGAGCCACTCCTGAACCCTCCACCATCATGCGTGTGCGAAACAACGGTGAAATAACAATCATCCGCCCTTAACCCTGCCGTTTTGAAAGCCCACCTCACCCATCCCGTTTTTGCAGTTGTTTCTGCCTGTGCACAAGAGCTCGGATCAGAAGCCTATGTCATCGGAGGCTGGGTGCGTGACTTATTGCTGGAAAGACCCTGCAAAGACATAGACATCGTTAGCACAGGCAGCGGAATAGCCCTCGCCGAATGTGTGGCCAGGAAAATGGGGGGCTTGCAAGTCACCGTTTTTAAAAACTTCGGAACAGCGCTGATCAAGCTGGACGATTACGACATCGAGTTTGTAGGAGCCCGTAAAGAATCTTACCGGAGCGACTCCCGCAAGCCCCTCGTCGAGAATGGCACACTGGAAGACGATCAGAACCGCCGCGACTTTACCATCAATGCCCTGGCTATTTCTCTGAATGAAAAAAGCTACGGGGACTTTATCGATCCCTTCGACGGGATGAAAGACCTGCGTGCCGGTATCATACGTACCCCACTTGGTCCCGACATTACTTTTTCGGACGATCCGCTCCGCATGATGCGGGCCATACGCTTTGCCACACAGCTGGGTTTTGAAATAGAACAGCATGCACTCGACTCTATCGCTGCCAACAAGGAACGTATCCGCATCATTTCCAAAGAACGCATAGCCGACGAACTGAATAAGATTATCCTTGCCAAAGTACCCTCTGTAGGATTTAAGTTGCTTTACAACACCGGTCTGCTTCACCTCATTTTCCCACAGATGGTGCTGCTTCACGGGGTAGAGTTTATCAAGGGCAAAGGTCACAAAGATAATTTCTATCATACCTTACAGGTGCTGGACAATATCTGTCCTGCAACAGACGACCTCTGGCTTCGCTGGGCGGCCATCCTCCACGACATCGCCAAGCCACAGACCAAACGTTTTGAAGAAGGGCACGGATGGACCTTTCACGGGCATGAGGACAAAGGCGCCCGCATGGTACCCAAGATATTTGCGGACCTGAAGCTGCCTCAGAATGAGAAGATGAAATTTGTGCAGAAGCTTGTCTTGTTGCATCTCCGTCCTATAGTACTTGCCAAAGAAGGCATCACCGATTCTGCCGTGCGCCGCCTCCTGTTTGAAGCGGGAGACGATATTGACGAATTGATGAAACTGTGTGAGGCGGATATCACTTCCAAGAACCCGGAAAAAGTAAAACGTTACCTCTCCAACTTCCAGCTCGTACGTGAAAAGCTGAAAGAGACGGAAGCAAAAGACAAGCTCCGTAACTGGCAGCCTCCTATCAGTGGAGAGCAGATCATGGAGGCGTTTCAGATAAAAGCCAGTCCTGCTGTAGGTATCATCAAGACAGCCATACGGGAAGCCATCCTGGACGGACATATACCCAATGAATACGAAGCCGCTTATGCGCTCATGCTGGAAGAAGGTAAAAAACTTGGCATGGAAGCGAAGAAAGCGGACACAGGAGAATTTTAAGGCCCTGCCTGCTTTCTTTGGCCGATTTTGCCATAGTTTAAACAGTTTATTAAATTTGGGGTTAGGAACGCATTATAGATACAGAGACTGAAAATCACACTTTACCGCAATGGCTACCTACAGATTCCGTGTTACGTTTGAAGAACACGAAGATATTTACCGGGAAATTGAAATTAAAGTTTCCCAGTCGTACGAAGAATTTCACCATGCCATCCAGGAATCCATTGGTTTTGACGGAAGCAAACCGGCTTCTTTCTTTATCAGCGATGACTACTGGAGAAAAGGACAGGAGATCGCATCCGAAGCACCCAAAAATCAGGATGACGACGACGATGACATTCCGGCACACAAGCGCAAGCCTCCTGTAAAGCTGATGGCTAAGACAAAGATCGCGCCCACCATAGAAGATCCTCATCAGAAAATAATATACGTTTCCGACCCCGAAGCTCTTTGGACCTTGATGATTGAACTCATCAAGATCGGAGAAGATGCTCCAAAAGTCACCTACCCGAAATGTGTCAAGACTGTTGGTCAGGCACCCAAACAATACAAAGTTGTTGCCCTGCCCCCTCCTGTAGATGACGAGGATGAACTGGAAGACGAGAAAGACAAAAAAGAAAAAGTGTTCCATGCCGAAGAAGGTTATGATCAGGAAGCTGAAGAAGAGGAGGATGTGCTGACAGAAGGAGATGAAGAAGAAGTTGCTGCAGGAGAAGAGGGAGAGGAAGGTGAAGAAGCCGGTGAGGCTGAGGGCAGTGTGGATGATCATGTAGAAGAATAAAAATCAATGTCCCCTACACTTCTTGTTATTACCGGTCCTACGGCTATAGGAAAAACGGGGGTGGCCATACGGCTGGCGCAGGCTTTGGATACAGAAATACTTTCCGCCGACTCCCGCCAATTTTTTCGGGAAATGGCTATTGGCACAGCGAAACCTTCACCAGCCGAACTGCGTGCCGCCCCTCACCACTTCATCGATTCACTCAGCATACAAGACGACTACGATGCCGGAAAATACGAACACGATGCGCTTGCCCTGCTTACCCGCCTGTTTGAGAGTCACCCGGTAGTCATCCTCTGCGGAGGTTCAGGCATGTATGTGGATGCCGTATGCAAAGGGTTTGACCTCCTGCCCGAAGTGGAGGAATCCCAGCGAAAAATGCTCAATGAGTTGTATAAGCGTCAGGGCATACATGCGCTGCAAGCCTTGCTGCTGGAGCACGATCCAGACCATTACCAACAAGTTGATTTAAACAACCCGCACCGTCTCATACGGGCCCTGGAAATTACGTTGAGTACGGGCACGCCTTATTCCGGTTTCCGAAAAGGCGAAGGCGCCAAACGCCCTTTCCGTATTGTGAAAATCGGTCTCAACACAGAACGGGAAGAACTCTATAACCGGATCAACAGAAGGGTGGATGATATGATGGATCAGGGTCTGCTGGATGAAGTAAAAGCTCTCCTTCCATTCAAAAAATTGAATGCCTTGCAGACGGTTGGATACAAAGAGCTGTTTGATTACCTGGAAGGGAAGTATTCACTGGAAGATGCCATATCGCTTATCAAACAAAACACACGCCGCTTCTCCAAGCGCCAGCTCACCTGGTTCCGGAAAGACACCACCATCCACTGGATGGATCCGCTGAAGCCGGAATTTCAACTCCAGGACATTTTGAAACAGTTGGAATAATTGGTTAAAACCAGATTATCTCCTAATCATCCTCATCTTTACTGCTATCGTCCTTTTTGAAAAACGCTGCATGCCTTGGGGCAGGACACGGAACCTCTTCCCCTTTCACCGCAGCCCATAAGATCTGATTCAGCAACAAGTCTGGCACCCTGTCCTCTCCCCGGAAATCCAGGTGCTCACTTTTGCGCGACCATTTGTTAGAGGCGGTACATACATCTAATAAACTCACGGATTCTTTACGACAGTTATAAGGCTTGCCATCTGCTTTTGAGGAAAAAGCTTTCCAGAGCGTAGGAGCAGCAGCATCATACTGTGACATAGGCGGCATGCCCAGAATCAATTCCATTGTATGCAGCACAGAAGAAGTGGAATACATGGAATGATCTACCTCTCCCCGCTTCACATAGCCTCCGGCCACATACAGTGTGCTTCGGTGTGCATCCACATGATCGGGACCGTTTTGCGCATCGTCTTCTACAATAAACACAACCGACTCTTTCCAGATGGAGCTCTGACTTAAGTGCTCCAGAAACAAGCCTACTGCCAGGTCGTTATCCGCCACATGTGCAAAAGGCGTAGGACGTCCCTTCGTCAGGCCCTC
>Ga0206898_10076_pt1 | contig 29710 bp, 25 predicted proteins | sample Alteio_BWOrgHeat_50_FD_153237 | JGI IMG/M metagenome (GOLD analysis project Ga0206898, IMG submission 153237) | Enriched cells from forest soil in Barre Woods Harvard Forest LTER site, Petersham, Massachusetts, United States -... | ecosystem: Environmental > Terrestrial > Soil > Temperate forest >...
AAAACCAAGGGCTTTCAAAAAGTCGCGGCGCGGAGTTTTACCCGCTAAGCCACCGCCTGTTAACACATCTTCAATAGGAATAGGCTCCGCAAATTCGTGTTTGTTTTTTTCAACAAATTCCGGGGTTTTGTTCAGCTCTTCTAAACCTTTCCAGTATTTTTTATTGCTATCCATTTAAGCTAAATAAACTGTAATGTATGAGTATGATCAATTATTAATAATGGCACTTACCGCACTCAATACCACCCATGGCGGCTTCGGTTACCGGCTTACCTGCTTTAATTAAATCGTGTACAGCCTGCATTTTTTCGTAGTATGCATTGCCTTTCATGTTCACCTTGGTGCGTTTGTGGCACTGTATACACCATTTCATTGTTAATGGCGAATATTGGTAAACTTCGGTCATGGTTTTTACCGGGCCGTGGCAATTTGTACAATCCAGGCCGCCAACTTTTACGTGTTGCGAGTGGTTAAAGTAAACCAAATCGGGCAGGTTGTGGATGCGCACCCATTGAATAGGTTTTGCTTTTGTGCTGTCGTATTTTTGCGTTTGCGGATCGTATCCCAAAGCATCGTATATCTTGGCTATTTCAGTCGAAGCTGTTTTTTCGCCGAGTTTCCTGTCGATAGTTTTATGACAGTTCATACAAACGTTTAATGAAGGGATAGACGCATTTTTTGACTTGTATGCACCCGAGTGGCAATACTGGCAATTAATTTGCATAGTGCCGGCATGCAGGTCATGCGGGAATTTTATAGGTTGCACCGGCTGATAACCCTGGTGAACGTTGGTGTTCCAAAGGGTAACCCAGGTTAGTACGCCAACGGCTAAAGTGCCGCACAGCAGTACAAAGAATACGAATTTCTTGTTTTTGGCGAGCCTTTTAACGGTTGCCAGGCGGTCAACTGATTCAGTTTCGGGTTCAACGACGATGAGGTCCTTGTTGTTAACCAACAGTTTTTCCAGCGTGCCAACTACCTTGTTTAATACCAGGATAATGATAACAGCCAGCAGGATAACGCCTATCAGCGCGAAAATAACCAGGTCGCTTGGTCCGCTTTCAGCAGCAGGAGCGCTGCTTGCATTTTTTAGGTTGTCTGCCTTTTCTTTGTCCCAGCTAGTTCTAACATAGGTTAAGATGTTAGCAACATCGCCATCAGAAAGATCGGCAAATACAGTCATGGCCGCGCCGCCGTTCGAGTTAACCAGCGAAACTGCTTTCTGGTCCTTGGCTGCAATTAAGGCCTGGTTGTTTTGGATCCATTTGGTAAGCCATTTGTCGTCCTTTTCGGTTTCAAGCGCGGAGCCTAATGCGGGGCCAACAACTTTTCTATCAATTGCATGGCAGGCGGTACATTTGGCCTTAAATATAGCTTCACCCTTGGCGGCGTCCCCTTGCGCATACGCGGAGGTTCCCAAAAAAGCAAAACCGGCTATAACGAAAACCGACCTTGAAAATTGTTTAAAAATCAATGAGAAACTCCTCATAAAGTGTATTTATACTAAAAATTTTCTTATATTAATGATTGTTGTGCACGCAGAGATGTATAGTATATCTGAATTTTTCAGTCACAAAAGTAAAATTTATTACAGTATCCCTGACAAATTACTGACAGTAATATCTAATTTATAATTATTCTAAATAAGTTTTTAATAGGGTAGAATTGCAAAAAAAAGCTTGCAAATAAAAATTAAGGTTGAATTTAATTGGGACAGATAATAGGTTAAATATAGGAAATTTTTGGAAAAAGCAAATGGTTTTTTTGGGCGACGGGCTATACCCGTCGATAGTATGTTGCGCCCTTTCAGGGCTGGGGCGCCAGGCGTTGCGTTTTAAGCCCAAAAATTGCCATGGGTTACCTTTTGGCAGCAACTGGTATCAATAGCAAAACCCAAACAAATTATGAAATCAAAAATTTTAATCCCGCTTGCGGGGGTGGCCTTGTTTTGCTCATGTAGTGGGGTACATAAGAAATCATCCTCAGATTCAGTTACTTCGGTAACTGTTGCGACAAAAAGTATTGCGCCCCAGCACGACACAACGGTCAGTCGCCCGGCAGAACCCGCGCCAAAACTGGTTAAAACAGCCGACATCCGTTTTAAGGTAAAAAATGTTGCGCAAACCACGCAGCGTATTGCCGCATTAACCACCAGCCTGAACGGTACGGTAATACATCACTTTATTAACTCCAGCACCGGCGACAGCACCACGATAAAGAAAAGCGACGACTCGCTGATGCGTATCACCGTAATTAACACCACCGGGGAAATGACGGTAAAAATACCGCCTGCCAATATGGAAACCTTTTTGGGCCAGGTGGCACAGATGGGTATTTTGATAAAAACCAGCCGGATGGACATCAGCGATAAGTCCCTGGATTATTTAAGCACTAAGTTGAAAGATGAGAATGAAGTAGCAGCGCTCAAACAAAAAAAGAATGCCGGCACGGTTGATGCCGATAACGAACTGGCCACTAAAAACCGCCTGGTAGATCAACAGATGAATAACCGCCGGATTGATGACTCTGTAAAAAATAGCGTGGTGGTGCTCAGTTTTTATGAAAGCAGCATTATTACCCGCGAAACCATAGCCAATGCCGACCTGACGGCTTATAGCCTCCCCGCTTCCAAACAGTTGGCAACATCGTTAGCTAATGGCTGGGGATATTTTGTGCAGGTGCTTATCTGGTTGGCTAATCTGTGGGTGCTATTTCCTTTAGGTATAGGCGCATGGCTGGGCTTACGCTATTATACAAGGCGTAAGAAATTTTTGATGGAGTTGAGCACAAATGAACCATCCTCCCAAATTTAACCATTAATTTTTCTCTCATTTAAATAACCCTAAAAACATCATGAAAACAAAATTTTTAATCCCGCTTGCGGGGCTGGCCCTGTTTTGCGCCTGTAAAGGCAAATCAGGAGGATATGAAGTAGTAAATAATGGTGCCGACACGTTAATGAAAGACGATTTGGTGGAACACTCACAGTTTAAACTGGTAAAAACTGCCGGTATCAGTTTTAAGGTAAAAGACGTTAAGCAAACCGCCCACAAAATTTCAGCATTAACCGTTGGTTTTGACGGCATGACGATGCATGAGCAAATTGGCTCCACGCCCGACCATACGCAGGATGTAAAAGTGAGTAAAGATTCCATCATGCGGATAACATCCTTTAGCACACAAGCCGCTATTACGGTTAAGGTACCAACCGCCCGGCTGGAGAAATTTATGGACAGCGTGGCCACTATGGGGCTTTACGTAACTGACAGGAACCTTGATATTGACGATAAATCGCTGGATTACCTTTCGGCGCAGCTAAAGCTAAAAAGCCGGACTGAACTGGTAGAACAGCAAAGCAAAGGAAAAGTGATTATTAAAGACCCCGCCAAAGTGCTTAGTTTAAAAGACGACATGATTGATGCTCAAATTGGCAACCGCCAGATTGACCAGGCCGTGAAGTACAGCACCGTAACGCTAAGCTTTTACGAAGCCAATACTATTAAGAAGGAGATTATTGCCAATGACGACCCATCAGCCTATAGCCTGCCCTTTTTTAAGCGCCTGGGTATGGCCGTCGAATACGGCTGTGACTTGTTTGTGAATGTTATTGTATTTATAGCCAACCTATGGCTGTTTATATTGACCGGTTTAATATTGTGGATTGCGGCCAGGTATTATAAAGGCCGGAAGCTGCGGGTAGGGACGGTTAAGGGCTGGTTTATTTGAGGGATGGAGGGATAAAGATTTGACAAATTTCGAAAAGTTGTCAAAGCCTTGTTGCCTCAATTTACTTTACAATGTTAACCCATGTTAACCCTGTGTTTTTATAACTATTTGATTTATAAGTTTTTATTTGGGTTAACATTGAAAAGTGTTAACCCATGTTAACCCTTTTTGCAAATGGTTTTGGTACGAAAGGTGAAGATTTGACGACTTTTTAAAGTTGTCAAATCTTCCGTTATCTGCGATAATTGTATGAATAAATCGCTTACCAACTAAATTTCATAAAACAGATTTACATATTTCGGTAAACATTTATATTTTTGTACCAATATTATATTAATACCAACCCAAGATGAATTCAACCGAGAATGCCAATGCCGAACGTCACTACCTTATTATAGTAGTTGCTTTAATTATAGGTTTAGCCGGTGTTTACCTGCGTTTTATCGACTTTCCATTCAACGTTATTATAGGCAATATCCTTTTGATTATTGGCGTTTTGATTTCGCTGAAAGGCGTTTTTGGAATCCTGGAATAAGGTTTAAGACTCAAGTCCGGAGTCTTGAGTCAAAATCCCGGATGGAAAAAATCCACCTCTGGACTCAAGACTACCGACTCAGTACTCAAGACTCACTTAGGGTGATATCCCGAATCATTTAAAATCTTCTGGGCATCGTCATCGGCCATCAGTTGCTGCAGTGTTACCTCGCTGTGTTTTTCCATATACGATCTTACAATCTGCCAGCCGGTCCAAATGGCCAGTTTTGGCGCCGATTCATTTTTTTCGCCCAGGCCGGGGGTAAAGGGGGCCGGGCCTAAATACTTCTGGATTTTTGGGTAATCGCTTTCGTACAATAAATTTTCATCAATAAAAAAGGCCCATATTTTGGATTGAAACTGCTGGCACCATTTTAACTGGGCATCGGTATAGCCTATTTTGGTGCTATCGGCAACGTCGGGTAAAACCTGGTCCATAAAATACATGATCTTGCCGTTATAGATCATTTTTGATAGAAGTATTTTGCTGCTGTCGCTCTCCGGGAACATATCCTCCCGCGCCAGGCCTTCAATTACCCGCGGACAAATGTTTTCCGGGTTAAAAAACCGGGACATGTAACGCGGCCACGCCGAGGTGAGCGCCGGGTAAAACCGGGAATTTCCGCCTAAAAATAAATCGATCCCAACGCCGAAGTAGCCGTTGCCGTTAACAACCTGGGTCTCAAACCCCGAAACATAGGCATAAACCGCAGGCAGTTTTACATTGGGATAAAAATATTTAAGATGTTTAAAAGCATCAGCTAGCTCAGCTTCCTGTTTATCCATGTTCGGGTAAACCGAATCAATATCATGTTTAAGGGCGATATAGTCCTTTGTGGCAAAAACCCGGCGCAGAATAGCAAAATAGGCGGTGTCCTTAGTGTTGATGTGATCATCCTGCAGCAGGATGGTGATAAAATTATGGTAAAAAGAGCCATACTTTTGCTCCATATAGGCAGCTTGTTGCGCCATGGGTTTTGTCTGCATAGCGTTAAAATCCTTATCAAAGCGTGCTATTTTAACATCAACCTGTATATTGCTTACATCTACACTTTTACGATGGCTGCATGCGCTAAATACTAAAGCGATCAAAAAAAATAGATAAATTTGCTTTGATTTGTTTAAAACGATCATTTTTTGTCCTTTGGGCAAAATTAATTTTTTATTTGCATTAAACACCCTAAACGGCATATTTCCAACGTTAGTTTAGGTACCTATAAATATTATACTGTTATAATGAAGATTGCCCTTGCCCAGTTAAATTATCATATCGGAAACTTTGAGGCTAATACTGCTAAAATTATCGATCATATTAAAATTGCCCGGAACCATGGCGCCGACCTGGTGATTTTTGCCGAACTGTGTGTAAGCGGTTACCCGGCCCGCGATTTTTTGGAGTTTGATGAGTTTATTGACCTGTGCGAGGCCTCGGCCCGGCAAATTGCCGCGGAGTGTACCGATATAGCTTGCATTATAGGCTTGCCTACACCCAACAACAAGCCGGAGGGCAAGGAGCTTAATAATTCGGCTTATTTTATTGAGGGTGGAAAGGTTAAAGGAATAGCCCATAAGGCCCTGCTGCCTAACTACGATATATTTGATGAGTACCGTTATTTTGAACCGTCGACAGAGTTTAGCTGTATTGAGTTTAAAGGACACCGGATAGCGCTTACCATTTGCGAGGATTTATGGAACACCATTGAAAACCCGCTATATATTACCCGCCCCATGGACATCCTGATTGACGAGGAGCCGGATGTAATGATCAATATAGCAGCCTCGCCATTTGCGGTAAACCACGATGAAGAGCGAATTGACATTTTGAGCGACAATGCTCAGCGCTATCAATTGCCGCTGCTTTATGTAAATAATGTGGGCGCCCAAACCGAACTGATCTTCGATGGCGGTTCGCTGGTTTTTGACAATACCGGCAAGCTGATCGATGAGATGCCTTATTTTGAAGAGGCCATAGCTTATTATGATCTGGGCGAAAAAGGCAGGATCACGTACGAACATCCCTCAACTTTAAGAAAAGAAAAGGAAAGCGATATTGCCCAGATCCACAAAGCCATTTTATTGGGCATCCGGGATTATTTTTATAAATCAGGATTTAAACAAGCCATATTGGGTTTGTCGGGTGGTATTGATTCCGCCGTGGTATGTGCATTGGCGGCCGAAGCTTTAGGTCCGAAAAACGTGATGGCTGTTTTGCTGCCTTCGCGTTTCTCCAGCGATCACTCGATAAAAGATGCCGAAGACCTGGTTAAAAACCTGGGCTGCCTGAGTGAAACCGTCGCCATAAAAAACATTACCGAAGCTTTTGAACATACACTGGAGCCACAGTTTAAGGGCCTGCCCTTTAACATAGCCGAAGAAAACATACAATCGCGCAGCCGGGCGGTGGTTTTAATGGCGATGTGCAATAAGTTTGGATACATATTATTGAATACTTCAAACAAAAGCGAAGCGGCTGTTGGGTATGGAACGCTTTATGGCGATATGTGCGGTGGTATCTCGGTTATCGGCGATGTTTATAAAACCCAGGTTTTTGAGCTGGCGCGATATATCAACCGCAATGAGGAGATCATCCCCATAAATTCTATCGTAAAACCACCATCTGCCGAATTAAGGCCAAATCAAAAAGATACCGACTCATTGCCCGAATATGATGTGCTGGACAAAATACTGGCCGAATATATTGAAGGCCGATCGTCATCGGCAGCCATTATAAAAATGGGCTTTGATGAAAAAACGGTGCGGCGTGTGATAAAACTCACCAATTTGGCCGAGCATAAAAGGTACCAAACACCGCCCATTTTACGTGTATCGCCAAAGGCATTTGGCATGGGAAGGCGTATGCCGATAGTGGGTAAGTATTTGTCGTAGCGCTACGCGTGGCCATTTCCATGTGAAATGGATATACAGAAGCGAAGTTTGAGGCGTCGTCTTTTGTAATTTTATTGCTAATTTGAGGTATGGTGGAAAAATGTCGCTATTTTTATAGACAGAATGGCGGGTTTACCTGAAAATAAGTTTAAAACGGCCATTTTTTTTGATTTAGCAATTAAACCTTTTGCATATCATTTGTCTAATACAATTATCGAGGGAAGATATCATGAAAAAATTAATTTATCTGGTGCTGACAGTTCTGCTGATCTCGGGATTTTCGGCATGTACAAGCTACGATTATTATACCGCAGCTATTAATAAAACCCATATGGGCGGCTACCACACTTTTGCCTGGATGCCTCCCTCAAAAGGAAATAAAGAAATGGGGAGTGCAGCCGATTTAAGAATTAAGGACGCTGCAACAGGCGCACTGGTTGCCAAAGGGCTACAGGTTGGCCAGCAACACCCCGACCTGGTTGTTAATTATACCCGGATAGTGGGCACCGGATCTTACACCACCTATTATTCACCTAACTACTATGGTGGTTATGGAGGTTATGGTGGTTGGGGCTGGGGAGCCAGCTGGGGCTGGGGTTGGGGATACCGCCCGTATTATGCATTTGGCGGTCCGTTTTCCTATTATGGCGGTTTAACTTATGCAGAAAAAGGTCACTTTAAAGAAGGCACCGTTATCATCGACCTGATTGACACCCGTACCCATAAAATTGTTTGGAGAGGTTTTGGCGTAGGCGAAGTACACCACAATCCACAAAAAGATATCGACGACCTGCCCAAAGTTGTTACCGGCATTATTGATCAGTTGCACCTGGTAGCGCCAGTTCCTACCGGCATGAGGCAGTCGTAATTAGTGATGAGTTAACTGGAGATTAGAGATTAGTCCGAAAGGTATCGGGACGGAAAGTCCGACCGCGTGCCGCCTTAGCTTTAGCGGTTGCGCAAAGAAGCGACAACCAAAGTTTCGAAAAAAAACTTTGTTATTCGGGCCTTAATATTAGAACGGCAATCTATTCATGGATTGCCGTTCCGTTCTTTAATTAACAAACCTCTAACAACCTAAAAACGCGTTACATCACCGCTGCCGTTTTTGCGGCTGTTGATGTTGCGGGCAGCGCCGGTGTAGCGTACATCGCCCGAGCCATTTACTGCCGCATCAACTTTATTACTGGCATTTATTTCAGCATCGCCCGAACCCGATACCCGCACCGCAGTGTTCACAGTGGCCAGCCCCCGTGCAGTAAAATCGCCTGAGCCTACTACTTCAACCACCGAATTGGTAGCGCTGCCCGAAAGGCGCATATCTCCCGAGCCGGTGATGCTGCTTTCTAACGATTTAGCGGTCAGTCTGCCTGTCATGTCACCCGAGCCGCTGATATGTAATTTAAGGGAGTTTGCATTCAAACCTTCTTTAAAAAACACATTACCCGAGCCGGAAAGATTAATGCCGGTAACATCATTTATTACCACATAAACCGCAATTTTTTTATGATGTCCCCATAAATCGCCCCAGTTCCAGTTATCGTGTTTATTGTAAATTTTTAAAACGCCACCCTCAACATCCGTTTTAATACGGTCCATCATATCGGCAGGCGCCTCAACCTTTACCGACTCTGTTGGCCCCTGCACAATGTACACATCAAATGAGCCTGCAACATTCACCGCATTAAAGCCGGAAAGGTGCCTGTCCACAATTTCAGAAAAGCTCGTTTTAGCAACAGGACTATGTTTTGCAAAAGTATAACCAGGCCCCACTAATAATATTAAGGCCAGCAGCAATTTTGATATTGATTTCATGATCTATCAGTTTTTTTAATGAGACGCAATTTTTGCGCCCAGGTTGCAGTAAAATAAAAATAAGCAGTTTTATTTTAATATCGAACTGATAAAACAAAATATTGGTTGGGATAGTAAGACGTCATTTTCGTTGCGAATCCAACCCTTCCTGTAATTTTGAGCGATAAATGTAAGGCGGGAATAACAAGCGGATAAGATCTCTCACTACGTTCGAGATGACATAGTGGTGAGTTGACCGGGTTAAATACCTTAACCTGATGTCCTTTTAATACCTGCTAATTTCGCCGCTGCCGCTGGTTGATCGCTTAACACTTTTGGCCGCACCGGAATAACTTACATTACCGGAGCCCCGCACCGCCGCATCAACCTGGCCATTGGCGTTTACCTGCGCATGCCCCGACCCCGAAACATGCACCGCCGAATTCACGGTGATCAGATCGCGGCCGGTAAAGTCGCCGGAACCTACTACGCGCACTGTCGAACTCTCGGCGTTTCCTGTTATTTGTATACTGCCCGAACCTGAGATCCTGCTTTCTAAAGTGTTCACGTCTATTTTTCCTTTCACCTGGCCCGAACCACGGACTACCAACTTTAAAGCGGCAGCTTTTAGTCCTTCATCAAAATTAATATCACCAGATCCGGACATTGTAATCGCTTTAATATCCTTAATAACAATGTAAACAACTATCTTTTTATGGTTATGCCATATCCCTTTATCGCTATACCAGCTTTTAACACCCCAGCCCCAATTATCGTGTTTATGATGTATTTTTAGTACGCCGCCGTCGACCTCGGTAACTATATGATCAATAAATTCTTTTGACGCCTCAAATTTTACCGATTCATCTGTCCCCTGTACCAGGTGAACATCAAACGGCCCTGCAATTTTAATACTGGTAAAACCCGAAAGATGGCGGTCGACTGTTTCAAGGGAATCTGTTTGGCTGACGAAAGCTGGTTTTGCAAAAGAAAATGAGGATGCGGTTAAAAGTACCACAACAGCAAAAATTTTGGCAACTAATCTCATAAGTTTAAGTGTTTATGAGCTAAGACGCTACACATCCCGATAAGGTTGCAACCCCAATCAAGATTTTTTTACATAAGCCAAAAAACACTACCCTTTTACGGGGCTTGCGGATTACTCCACCAGCACGCCTATATAATAATTAAAGGTATCTACTTCAATATTGTCTTTAGTAGCGCCCTCTATATTAATAGTTTCAAACTGGGTTGAGGGTGTAATAAAACGGTATTCCCCGCTTTTTACACGCACCCTTACCGGCATATTAAATCCTTTTGCGTCGGCTATCCAGCGGCACTTAAGTTTTCCGTCCATAAACATAAAGTCCAGTATAGGCAGGTCTTTATATTTCAAATACTGGTCAAACATCGGGTTCAGGTTTTTGCCTGCTTTCTCGCTGATGTAATCAACTATCTGGTTATAGGTTACCGTTTGGTGATAAAAAGTTTTATTAAGCCCGCGTAATATGCTGCGCCATTTTTCATCATCATTAATAATGGTGCGTACCATGTTCAGCAGGTTACCGCCTTTATAATACATATCTTCCGATCCTTCTTTATTCACGTTATAATAACCAACGATGGGGCGATCGTTTTCAATCCGCGCGCGGGTACCATGCACATACTCCTGCCCTGCCTGTTTGCCATAGCGTTGCTCTACAAACAACGATTCCGAATAGTTGGTAAAGCTTTCGTGGATCCACATATCGGCAATATCTTTTGAGGTGATGTTGTTGCCAAACCACTCGTGCCCGCTTTCGTGAACAATGATAAAATCCCATTTAAGGCCCCAGCCCGTTCCCGAAAGATCCCTGCCCATGTAGCCGTTCATAAAACGGTTGCCATAGGCGGTGCCACTCTGGTGCTCCATACCTAAGTGCGGCGCTTCAATCAATTTATAGCCATCTTCATAAAAAGGATATGGCCCAAACCAATATTCAAAAGCCTTTATCATATCTTTGACGTTTTCGCCGAACTGTTTTTTGGCTTTGTCGAGGTCATTAGCCAATACCCAGTAATCCAGCGTCAGCTTGCCTTTTTCGCCCTCGTAGGTATCGCCAAAATGCGTGTATTTGCCAATATTGGCTTCAATATCATAATTATTGATAGGGTTTGCCACAAACCAATCATACCGGGTATAGCCATTGCCCAGGTCGGTAACCTTGCGCAGGCGGCCGTTTGATACATCCTGCAAACCGGTAGGCACGCTTATACTGATGAGGGCACTGTCAACCTCATCGTACTGATGATCCTTATTGGGCCACCAAATGCTGGCGCCCACGCCCTGGCAGGCAGTAGCCACCCATGGATTGCCCGATGAGTCCTTTTTGTAAATTATGCCACCATCCCAGGGGGCATTTTTGGCGACTGTTGGATTGCCCGAATAATAAACCGTGAATTCATCTTTACTACCCTTTTCTATAGTTTTAGGAAAAGTAACAAACACGGCGTTAAACTCGCGGGTGTAAGGTAACTCCTGACCTTTGTAAACCACCTTTTCAACCTTTAAATTGGCAAAAAGGTCAAATTGCAGTTTGGTGAAATCAGATACAGTGGTAAACTTAAACAATGTGCTGCCGCTGATGAATTTGTTATCAATATCAAACTTAACATCCAGGTGATAGTAATCAATATCATAACAGGTACGCAGTGGTGTTAAATTTCCGCGCAATGAATCGGCCCGGGTGAAGGTTTCTTTTGGTTTGCCTAACTGGGCTTTTGCGCCAAATGCCATCAACACCAGCGCCAACAGCAGTAAATTTATTTTTTTCATTTATAATCGGTGTAATCTTTAATCAATCTCTGCATTCAAAATATTGGCTTAATCTACCAATAATCGGTGTAATATAAATTAAATCGGTGTAATCATTCACTATGGCTCCAGCACGGTAACTTTTACGCTTGACTTATTAGCCTGGTCACGATATATCCTGATCGTCGCTCTTTGAAAATCAGCATCTTTTGCCTGGTTAATATCTTCAAATTTCTGCGGGTTACGGTCAACCAACGGAAACCAACTGTTTTGCACCTGTATCATTATCCTGTGACCTTTTCTGAAAGTGTGCGCTACATCGGGCAGGTTATATTTAACCTCGGTTATCTTGCCCGGTACAAATGGCTCCGGCTTTTCAAACGAATTACGGAATTTTCCCCGAAAAACTTCGCCCCTCACCAGCATTTCGTAGCCGGCCATGGTTATATTTTTAGGATTCGGTGCTGGAGCAGGATAATCATCAGGAAAAACATCTATCAGTTTCACTACATAATCGGCATCCGTCCCGCTTGTTGATGTTAGCAGATCGGCAATTACCGGTCCGGTTAGCGTTATATCGCCGGTTAAGGCATCGGTCTGGTAGGTTTTCACATCGGGCCGACGCTCCGCAAAGCGCTGATCGTCCAGCATGTATTCCCTGGTGCGGCGGGCCTGTATGCCATCCTGGTAAGGTACCGGGGCATTGGGATCGCTCACGTATTCATCGTAGCCACCGGTTGTTTTCGGCGCATCAAACGACAATTTTCCATTAGCGCCGAAATACAAAGTTTTTTCAATCGTATTTTTAGGCGGCCATTCATTAAACTTATGCCACTGGTTACTGCCCGAAATAAAGATAGATGCTTTAGGCAGATCGGGCGAACCTTCGTCTTTCAGATAATATTTAAAAAAGGGTAATTCCAGGTTTTCGCGGAAGTATTGGCTCGTTTTTGAGCCGAAGTTTTGGTCGCCAAATATTTCACCATCGCCGCGTTCCCAGCCGCCATGAAACCATGGGCCCAACACCAGCATGTTTTTATGCGCCGGCGGATTTTGTTTTTCAATCGCCTTAAAAACCTGCTGCGCACCAAATGCATCCTCGGCATCAAAAAATCCACCCACAACCATGGTGGCCGGCGTAATGTTTTTTAAATGCGGACGGATATTCATGCCTTTCCAAAACCAATCATAATTGGGATGCGCCATCATGTTATCCCAAAACTTTACCGAATCGCCGAAGTAGTGCTTTTTATAGTTGGGCAAAGCGCCAAGGTTCAGGTAAAATTTATAATTGTCGGCTTCTTTGTATTTAATTCCGTTTTTAAACTGTGCGGGCGTTATAGGTACGGGGCGCGGTACCCCAAAGCTGGTGATAAAGGCAAAAGCATCCATTACAAACAGGGCGCCATTATGGTGAAAATCATCACCGATAAACCAATCGGTAACGGGCGCCTGCGGCGATACCGCTTTAAGTGCCGGATGTGCATTAGGCAGCGATGCCGTTGAGTAAAACCCCGGGTATGATATGCCCTCAATACCTACTTTGCCATTGTTGTTGGGCAAGTTTTTTACCAGCCAGTCAATGGTGTCATAAGTGTCCGAGCTTTCGTCAACATCTTTATTGCTCTTTTTATTGTCGATGTCGGGGCGTACATCAACAAATTTGCCTTCGCTCATCCAGCGGCCCCTAACATCCTGGTAAACAAAAATAAAGCCGTCTTTCGCCAGCAGCATATTTTGGCCCAGCGTACGCTTATATTCGTTTTCGCCATAAGGGCCAACATTGTAAGGAGTTCGGGTCATTAAAATCGGATACTTTACCGACTGATCCTTAGGCATGTAAATGGATGTAAACAGCTTTACACCATCGCGCATGGTGATATACTTTTCGATTTTTGTGTAATGCTCCCTAATGTAGAGTGAATCCTGGGATGATTGGGCGGAGGCAGATAAAAAGCCAAAGGCCACCCCAAGCAAGAGCAGTAATTTCTTTTTCATTTAATATCGGTCAGTTTGAAACGCTAATTTAATAAGATAATACTTTAATTACCATTGGTGATAATACTGTTACAAAGCGCCGATTCGGTTTTTTCAAGATATTTTTTTTAATTTTTACAAAAAAACGGTCGAATAACCCATTTGGTATGTACAATAAGCCAGTTGGTGTAATTAATTTCCATTGAAAAAAATATAAAGATACTTTTATTACAATAAACGCCACCGAAAGGGCTTTAACCTAACTTTACTTTCAACCGCTTCAAACCACACAACGCAGGATAACCGTTAAGCAAAACGATTTGCTTAACGGTTACTGCTTTTAACACATTTGATTATTGTGCTGGTTCGCCACAAACTGTTCAGTTCCCGGATTGCCAATTTAAGTACTTCAAGTGACCCGTCAATTTCAAAAAGTCGGCCCCAATAATGGCATTCGTACTTAGAATAGCGGCAATCGTGTAATTTATTTCCTATTTAACCGGATCAGCATTAATTTCAAAAACATAATGTACCGGAGTTTGTTGACAATAAAAACAACATTAATTACGGTTTTAACTCGATCCTATCGACAAAATTGTACCTAAAAACCAAACAAAAGGAAACAGACAAACTAAAGCGGAAATCGTTTTACGAGGTTGCCCTTTGGCTTACTATCTGCTTAATCGTTTTAAACGACCATAAAAAACTTCTCGAGAAAGTAAAGGAGCATATACTTTTCAATGTATGTCGCTTACATACCGAAGCGTGGTTACGGTTAATTAAATACTTGTTAAATTCATTCAATTATGACAAATTTTGAAAAACTTAGCAGAGCTGAGATGAAAAATGTTACTGGGGGCAGATATGACATTACCTGCACGATAACAGTATTAGGTCCCGACGGGTATACTGAAACAGGGGCATGTGCATCAAACAATATGGACGATTGCATGTCATATACCGCAACCAAGGCAGCTGATTATAGTGCGGCAAACGGCTATTCGGGTGCCAATTATAGCTGTTCTTAATTTTTTCAATTCATTAGTGTGCCGGGCTCATTAAGGTGCCCGGCATATTAATTAACACTATACAATGCTGAGTATTTTTTTTCGCAGGAATAAACACTGGTATAGAACGCTGTTTATTTTTATTTGCTTCCTCCCACATTTGTGTTTGGCCAAAAAGATTACCGTTTTGGCTGATGCTAAAGACGTAGATTTTTTGCATGTATATTATAATGATGCTTTTTATGATCTGAAAAGTTATATCCAAAAAGAACCGGATGCAGCCGGCCACTTGATTTTAACAATTGACCCGGTAATATATCCGGCAATGATAACTTGTGAATATAATGGTGTACATGTATTTTTTTTAGCGTTTGCCGGAAAAGAATATTTGCTAAAGCGTGATGCTAACAAGGAGTTTTATGTAGAAGAATCCGGTGCAAATCGTTCATCTGTTTATCAGCTCCTGGAAAAAACATCGGGCTCTTTTAGGGCTTTTGCATATACCCTGCCCAGGGCCGACCAGATGACATCCGTATTTAAAGGCAGCAACCACCGCAAAGCCATTCGCGATTCAATTTTGACCAAATGTAATTTAACCGGGCCGGAAAAAGCATTTTATAAGGACTGGATCCTCTATTCATCATTAAATGACAAACTTCTACCCTTTCTTATTCAAAACGAGCATAAGTACGCGTATGAACAGTTACCTGCTGCCTATTTAGATAGCCTGGGGAAGTATATATCTTTTTTAAATAACGATTCATTAATTGCAAACGACAAGTACCGCACTGCTGCGTTTTATTTTAATAAATTTTTATCGCGCAGTGCACTGTATCAAAACAATGAATTTGAAACCCAATTTGAAAATGCACAGAAAAATTTTACCGGGGCAACCCGGCAAATGATATTATTTAAATTGTTAAAGGATTATATAAAAAGCGACATCCCGGATTATGATATATTTTATAAAAAGTTTGGCCAAATTAGCCAGGGCTCTGTTTATAAAAAATATATCGATAGTATATATGTGCTTTACCGGTCTTCAATTCCCGAAAGCGTTACCGCGTGCAAACTTTATAATGCCGATAATAAAGAGACTACCTTGGGCGACCTATTGAATTTGAATAAAGGAAAAATTATTTACATTGATATGTGGGCCAGCTGGTGCGTGCCCTGTAAAGCAGAATTTTACTTCTCCGAAAAAATGATCGATAAGTTTAAAGGTCAGCAGGTCGCATTTATTTTTTTATCGCTTGACAGAACCAGGGAAAACTGGCAAACATCCAACAGCACTTATGATTTTATGAAAACCGGAAACTCGTTTTGGGTAAATGGAGACTTTTCATCGCCGATCGCAAAAAATTATAATATCCTTTCTATCCCAAGGTATTTGCTGATAAATGCTGATGGCAAGATAATTGACGCCGATGCAAAACGCCCCGGCGACGCGGCACTAAGCGATCAAATTAAACATTATCTTCATTAAGGGTAATTTCGATCTGCAGAACAAACGATTTTCCAATATTGTCACCCAATCTTGCTATCAGTTCATATTCAGCAACTGACGCATAGGGAAATGCCAAATTCAAAAAATTACATCAAAAAATTACTTATTAAAATTTTTTAAAAAGTTTTGCGGATTTAAATTTTTATTTATTAAGTTTGTATATAATAATGCATAGCATATTATTAAACGGACTTGATTTTAACCTTATGTCGGTAAGGGTAATTTTAATAGTTAAATTGGTTTGAAGAAATCCTCGTTCCGGCGGGGATTTTTTATGCACTATTATTTATTATAAACTAAACAACAACCCAAATTTTATTAATGGCGCGATTAAATTTACTTGAAGAGACGCGATACGAGAAACTGCCGGTAACGGTATATGGCAACCAGCAAGAGGCATCAATAGCCGTAGCCGGAAGAATAGCCAGCCTGATTAAAGACAAAGATGCAAAAGGCGAAAAAACAGTTTTAGGACTTGCCACAGGTGTAACTCCCATTGGTGTTTATGCCGAACTGGTGCGCCTGCACAAGGCAGAAGGCCTGAGCTTTAAAAACGTGATCACCTTTAATTTGGATGAATACTTCCCCATGCAGGCCTCAGCAGTACAAAGCTACGTGACCTTCATGAATGAAAATTTGTTTAATCATGTAGATATCGATAAAAAGAACGTTCACATCCCCAATGGTACCTTAGCACAGGAAGATGTAGCCGCTTTTTGTTTAGATTATGAAAAAAAGATCACCGCGCTTGGTGGATTAGATCTACAAATATTAGGTATCGGTCGTACCGGCCACATCGGCTTCAATGAGCCGGGCTCTGCACCGAATTCGGGTACCCGTCTGGTTACCCTGGATGATTTAACCCGTAACGATGCTTCCCGCGATTTTGGTGGCAAGCAAAACGTACCTACTAAAGCTATCACCATGGGTGTGGGCACCATTTTTAAAGCCCGCGAAATTATCCTGATGGCCTGGAGCTTAAAGAAAGCGCCGATCGTAAAAAAAGCAGTAGAAGGTGAAATCTCGGGTGAAGTGCCTGCGACCTTTCTGCAATTATCGGATCATGTGGAATTTGTTTTGGATGAAGCTGCTGCCAGTTCATTAACCCGTTTTGATACCCCATGGCTGGTGAAAGACTGTGTTTGGGAAAATGGTTTGAAAAAGAAAGCGGTTATTTGGCTGGCGGATACATTGAACAAACCCATCCTGAAACTTACCGAAGAAGATTACAATAACCATGGTATGGCCCAGTTAGCAGTAGAGCAGGGACCAGTATATAACATTAACATAGACATCTTTAACCAGATACAGCATACGATCACCGGCTGGCCGGGCGGTAAGCCCGATGCCGACGATTCGCAAAGGCCCGAAAGGGCACAGCCGGCCCAAAAGCGCTCCATCATCTTTTCGCCTCACCCGGACGATGATGTGATCTCCATGGGCGGTACTTTTATCCGTTTAGTTGACCAGGGGCACGATGTGCATGTAGCATACCAAACCTCTGGCAACACGGCTGTCTGGGATGATGATGTATTACGTTTTGTTGAATTTGCCATCGACTTTAACGAAAGCATTGGCGACGACAATACCCGCTTAAAAAGTGTTTACGAAGAAATGCGAGCCTTCATCCCAACCAAAAAACCAAACCAGGTTGATACCAAAGAGATCAGGGATGTAAAAGGTTTTATCCGCAAAACAGAAGCTATCTCCGGTGCACGGTATGCCGGACTGGAAGATGACCATATCCATTTTATGGCTTTGCCTTTTTACGAAACAGGCAAGATCAAAAAGAATACGGCCGGGGCCGAAGACATCAAACTAACCATGGACCTCCTCCAAAAAATAAAACCCCACCAGATATTTGCCGCCGGCGACTTTGCCGACCCGAACGGTACACATTTGGTTTGTTTCAACATCATCCTGGGTGCACTCAACGAGCTAAAAAAGACGGAAGACTGGGTGAAAGACTGCTGGCTTTGGATGTACCGTGGCGCCTGGCAGGAGTTTAACACTTGGGAAATTGAAATGGCAGTGCCATTATCGCCCCAGGAAGTTATCCGCAAGCGCAATGCCATCTTTAAACACCAAAGCCAAAAAGATCGTCCGGTTTTCCCGGGTGATGATGCAAGGGAGTTTTGGGTGAGAGCTGAAGACAGGACAAGGGAAACCGCCCGCTGTTATGATAAGCTGGGCATGGCCGAATACGAGGCTATGGAAGCTTTTGTTAGATATCACTACTAAGCCCCAACTTAATAAATAAAAAACCATGTCATTGCGCGGAGGATAGCGATAGAGTCCCGCACTTGCGGGATAGCCATTGCATAACCGCAATTGCATTAACGCCGACCGATCAGTCCCCGCTGGGGGACCACGCTGCGCTCGCAATGACATGGTTTTTTTATTTAGCAGTATTTACAGGCTATTAAACCATCATTTGTTATAATAGCCGCAAAAAACGCTGCTGTTCACACTAAAATGAAGGAACAGGGTGGAACAGTTGGGTCTAAACAAATTTGGACAAAAAGTGCATTTCCGAACCGCGACGGCAGTTTTTTAGTTAAAAATTCCCACAAAAAATGCGAAAAGTACTGACAAACTAGTGTCACCAAATCCGTAATTTTTATTTCCGAAATTAGCAGGTTCCGCTCTCCGCTACCTCCCGCTGCCGCGAGTTTACAACTCGTGGTGTCGCATGGCAGCGGTTTTCAACCGCCCCGAAATGCTGTTGAGCCGAAAAGTGTATTGGATAGCTGCACTACAGAACGATGGGCCACCATACACCCACATTCCAATGTCATTTTAACACCTTAACAATGCACCAGGCTTATAAATGCATAGATTTTGTATCTTGGCAATTCGATTTAAATATAATTTCATGAAAATCAAATTAACCTTTGTCACAGTAATTGGACTCTTGCTTTTAGGCACCACTAATGTAAAAGCACAGGCGGATATTTCAAATTTCACACCGTCACATCTTGCGGCAGCACAAAAACTTATTGCTACGACAGGCATGACTGATGCCCGCTTCACAGCCATGAGGGATAATACCATTAAAACCGTGAGTAAGTCTGTGCCGGAAAAAAACAGGGAAAAATTTATAGCTGCAATGATTGCTTTTATGAATAAATATTTACCGGTTGATGGTTTTAAAGACGTTACAGCAAAAATGTATGCGAAAATATTTACAGAAGCTGAATTGAACCAACTTATAGATTTCTATAATTCGCCCATTGGCAAAAAAATCACTTCTAGTACACCTGAATTAATGCAAAATATGATGTTGATGGACCATCAGATTTTAGTCAACCATGGAGATGAGTTGCAGTCCATTATCAACGATTCAGTAAAAGAATAAAACCCGCTGCCGCGAGTTTACAACTCGTGGTGACGCATGGCGGCGGTTTTCAACCGCCCCGGGATGCCGTTATAGTTAAATTAGTATTGTTATCGCTCCTATCCTAAAACACGGTGCAGTCGAAAACTGCAGGCTATGCGTACCACGAGTTACGCTACGCTAAACTTGCGGGAGCGGATGGTGCGCGAAGTCTACGCTTCTTCAATGACTAATGAATCAATGACCAATGACTACCCTAAAACCTTTCCTTCAAAAAAGTTCCTGTATACGAATCCTTCTCTTTAATCAAATCTTCCGGAACACCTTCAAAAACTACTTTACCACCGTTATCGCCGCCTTCGGGGCCAATGTCAATCACCCAATCGGCGCATTTTATCACGTCCATATTGTGTTCAATAACAATAATGGTATTGCCATGCTCCAGCAAGGCATCGAAGGATTTTAGAAGCTTTTTAATATCCGCAAAATGAAGGCCGGTTGTTGGTTCATCAAATATAAACAGGGTTTTATGGGTATTATTTCCTTTCACCAGGAACGATGCCAGCTTAATACGCTGCGCCTCGCCACCCGACAGCGTGTTGGATGATTGCCCCAATTGCACATAACCCAGGCCCACATCCATCAGCGGTTTTATTTTACCGACGATTTTGGGCTCTTTGGCAAAAAACTCCAAAGCTTCCTCAATGGTCATGCTTAATACCTCCGATACGTTTTTCTCCTTGTAGGTAACATCCAGTATGTGTTGTTTAAAACGTTTGCCGCCGCAGGTTTCGCAGGTCAGGAAAATATCAGCCATAAACTGCATTTCAATCTTCACTTCACCTTCGCCCTGGCAAACATCGCAACGTCCGCCTTCTACGTTAAATGAAAATGCCGAAGGCTTTAATCCCGCAGCTTTTGATACCGGCTGACTGGCATACAGGTTCCGGATCTCGTCCCAGGCCTTTACATAAGTAACCGGGTTCGACCGCGACGAACGGCCAATAGGGTTTTGGTCAACCAGTTCAACCTGTTCAACTTTAGCGTAATCGCCGTCAATACTGTCGTAAGCACCGGTTTGCTCTGCGTTGTAATTGCCCAGCGTTTTTTGCAATGCCGGCGCCAATATCCGTTTCACCAAACTTGTTTTCCCGGAGCCGGATACACCTGTCACCACAGTTAAAACACCCAGCGGGAATTTAGCGCTTACGTGCTTCAGGTTATTTTCGCGCGCGCCTTTTATCTCAATAAAATCATGCCATTTGCGGCGTGTTTTAGGTATGGCAATTTCGTCCCTGCCGCTCAGGTAACGACCGGTAAGGCTTTTATCGTCCTTAATGATCTCGTCATACGTGCCCGAAAAAACCAGGTGACCACCATGTGTACCCGCTTCCGGGCCAATGTCAATAATATGGTCGGCGGCCTTCATGATCTCTTCCTCGTGTTCAACCACCAGCACGGTGTTGCCCACATCGCGCAGCGACTTTAAAACATGAATCAGGCGCTGTGTATCCCGGGGGTGCAGACCGATGCTCGGCTCGTCCAACACATATATCGAACCCACCAAACTGCTGCCTAATGAGGTTGCCAGGTTAATCCGCTGCGATTCGCCCCCCGATAAGGTGTTCGACAAACGGTTAAGCGTTAAATAGCGCAAACCTACATCATTTAAAAACGACAGGCGGTTGGTAATTTCCATGAGCAGGCGCTTGCCTACTTTGGCATCGGTATCATTAAGTTCGATGGTCGTGAAAAACGCCAGCGCCTTATCCAGCGGCATCAGCACCACATCGGTTATGGATTTGCCGTTTATTTTTACATACGATGCATCCTGCCTTAACCGGCTGCCCTTACACTCCGGGCAGGTGGTTTTGCCACGATAACGGCTCAGCATTACGCGGTATTGTATCTTATAAGTTTGCTCTTCCAGTTCTTTAAAAAAGGCATCCAGTCCACGGAACCAGTTATTGCCTTTCCATAAAAGTCGCTGTTGGTCTTCCGTCAGGTGATTATATTGGCGATGTATCGGGAAATCAAACTTCAGTGCATTTTTTACCAGCACATCGTTCCACTCGCGCATTTTCTCACCACGCCAGGGGGCAATAGCACCTTCGTAAACACTTTTGCTTTTATCGGGGATAACCAGATCCTCGTCAATACCTATTACTTTGCCATAACCCTCGCAGCGCTTGCACGCGCCATAAGGATTATTAAAGCTGAAAAAGTTTGGCGAAGGCTCTTCAAATTTAATGCCGTCCAGCTCAAACCTGTCGCAAAAAAAGCGTTCGGTTTCAGCGTCGCCGTCGGGCTCCTTATACCTTACATAACAATCGCCTTTACCTTCAAAAAATGCTGTTTGAATCGAGTCGCCCAAACGGCTCACGGTTTCATCCTCATCATTTTTGCTGATACGATCTATAACGATCCTCACCGATTGATAATTAGCAACCGGCAGTGGCTGACCATCTGCTTCATCTTCGCTTTTTGCCCCTTTTTTCGCTTTCGTCTTTTTGCTTTCCGCTGTCTGCTTTCCGCCTTCTGCTTCCACTTCTTCCACCAGCCACGAGCCATCATCTACAATGCTCATATCCTCCAGCAAATCCTCTATCCTGCTCAGCTTCCCTTTAAACTCAACCCGTACAAAACCTTTTTGCATCAGTACCGCCAACTCTTCTTTTAAGCTGCGGTTATTATGCGGATAAAGCGGACATAAAATAGTCACCTGCGATTCGGCCGGCAGGGTCATCACAAAATTCACCACATCGGTAACCGAATCTTTTTTTACAATCCCGCCCGAAACCGGCGAAATGGTTTTCCCGATCCGCGAAAAAAGGAGTTTTAAATAATCGTATATCTCGGTCGAAGTACCCACGGTTGATCGCGGGTTCGATGTAATTACCTTTTGTTCAATAGCTATCGCCGGGGCAATCCCTTTAATATAATCAACATCGGGCTTGTTCATCCGGCCCAAAAACTGCCGGGCGTATGACGAAAGGCTCTCCACATAACGCCGCTGCCCTTCTGCATAAAGCGTATCAAAAGCCAGCGATGATTTGCCCGACCCCGACATGCCCGTAACCACCACCAGTTTGTTTTTGGGGATGGCCACGTCCATATTTTTAAGGTTGTGCACACGCGCGCCTTTTATAATAATATGATGCTTTGGATCTTTTTCTGCTTCGTTCATGTTGATAGTCCATAGTCCATAGTCGATAGTCCATAGTAGCTACAGGGTTTTTGCCGCTAATGACTATTGACAATGCTTGTTTAGTGCCGGATGTTATCTGGAATCAGATGCGGTTTTAACACCATGGACTATTGACTATGGACCATGGACTGCACCTTTTCTCCCAAACCGCAAAAATCCTAAAATATTTAGCAGTATCCAAATGAGTTTGAGAAATGTATGGCGCTAATTGCTATTTTATTTAATAGGTTGCACAGGACTGACAATTGACAGCATTTTCAACTTTCACAACAAAAAAATCGGCCGTATCCATTCATCGTTTTAATTATCTCCCCGGTTGGCAAAGGGCTGACAATTAGCCTGTCGCAACGCCCAAACGCCACCTGTATTATATGGCATACTGTTAAATTATGTTAAATAGGCGATTTATAACCGAAAGCAAAAAAATAATATTTGTATATTTAATGAATAATTGTTTTATTTGGAATAGTAATTCGCTAACCCCTAACAAGAAACGTATAGATAAAACTCTACTTAAATAAAATATTTACTTTTTAAGTTTAGTAGTTTTTCTATGGATTTTCAATTGAAGAGTGACCAGGAATTGATCCATCATTATGTTGCGGGTGATGAAGGAGGGCTGGTAGAACTTATCCGCCGATATCAATCAAAAATTTATACTTCCATTTATTTACTGGTAAAGGACGAATACCTGGCCGAGGATATTTTTCAGGATACCTTTATTAAAGTAATCAATACCCTAAAAGCCGGAAAGTACAACGAAGAAGGCAAGTTTTTGCCATGGGTAACCCGCATTGCCCATAATTTGGTGATCGATCATTTCCGCCGCGAAAAACGTGCGCCAATGATCAGCAACGGCGACGACTTCGACATTTTTGAAGTTTTGGGGAACTACGACGAAAGCACCGAGGACCGCATGGTGCGTGAACAAACCTATAAGGACCTTAAATCGCTGATACATTTGTTGCCTGCCGAGCAAAAAGAAGTTCTGATTATGCGCCACTTTGGCGACATGAGCTTTAAGGAAATTGCAGATATTACCGATGTAAGCATTAATACTGCGCTGGGACGGATGCGTTATGCGCTCAACAACCTGCGTAAAATGATGCAAAGCAAGGAAATGAGTTTGAAGAATTAATGATTGGTGGGTAGTTGCGCTACCGGGAAGCTACCGGGAAGGTTGAATGGCGGTAATTAAGTTAGAAACGATCTTAATTGACGCTTGAAAACCGGGGCAACTGCTCATTCAATCAGGCTTTTTAAAGTAATTGTAAAAAATTAAAAATAAATTTCATTTAATTTTCATCTTGATAAAATATTATATTTAAGCTTTCGTTAGTAATGGTAAACCAACAATAAAAAAAGCTTATGGATGAAACTTTTACAACAACTTTAAATGTACTTACTAACAAAGCCAAAGTGAATGAGGAGCTACAGGAGAACCTGGAAGGCGACGAGTTGATGTTCTATCATTCGCTCCGCGCCGATTTGGATTCGCTGAAAAAGAAACCACGCGTTCAAATCGTTCACCAGATTCTTGATTATTCAAAGAGTTTACGTTAGCAGTACTATCCCCCACTGGTTCACGGATCACGATCGTTCAATTGAATAATCCTGGTTTGTGAACCTTTCTATTTTTGATTAGTTCATCGGTTCACTGGTTTATTAGTTCATTGGTGGGATAATTCAATAACTTATCTGCTCTGCTTTCCACTTTAAATTTCCTCATTAGTTTTGTGATATTCTATTTATTGAGGATAATTGCAGCGTTATCGTGGCATCATGCAGTTATATAGTTTTAACCGCTTGAAAATACCAATGAACTAATGACTAAATCCGACCGTTATAAAAACTTTGTCGAATATTTTTCAAAACACCAGCCGGCGCCGGTAACGGAGTTGCATTATGGCAACCCGTTCCAGTTATTGATGGCGGTTATCCTTTCGGCACAGTGTACCGATAAACGGATAAACCAGGTAACTCCCGCACTTTTTGAACGTTTTCCCACGCCGGAAGCGCTGGCGGCGTCCACATCCGATGAAGTTTTCAATTATATCCGCCGCGTAAGTTATCCTAATAACAAAGCCAAACATTTGGTGGGGATGGGCAAAATGCTGGTGGAAGTTTTTAACAGCGAGGTGCCTTCCAATATTGAAGATCTGCAGAAGATGCCTGGCGTCGGCCGCAAAACAGCAAACGTCATTGCCTCGGTAGTATTTGATGCGCCCGCCATTGCTGTAGATACCCATGTTTTCAGGGTATCAAACCGGATTGGGTTAACCTCAAAAGCTACCACTCCACTGGCGGTAGAAAAACAGTTAGTTAAATACCTGCCGCAGGATGTATTAGGCATAGCGCATCACTGGCTCATATTACATGGCCGGTATATATGCCTGGCCCGCAGTCCCAAATGCGAAGAATGCCCCATCAGCTGGTTTTGCAAATATTACGAGCAAACACATACCGAAACCTATCTGCAAAAGGCCGAGGCACTAAAAACTAAAAAAGCTGCACAACTCAAAAAGAAAAAAGCGCTGGACAAGATTGGGAAGGAATTAAAGAAGCGCAGTGTGGATAAAGATATTTAAGTGAGTAGTTGATTGGGTTGGCTAAGTTGATTAAGTTAGCATGATAATTCGCGGGAAGATGAAATTTAGGATGAAAATCCTTCGTAATCCGCACCTGATCAATTCAATAAATTAAATTCAAAATAATCAATAAAAAAATACTAACAAAATTAGTATTTATCAAATATACTTTTTACATTTGCTAATATTATTAAGAAAATGAGCAGCGCAGACAAATTAAAAGCATTACAGCTAACCTTAGATAAGCTGGAAAAATCATACGGAAAAGGCACCATCATGAAGCTTGGTGACACCGCTATTGAAGCCACCGAAGTAATTTCAACCGGATCCATAGGCCTTGATATTGCCTTAGGTGTTGGCGGTTTGCCAAAAGGAAGGGTTATCGAAATTTATGGCCCTGAATCTTCCGGTAAAACTACGCTGGCTATCCATGCTATTGCCGAATCGCAAAAAAAGGGTGGCATAGCTGCTTTTATTGATGCGGAGCATGCGTTCGATCGTTTTTATGCTAAAAAATTAGGGGTCGATGTAGAGAACCTATTGATCTCGCAGCCTGATAATGGCGAGCAGGCCCTTGAAATTGCCGACAACCTGATCCGCTCCGGCGCTATTGATATCCTGGTGATTGACTCTGTTGCAGCATTGGTACCCAAAGCTGAAATTGAAGGCGAAATGGGCGACTCAAAAATGGGCTTACAAGCGCGTTTAATGTCGCAGGCATTGCGTAAGCTGACCGGCACCATTAGCAAAACAGGATGCTGCTGTATATTTATCAACCAACTGCGCGAGAAAATTGGCGTTATGTTTGGTAACCCCGAAACCACCACCGGCGGTAATGCGCTTAAATTTTATGCTTCGGTACGTTTGGATGTTCGCCGTATTTCGCAGATCAAGGATACTGAAGAAGTATCCGGTAACCGCGTTAAAGTTAAAATAGTAAAAAACAAAGTGGCTCCGCCATTCCGCATTGCCGAGTTTGATATCATGTTTGGCGAAGGAATTTCCAAAGCCGGCGAGATCATCGACCTGGGTGTTGAACATAACATCATCAAAAAAGCAGGCTCATGGTTCAGCTATGGCGAAACCCGCCTTGGCCAGGGCCGCGATGCAGTAAAACAGTTGATTCAGGATAATCCTGAATTAATGGACGAACTGGAGGCCAAAATTAAGCAAACCGTAACCGGCGAGCATTTAGCTGAAGTTTAGTTTTAGGATTACACCGATTACCTGTTGATTACACCGATGTATGGTGAATTGCTGATTTCGGTTTTCTCCATCAATATTTTAAGAACTTGTTAAATAGTTTTAAAGGGCCTCGGTTTAACCGGGGCTTTTTTGTTGTGTGGCGATACTCCGAAGCTGCTAAATCAGGATAATCCCAAAATCCTAAAAATCATGGTTCAAACAATTGTCCCGAAAGCCGCTAAATCAGGGTAATCCCAAAATCCTAAAAATCATGGTTCAGACAATTATCCCAAAAAAACCACTAAATCAAGTTAATCCTAAAATCCTAAAAATCATGGTTCAGATAATTATCCCAAAAAAACCACTAAATCAAGTTAATCCTAAAATCCTAAAAATCATGGTTCAGATAATGTTTTTTTACCGGGGCTTTTTTGTTATGTATGGGTTGATAAAGCAGTCAAAAGGCTACAAAAGAGGGCTTAACCCCATCGGGGTTAAACGTCGGTAGAAAAAAAGGAAACGAAAAGTTTCCGTGCCGCAGGTACGGAACTTAGCCCGCGTTCCTGTTGATGGGTACGCTTCAATGCAATTTCCGGTATTGGCCGGATATATTATATTTGAGTTTAAATTTTAACTAAGAAACTAACTTTATCATGGCAAATACCTACACACAAATTCATATCCAATGCGTATTCGCGGTAAAATTTCGGCAGTCTGTTATTGAGCCGTCGTGGAAAGAGCGTTTGAATCAATATATCACAGGTATAGTTCAAAACAACGGACACAAAATGATTTCGATAAATGGGATGCCCGATCATTTACATCTTCTTTTTGGGTTTAGGCCCAATCAATCATTATCGGATTTAATGAGAATAGTAAAAGGCGAATCATCAGAGTGGATTAACAAAGAAAAATTTAACCCTTCCATATTTCGATGGCAGGAAGGATACGGGGCCTTTTCCTACTCAAGATCGCAGATAAAGCCTGTAGCATTATATATAGAAAACCAGGAAGAGCACCACCAAAAAAAAAACGTTTTTAGAAGAATATAAGGACTTCCTAAAGAAATCTGAAATAGATTTTGACGAAAGGTACATTTTTAAGCCTCTTGAATAAGCATAGTTCGCGAAGTTTTGTACCTGCGGCACAAAATTCCTATATTGTCTCTTCTACCGACGTTTTGCTCCTAACGGAGCAATCTAATTCAGGGGTTATTAACGGAATCCCCCTCAGCCTTTAAACATCGACTGTAATCGCGAGGGTTTTTGAAATGCACTTTTTAAAGGTAAAGGGGTTTTGCCAATCTATTACCGTGTTCGGTGGAAGCTCTCCATTTTTATTCCTTATCTTTAATCTCATAAACCTCTTACCGTATGTACATCATCACCCGTGCACTCATAGCAATCATTATTGCCGAACATTTTTATTTTTTATGGCTGGAGATGTTTGTGTGGACAACGCGCGGACCAAAGGTATTTAAACATATCCCTGCTCCCCTATTTATACAAACCAAAGCAATGGCAGCCAACCAGGGGCTATACAACGGCTTTTTGGCTGCTGGCCTGGTGTGGACATTCTTTATCAACGATACACTTTGGCAAAACAACGTTTCCTTGTTTTTTGTGGGATGCATTGTGATAGCAGGACTATACGGCGCTTACAGCGTTTCAAAACGGATATTTTTTATCCAGGCCCTGCCGGCAATTATTGCAGTGGCATTACTGCTCCTGGCCCGATAGGGTTTAAACCTCCAGTATCTTCAAAATAATCGGTTCAATATTCAGCGGAGCGCTGATGGTATCGGGTAATCCAAACCGATGTTTAATATAGCCGGCATCATTATAAGCAATCCAAACTTTTTGCCCCTTATCTTCCCATGCAATAACTTTCAATGGCAAATCCAGCGCGGCTACAGGGTTTTCAATCATGACAGGCCCACCCGCTTTTGGGTTACCAAACAGCAGGAACTCCAGTGGCAATAAACTTTGGCCGGTTTTATTTACCTCGACTTGCTGGTCAATCCGCGCGTAAATGGTTGCGCCATGCTGTTCCAAAAATTGTTGCAGCCTGTCAATTGTTTCCTTTACCGGGTAAGGACTCTGGCGAATAATAATTCCTTCGGGGTTCATCATAGCGTTTTATTCAAAATAACATTAACGGTTTAAAATAAGTCCAAAGTCATTGAAATGATTTTTGCAGACTTTGTTTTAAATGAAGATTTGTGGTATAAAATTAAAATATATCATGAAATCTTTCTTTATTGCATCATTCTTATCCCTGCTGTCAAGCGCAGCCTTCGCTAAAACAACAGATACTATACAAGTTACACAAAAAGACATTGACACCAAAGCTTTACAGATTGGCAGCTACAGCTATATACTGTATAACAAACAAACAAAGGAAAGCCCCGCGCAGCGGATCGTACTGGTAAAGATAAACGTGAAAGCCGAAGACTACCACAATAGACCTGCATTTATCATAACCCAGGAATGGGACCTCGATACCGTTGTGCATGCTGCCTACTCCATTTTTGACGCAAAGGACTTTTCAACTATTATACATAATACCTGGTGGAAGCGGCTCGGTTATGCCATAAACTTTGACTTTGAGGCCAAAACCGTGAACTTCGAAGGCAAAGGTATCAAAGGCGGCATCCCCGATTCGGTCAAGACCAATGCGATAAGAGATTTTAACCAATCATTCGACAGCTATAACTTAAACTGGCATGCCGATCTGTTGGTTTACCAGTTGCTCCCTTACAAGGACGGCAGGACATTCGTCATCAACTATTTCGATCCCGGATTTGGCAAAGCCGAAAAGGTAGCCTACTCAGTTACCGGAAGCGACATTCTGATAAATAACGATGGACAAAAAATCGACTGCTGGGTACTTTCGCATTCCGATCCGGGGAATATAGTGGAGCGTTACTGGATCTCAAAAAAGACAAAAGAAGTTTTAAAGGAAGAGGATTCCAGCCCGCGCGGTTACCGTTATAAAATAAAGATTGGGCTTGCTGACGACAAATAGGCACTATTTGAGCGCTCGATACATCAAAGCAGCGTCAACTTTGGGAGATAATCTGTCTCAACTGTTTCTCCCCCGGCCGAATATTGTTTAACTTTGCGCTCCAATATAATGCCGTGAGTGCCAAATGCATGTGCAGCGTT
>Ga0206898_10077_pt1 | contig 29586 bp, 31 predicted proteins | sample Alteio_BWOrgHeat_50_FD_153237 | JGI IMG/M metagenome (GOLD analysis project Ga0206898, IMG submission 153237) | Enriched cells from forest soil in Barre Woods Harvard Forest LTER site, Petersham, Massachusetts, United States -... | ecosystem: Environmental > Terrestrial > Soil > Temperate forest >...
CAATACCGGCCTACCTACCAATTTGCGTTGAAAGCTACCGATTATGAAATGGAGATTTATATAAAGGAAAGCTTTGCGAAGTTTAAGAAAGATGGGCTTAGTGGGGCTGATCCGTTTAAGAAAACTGTAGTATCGTCGAAATCGAATTAAGCATTTTCTAAAAGAAAATCGCCGCTAATACCCAATTTGCTGTGAACAGCTTTTAAAAACGGAACATCAGGTTCCCGTTTACCGCTTAATATTTGAGATAATTTTGAAGTTCCCAGTCCAAGCATTTCTGCCAGTTTAGCCTGTGTAAGGTTCAGTTCTTTAATTTTATGTTGAACAACCGAGGTTATAGTAACCGGCAAAGGCATAATTTTGAGCACATTATCTTCATATTGTTCAGCCAATAAGCTAAGTTGGCTCAATTCCTCCGCTTCGATTGCTGATAGGGCATTAAACCCGCCGTTTTCAGTTGCTTTAGCTATAAATTTTTCAATCAAAGCCATTACCTGTTCGTATTGCGCTTCATTTCTTATTTTATCAATCATTTTCACATCCTAAATAGTTGAACAATTTATTTTGTCATATTCGGCATGTGTGCCGATAAAGCGTATAAATAAAGTTCGTTTATCAAAAAATATCATGGCAACCAGCCTGAAATTATTTCCTTTTATATTGAAAACGTATCTTTCGTTGCCGACATAATCTACATTGTTGAAATCCTTTTTTATATCGGTCAACTTATTCCAATCCGCAGCTTTTGCTACTTCATACCAATTATTTAACGGCGTGGCAGACGCAGGATGCTTTTCTGCAAAAGCTAAAAGCGTCTTTTTGATAAGGATTACCATTAAAACAAAATTAGTTAATTGTTTTAAAATATGAAATAAATTTCAATTTATTAAACAACGATCAATTTTTCTATTGGAGAGGACCGCAGATGGGGCGATTTGAAAATGAATCTCATTTTCAAATCCTCAAATCACCAAATCCTCAAATTAAAAAATCAATTCAACACCGGCTGCACATTGGTCAAACTGAAAATCTCCGCCATTAAGTCATCGCTCGGGTTTACTTTGAAGGATTTTGACGGCAATTCCACCAGCATAGCTTCTTCCCTGTCCTTTATCATAAAACGCAGCGTACAATTTTTTACCGGGTATTTTTGATTGTTAGTATTAATTAGCGCTTGTATATTATCCAGCAGGCTGCTGTTAAGGGCATTCAATTCCAGGCAAACCGTTAGCGATTTGGTTAACCGGTCGCGCATTTCGGAAAGCAGACTCATGGTTTGTATTTTCATATCCCAGTTGTCCTTCTGCCTGAATTTTTCTTCAATAATGCCGCGCAGGTGCAGGAAATAGCCATCCATTATCAAATTGCGAAACTTTACATAATCCTCGCCAAACAAAGCAAACTCATACGATTCGTTGTAATCCTCAAGCACAAAGGTGCCAAACGGCTTCCCTGTTTTAGTCATTTTATGCTGCACGTTTGAAACGAGGCCGCCAATGCAGATCTCACCCCGTTTGCGCAGGTTAGCAAAGGCATTCATGATCTCTTCGCCGCCTTCGCCCGAGCGGGCTTTTTGCATCATCTTCAGGTCGCTGATGTTGGTATTGCAAAACCGCTCCAGTTCAACCTTATAATTATCAAGCGGGTGACCAGTCAGGTACATCCCGATAACTTCTTTTTCGTATTTTAACTTCTCTATCAACGCCCATTCTTCAGCCTCTGGCATGGCGGGTTCAGGGATAAAGGAATTCATCGCCCCGCCACCAAAAAGCGACGACTGCGAGCTATTTTGCGAGTTCTGGTAATCATTAGCGTATTTGATCAGGCGTTCAATACCGGTTAATACGCCATTATCTGTTTTGGCGAAAAACTGGGCCCTTTTTAACCCAAATTCATCAAACCCGCCGCCATAAACCAGGTTTTCATAGGCCTTACGGTTAACACTGCGGGTGTTTGATCGCTGCGCAAAGTCATAAACCGATTTATAGGGACCGCGTTCGTTACGCTCTTCAATAATGGCCTCCACAGCTTTTTCGCCAACACCTTTTACGCCTGCAAGCCCAAAGCGGATCTGCCCTTTTTTGTTAGCCGCAAATGCCATGGCCGACTCATTAATATCAGGTCCTAACACCTCAACGCCCATCCTGCGGCATTCCTCCATAAAAAAGGTGATCTTTTCCATGTTGTTCTGGTTGTTTAAAACCGCTGCCATATATTCCGATGGATAGTGCGCCTTTAAATAAGCAGTTTGATACGCCACAAAGGCATAACAGGTGGAGTGCGACTTATTGAAGGCGTACTGGGCAAATGCCTTCCAGTCGGTCCATATTTTGGTGAGTTTATCTTTAGGGTGACCCTTTTCGGCCGCGCCATTCATAAACTGCGACTCCATTTTATTCAATACCTCTATCTGCTTTTTACCCATCGCTTTTCGCAAAACGTCGGCATCGCCCTTGCTAAAGCCTGCCAATTTCTGCGATAAAAGCATCACCTGTTCCTGGTAAACGGTAATCCCGTAGGTTTCGCCCAGGTATTCTTCCATGTCAGGCAAGTCGAAAGTGATCGGCTCGCGACCATGTTTACGGCTGATAAAGTTGGGGATGTACTCAATCGGTCCCGGGCGGTAAAGCGCGTTCATCGCAATCAAATCCTCAAACTTATCGGGTTTCAACTCCCGCAGGTACATTTGCATCCCGTCACTTTCAAACTGGAACGTGCCGTTGGTATCGCCGCGCTGATAAAGTTCAAATGTTTTCAGGTCATCCAGCGGGATGTAATCAATATCGATGGTTACATCGTGATTTTGTTTGATCAGTCGCAGGGCATCTTTCAAAATGGTAAGGGTTTTCAGGCCCAAAAAGTCCATCTTGATAACACCTGCATCTTCAATCACACGGCCATCATATTGGGTAACCAGCAGCTCGGAGTCTTTTGCTACCGCGACAGGAACAATGTCGGTTAAATCATAAGGAGCGATGATGATCCCCGCGGCATGTACGCCGGTATTCCGTACCGAGCCTTCCAGTTTTTCCGCTTCTCGAAGTACCTGGGCTTTCAGGTCGTTGCCTTTTAATATCTCTTTTAGTTCGGGAACCTGCTCTATAGCATCTTTTAGGGTGATGCCCAAAGTATCAGGAACCAGTTTTTTAATGGCATTCACGTCAGACAGGGGCATATCCAGCACCCGGCCAACATCCTGTATGCTGGTGCGGGCAGCCATGGAACCATAGGTAATGATTTGTGCCACCTGGTTTTTGCCGTATTTATCAACCACATAGTCAATAACCTTTTGCCTGCCGGCATCATCAAAATCCGTATCAATATCGGGCATTGATTTACGGTCGGGGTTCAGGAACCTTTCGAACAGGAGGTTGTACTTCATCGGGTCGATATTGGTGATCCCCGTGCAATACGCCACCACCGATCCCGCCGCCGAACCGCGCCCCGGACCAATAAATACCCCCATATCTCTGCCTGCTTTAATAAAGTCGGCTACAATTAAAAAGTAACCCGCAAAGCCCATGGTACGGATGGTAAACAACTCAAAGTTGATACGCTCTTCGGTTTCCGGGCTGATATCGATATAGCGTTCCTTGGCACCCATAAAGGTGAGGTGCTTCAAATATTCCCACTGGTTAAGCGTATCCGAATCCGGCGTGGTATCACTATGTATTTTAAATTCTTCAGGGATAATGTAGTTGGGCAGCAGGATATCCCGCTTCAGCTTTAACACTTCAACCTTATCAACAATCTCATTGGTATTGTCTAATGATTCAGGCAGATCATTAAACAGTTTACCCATTTCGGCCTGTGTTTTAAAATAAAACTGGTCGTTAGGGAACCCAAAACGGTAACCTTTGCCGCCCTCTTCGTCGGTGGCAATTGGGGTACTTTGCATATCGCCGGTATTTACACAAAGCAAAATATCGTGCGCGTTGGAGTCCTGCTGATCCACATAGTGTGAATCATTGGAGCAGATCACCTTTACATTATACTTTTTGGCAAATTTGAGCAATACCGCATTAACAGTGTTTTGCTCCGGGATATCGTGACGTTGTAGTTCGATATAATAATCCTCGCCAAACAGGTCGAGCCACCATTTAAATTCTGTTTCCGCCGCCGCTTCGCCATCACGCAAAATAGCCTGCGGTACGGATGCGCCCAGGCAGCAGGTAGTGGCAATGATGCCTTTATGATGTTTTAGTATTAATTCCTTGTCAATGCGGGGCCATTTGCTGTACAAACCCTCCATATAACCATAGGAGCATAACTTCACCAGGTTTTTATAGCCTTCGGGGTTTTTGGCCAGCATGAGCTGGTGGTAACGCTTATCCTTTTTTTCTTTGGTGAATTGTTTTTTATGGCGATCATCCACCACATAAAATTCGCAGCCAACTATAGGCTTTACGCCGTGCTTGCCTGCCTCGGCTACAAACTTAAACACGCCAAACATATTACCGTGGTCGGTAATGGCCAGGGCCTTCATGCCATCAGCGGCCGCCTTTTTGTAAAGTTTTGATATATCGGCGGCACCGTCGAGCAGTGAAAATTGAGTGTGTACGTGTAAGTGCGAAAAATCGGGCATCGTCTAAGCTTCTCCTGTTGTAGAGATCAAAGCTACGAAATTTCGGATTTCGGAATTTCAATTTCGAATTTTGTGGAGAAAAAAGCGAAGGGTTAGTAACTATTTTAAATCAAAATTTATCATCCCGATGTGATGATTTTTTAGATAAAAAAGAGGTATATTACAACTTTTAACTATAAATGAAGCCTTATTGCCTATTTTTCCTTTTAGTTTCTTTGTTTTCTTGTCATAGAGGCAATCCAAAAGTTTACAATTCTTCTTCTAATCAAGATAGGGTTTCAAACTCGAAATTGAAACCATTAAGTTGGGAACGTGAACTTACGGAAGCCAAAAAAGATCACGAAATTTATGGAGCTTTTCAGTTATCAAATGACACGATTATTTTACTAAGGCGTTCCATCGGTATAGAATTAAGTGCCAACCGAGGAAAAACATGGCAGTGGTTGGGAAAATCAATATATGGTATTAATGAATTCACAGTGGATGACAAAGGGAGATGGTGGGGCTTGGAAAGGTGGAAAGGTATTCATGAGTCGAGTTATTGCAGAATACATAAATCTATGGATCTCGGAAAAACATGGGAAGAATATACCTTTAGCACAGAGGTATTTTTCCCATATCACATAAGTTCAAATCCGCATCAACCATTATCAGTAACTCTCTGGAACAATAAGGTATACACGTTACAAGGAAGCGATCCCCGGCATGATTGGAAATATGTTAAACAGTTGGCCAAGAAAGAATATTTATCTGATATATTTGTGAAGAATTACTTTGTTAGTCGCAAAAACAACAAGCTTTACGTTAAGCGTACGAATGGCCGAACAGACACGCTAACCAGTTTCATAAAAGCCTGGGATATTTATCAAATCGAAAAGTACAAAAATGTTATTTATGTCGCCGGTTCAACAGCCGAAGGCAATAATTCCTATTTTGCAACTGTCGTAAATGAGCATCTTTTAAGAGATTTCACCGTTCCGGGTGTTGATATAAACATGACAAAAAAATCATTTAATCGAATTATTTTAACAAGTACTCTCGGCGCATATTTATTTCAAAACGATAAACTTGTACATATTTTTAAGTAGTTGAACAGGCGGCGCGTGTCCTCGGATATTAGACCGCTACTTGATCAAAATGCCGGATTATACTACGTTAAATAGATCCGAAATCGAACATCCGAAATCCGAAATCTTCCCAAATCACTTCGCGTTCAAATTCGAAAGATCATTATTTCCTTTTAAATAACGCTCCAGGTATTGAAAACTTGCCTCATTTATCAGCTGGTAGGTTTCCCAGTTATATGCCGCGCCGTGTGCGCCGGGAGGATAAATACGCAGATCAACATCTTTACCGGCATTTCCTAAGGCAGTGAGCAATTGCATGGTGTTTGAGGGATGCACGTTATCGTCGCTCATGGAGTGTATCAGGAATAAATGATCTTTCAGATTACCCGCATAAGTCATATCCGCACTGGCTTTGTAGCCCGCTTCATTCTCGTTTAGCGGCGCCATATAACGCTCGGTGTAAACATCATCATACAAACGCCAGTCGGTAACCGGCGAATTGGCTATACCTACTTTAAATACACCGGGGTGGGTAAGCAATGTGTAAGTAGTTGCATAGCCGCCATAGCTGGTGCCCATAATGGCCATTTTGCTGCTATCTACCATTCCTTTTTTAACCAGGTATTGCGCCAGGTCAACAAAATCGGCGCTTTCCTCTTTCCCCAATTGCTTGTAAACACCTTTTAAAAATGCGCTCCCGTAATTTGCCGATCCCCGGTTGTTTACGTTAGCCACCATATAGCCGTTTTGTGCAAGCCACTGTGCCCAGGCATCGGTACTAAAGCTGTCGAATATCTCATGCGATTCGGGTCCACCATAAACCAGCAGCACTAATGGATATTTTTTGTTGGGATCGTAATTGTAAGGCTTAATATAAAACGCGTCGAGCGAGGTCCCATCGCGGTTAACAAACGGAAAATGTACCGGCTCCGCATAAGCATGCGCTTTTAAATAATCGCTAACAGGCTGATTATCCTCCAGTGTTTTTAAAACTTTGCCTTTATCATCGCAAAGGTTAACATGCAGCGGTGTGCTGGTATTGCTGTAAGCATCAAGAAAATATTTGGCATTCGGCGACATATTTACATCGTGGTATCCCCCAACAGTGAACAGTTTTTGTTCGCCGCTTCCATCAAAATTGATGCTGTAAGGCTCCTGCGTTAATCCACCATTTTCGGCCGAGAGGTAATAGATCTTTTTTGCATCCGCATCAATCCCGGTAACTTTTATCATATCCCAATTGCCTTTGGTAACCTGGTTGATCAGCTTGCCATCGTAACTGTAACGATAAATATGATAATACCCCGAACGATCGGACACCCAGAAAAACTCTTTCGACTTTGCCGGGAAGTAAATCATATCGTTAACGTTGGTATAAAAGTTAAAGATAGCCACCCATGTGCTGTTTTTTTCCTCCAGCACCACATGATGTTCACCCGTTTTTACATTGAAGAAGTACAGCTTCATGTGATTTTGCGCGCGGTTGAGCGTCATCAAAGCCAGCACATCGGGGTTGCTCGTCCAATAAATACGCGGGATATAAAAATCGCCGGTTTCATCGGGCGTTAACCATACTTTTTTACCCGACGACACATCAACCACACCAATTTTTACCGATGGATTAGGATCGCCCACCTGCGGGATGGAAATATGAACATAATCCGGGTGGCCGCCTTCGTAATTAGTCATCTGGAAATCGGGCACCTTATGCTCATCAAATTGCCAGAAAGCCATGTATTTATTATCCGGCGACCAGTTCCAGGCCTGCGCCTGCCCAAATTCTTCTTCATAAACCCAATCGTAATGGCCGTTAAATATGCCATTTTCGCTGGTTTTATCGTCGGTCAGTTGTTTTTCTTTCCCGGTTGCAAAATCATATACAAACATGTTGCCTTCGCGCTCCATGCCCACTTTTGAGCCATCAGGCGATAATTCGGCGGTGCGGGCATCTTTGGCAGCCTGTTTGAGCTGCTTACCATCCAAATCGTATATAAAATAATCGGCTATGCCCGATCGGCGGTAAATGGGCCTGAAATTAGTCTTGAAAACCAAATGCTTTGAATCATGAGACCATTGAAATGAATCGTATTCAAAGGGTTTGCCGGTGCCCGGAAAAGTGTACCCTTTGCTGTTAAATATCAGTTCGTCTTTCAGCGTTTTAACATCTATTGATCGTATTTCGTCGTTCCCGATATACGAATACTTTTCGCCCCCGTTTGTCCAGTTAACACTTTGCGGGCCCTGGTTACCGTAAAGACTTCCGGCTGATCTTAAGGCCTCCGAAAGGCTGCCGTATTCTTGCTTGGCTTGGGCAAAAGTTGAGGCGGATGTGATTAGAAAGCTCAAAGCGAAAAGCAGAAAGCAGCGAAAAATCGAATTTGTCATGTAATTGATATTTGAAATGATAAAGCTAAATAAAAAAGTGAAAGCTAAAAGACGAAAGGTGGGTGAAAGCGAACGCTTCCCTGTGGGAAATATAATGCAACAGATATTAGTTTTGGGAATGTTGGATATCCTGTATCTCCAACGAATGCCGGAACGCCGCTTGCCTCCATATTATCGAACTCTTTTTAGAGTTAGCGAGTCTAATCCTTCTTCGAAATTTATTCTATTTCTAAGCCAATATTTTTGTTTTTCATTTTGGTAAAGCTTTGGTAAATTTAACAAATCCTAAACATCAAATATTTAAAAAACTATGGTAATTGCAATTTTATGTTGTCATGAGAATTTTCGTTTGAATTCATGGACTAACCTATTACAATAACATTTCCATAAAGTCATATGAAAAATTGGATCAAATGTGTTTTATTTTTAAGTATTTTCTCATCGTCTTGCAGAAAAGATAAAACAAAGTTTAATAACATTAAAACAGTTAACTCCCAATTTAAAATTTCGTGGCAATCCGATTCGAATTTTGTTGCGATTAAACCAAATTCCAAGAAAACCTTGTCATTGACTGAGAACAAATCGTGGAGTAATGGATTTCTTGGAATGTCGAGGAATTTTGCATATAACTACCTCGAATTATCTGCAAGAAATGATTCAGTCGCGACCGAGGCAAAACTTTTTGTGAAATGCGATTCTTTACCTGAACCTGATTGTCTCCCGCATTTTAATGACATTCCAACCATAATAAAATCGAAAGATTCAATTATTTCGAGGGCTTTTCAGATATCGTATCATTGCAAGCAGAAAGTATTCGACGCTATATCAATATCTGATTTGTCTGCGAACGAAGTAAAATTTCAGCTAACAAAATCCACAATGTTTTATTTCAGCCGAGCTCATTTTCAAAATATCATATTTAGTGGAAATATATATTGGAAAAAGAACGTTAAGCCGCGAATTGATATCTATAATCCTTGGGGAGAGTCAAAATATGTCGTTTTCGAGAATATAAGCATTGGAGAAATATCGACTATTAAAACGAATTATATAACAATATCATCTTGCGATGTCTTGAAAATATCTTCGATAAATTGCTCCAAAGCAGAAGGCGTTTTGCTTAGCGACGTTCGATTTGTAGACTCAACCTCATATCTGAACCTCGACGTCAATAGATCAGAAAATGATGCTGTCAATCATAATGACAAAACGTGGTTGATAGTTTCTGATAATGTCGACATTAACAGACTTAGGTTCGATTACACAAATTTCACATATCTTCCAGGCTCCAATTATTTAAAAAGTAAAAAAATATTTGGACAGATAATAATGCAACAAAGAAAAGAAAACCACGCTATGGGAATGATTCAAGCTGCTATTGATTCTTCGAAATTTGAAGACGAGCAACACCTGATCAGTTCATTATTTATACCAATAAAATCGTGGTGGAATAGCTACGGTTACGATAAAACCAAAGTTATTTCTTCTATTATCGTATTATTTGGCCTGGTTCTATTTATAAATTTATGTGTCTTTAAATATTTAATACAATGTTACCCCTTTAAAGAAATATCCGAAAGTTTTAAAGATTTGACATGGAAAACGCACAAAATCAAGACTTTGACGACGTATTTGTTTTTGTGTTTTTTTTATACGGGCTTTGTGTTTTTTGGGTTAAAATTTGAAGTGGACAGATTGAAAATGACATCTATTTGTTTTTCGTTTATTGTAGTCGTCGAATATGTCATCGGCATTATCTCAGTTGCCTACCTAGCTAATTTAATAATATCTAAATAAATTGACTGATTTGCCAAAACGTTGTATGAGCGTTGCAACTAAGCAAAATTAAATTTTTGCCTAAAGCGAAGGTGTCGGAATATAACATTGTTAAACCATCTATAACCATCCGCGCCGCCGTTTGCATTAAACCCCGAAAAGTAATAACTTTAGAAAAAGGTCAGTTATGTTTAAAGCATTAGACAAGGAATTATTTCATTGTATCCTGCAGCTTAAAACCTTTCTTAAACGGCGGGAGTTAAAAGCCCCCGGGATTTCCATCGAACAGTATAATCAGGAGATAAACGACGCCATTGCCAGAGTGGAAGCTGGCGAGTTTTATACCCATGACGACGTAGAAAGCATGGCAAAAGAATGGTAATAAATATCCCGGCTTAGAAACACCAGGCAAAAGCCGCTCGATTATTAATACTGATTAAATTGGACAACATCAGTCGTTGTTGATAACGCCACCAACCCCAAACAAAATCCCAAAAACGTAAAGCCCCTGATTGGCAGGGGCATTTACGAACCAATTATAAACCTATTGTAGAGAAGAACTTATTTGAGGCGTGAGAACGGATTCGAACCGTTGTAAAAAGTTTTGCAGACTCCCGCCTAACCGCTCGGCCACTCCGCCATTTTGTTTATTGGGGTTTCACAGGCAAGGGCGACTCCTTCAACGTATCGATAAAAAGCCGCTCGCCGTTCCCCGTGTCGGTATTGCTGTATTTACCAAGCAGGATACTTTGGCCTGCAACACCCGGATTGTTCCCGTGACCCAACGGCCACGAGCCTTTTGTATCGCGAACCTCAAGCCCGGCCAAACGTGCTGCCTTCAGGCCAAAATCCGTGCAGTTGTTGGTGCTCAGGTTATACGTCAGGCCCTCATATTGCTGCGTAAGTTGCAATATTTTTTCAAAGCGGCGTTTCGAAATGAATTTCCCAACCACCTCGTCCCACGCGTGGGCCCCATCATCAGTAAATTTTGAAGATGACGACGGCATCAGCGGCGTGGCCGCGAGCAGGTTATCTTTATGCGGACCAAAACCAAATGAAAGCACAGCATAAGAATAGTCGGTGTTGAATTTTATCAGCGTAATAAAAGTATGCCCTGTGTAGATGAGCTTATGTACTTTTGGGGTTCCGCGCACCGGTTGCTTTATATGTAGTATCATGGCATAGGCCAGCGCCTGCTTGCCGTCATTAAACTTTTCCAGGATACTGTCGACCTTAATGATAGGGCTATCGGAACGCGCGGCAACATTGTCGCCCGGCTTCAGCTGGCTTTCCAGGCTATACTGGTCCGAATCGGTAACCGGCACATTATTACTGACAATGCTATCGGGCATAAGCGTTTTCAGGTAGCATTTCATGGCCAAAGGGTAAAGCCTCAAATGCGTAAACACTTGTGCCAGTCGGCTCCATTGTTTCACCTCCGGTTCGTTATAAGTGGCTTCGGGAACCTTCAGCGTTTTTAAGAAACGAAGAAGCTGCTGCCTTTCAGACCTCTTTTTCAGATTCAACGATGCCGGCAGTCCCGACACCGGATTTATTGATGCCGTATCAGTAAAAGGCCGGGCGGCTATAAAATCCTGCCCAAGGGCCGTAAACGACAAGCCCGCCCACAATACCAGCATAAAAAGGTATTTGTAAATTTTTATTTGTTGTAATATCATAGCCAAATGCTGTGGTAGCATTATCAAAATATCATTTACTTCAGGCCGATCTTCTTGCTTGCTCAAACTGTACAGCGCCGGTAGCTGCCAGTATTACTTCAGCCAACGGAAGGTTGGTGTGGAGGTCCTGGTTGGCATAATCAAAAGTCACCCGGTATCCGCTATCCAACAGGTAAAGCGCCGGGAGGGATATGTTATGGTTAATGCCGCTATAACTGCCCCATGCCGGGCTCTCTTCCGAGTAAATATGTAACAACGTAGCCAGGTGGTTATTGGTGTCTTCAACAACCTCGATGGACCAATTTTTTTCCCAGCTTAATTGTTGAAGTTTTTTGATGGAGCCAGCAGTAATCACCAGCAGGTTGATGTTATGGTCCCGCAGTTCGGTTTGAACAGCCTGCAATTGCTGGAGGTGCCCGAGTGACACGTCGCCCCACTCCTGTTCATAAAAATACAATAACAGGGGTTTGCGGCTGTTGGTAAACGAATGAACGTCGTTATTCAGCGCTATTTCATTAAAAAAGGGGTGACTGCCGACGGTATTATCCGAGGCGCTTAAAGCTGGAATTACCGTACCGGCCTTTACGGGCGTTAGTTTTTGAAAGCCGGTAACAGCAAATTCAGGGTCGGTTGTGAGTTCGATTGTCTCCAAACGCGAAAGTTTTAATATAGAGGAACGCATAGTATAGTATTAAAAAGATTAAATAAAATTTGAGTTAATTTTTGCGCGATATAATACCGCTACCGGGGAGTTGATTGTTTCAACAACAACAATTTATGGCCGCTTTGGGTAGCGGCATGGACATCGGCCATTGGTGTATTTGAGCTTTGTTTAACATATTGATAAGGCAAACATAAAACATAAAATAATCAAATCAAAAAAAATCTATAAAAACTATAGATTTAATAGATTTAATTTATATTTGCATCCGAAAGTTCTTTAATATTTATCCAGAAAGACCGAGGGAAAGGCCCGATGACGTCTTGGCAACCTGTTGACTATTTAAGCTTATGCTTTAAAACAAGGTGCCAACTCCTGCTTCCTTTTAAGGGAAGAAAGATAATCAGCGAAATAAGAATATGGCTGCCGCCCGGCGCTTTCTGGTAAAAAAGAATGGAATTAAAAGACAAAAAAACACACCATGAAAATTTACCTCGACAACGCCGCCACCACGCCGCTTGACCCTGCCGTCCTTGACGCTATGACGCCCTACTTACTTGAACATTTTGGCAATCCTTCATCGCAACACCAGTATGGGCGAAAGGCCAGATCGGTGATCGAAGATTGCCGAAGTTCTATCGCCGCTCACCTGAATTGTTTGCCGGAGGAGATCATTTTCACTTCGGGCGGCACTGAGGCCGATAACATCGCCCTGGTTTCGGCAGTTACCCTGGGCCGCGTTGATCATGTGATCACAACACCCTTTGAACACCAGGCCGTATTGCAAACGCTGAAGTCGCTGGCGAAAAGCCATCATGTCCGGACAAGCTTCCTGCAGCATGATAACCGCGGCAACCTTGATCTGGACCACCTGCACTACCTGCTGCGGACAAACACGCGCAACCTGGTATCGGTGATGCACGCCAATAACGAGATTGGCAACCTGAACGACATTGAACAAATAGCTGAAACGACCAGGCATTTCAAGGCGCTGTTTCATACCGACACCGTACAAACCATGGGCCACTACAATTACAATCTGGCCACATTGCCGGTTCATTTTCTGGCTGCATCTGCCCATAAATTTCACGGCCCTAAAGGGGTCGGATTTTTGTATTGCCGCAAAGGCACGCAATTGACCCGGCTGATTCATGGCGGAGGGCAGGAAAGAAATTTGCGCGCCGGTACCGAAAACATACCCGGTATTGTAGGCCTGGCCACGGCATTGGACCTCGCTTACCAGAATTTGGCGAAGGACCAGCGTTATATACAGGCGCTCAAAGACAGGCTGATACAACAATTACAATCGCTTTTGCCTGAAGTACAATTTAACGGCAACTCGGCCGTGGCGGAGCAAAGCTTGTACACCGTGTTAAGCGTTAACTTTTCAAACCAACAACTCGATCTGCTGCGTGCGCTTGATGAACAGGGTATAGCCGTTTCAGGTGGAAGTGCCTGTTCAGGCGGGGCAGCCTCGCACGTGCTTAGAGCTATTGGCGTCGTCAACGGCAACACTATCCGTTTCTCATTCAGCAAATTCAACACGCCCGAGCAAATCGACCGGGCAGCGTTTGTACTGGCCGGCATTTGTGAACTTGTTGCAGCTTAAAATTTAAAAAATGGATTCCATAGGCTTCCTCCTGCCATTGTTTGTAAAAAACAAACAATGGCGGGAAAAGGCTGAAAATATCCCTCCATCAAAACCTTTCGCGCTTAACCCTTTACCTTTCACCTCCCAAAAACCTATCTTTGCGACATGAAAGGAAAAACGCCCAAAGAATCACACACGATAATGAATGAACTGGTATTGCCCAACGATACCAACACCCTGAATAACTTAATGGGCGGGCGCCTTCTGCACTGGATGGATATCGCAGCTGCTATATCGGCCCAAAAACACTGCAACCGGATAGTGGTAACCGCATCGGTCGATAACGTTTCCTTTAAACATTCCATCAAGTTGGGCGATGTAATAACCATTGAGGCCAAGGTGTCCAGGGCATTTACCACCTCGGTAGAAGTAAGGCTCGATGTTTGGGCTGAAAATATCCCATCAGGATCAAGGGTAAAGAGTAACGAGGCCTATTATACCTTTGTGGCGCTTGATCAAAACGGACGGACAATACCTGTGCCCGAGTTAATTCCCGAGACTATTGAAGACATGGTTTTATTTGAAGGAGCGCTCCGCCGCAGGCAATTGCGACTCATTTTGGGCGGCAAAATGAAACCGGACGATGCAACCGAACTGAAGGCTTTATTTTTTGGGGAAGAACCTAAATAAAAATAATCACAATCTCGTATGGACGCCTTTCCGCTTGATCTATCAGGCGGAAAAGATCACCCGTGGAAATCAGCCGTCTCTTCCTTCAAAATACTTAATACCTGCGGCGTGACGTTGCCAAACAAGGACAGCCCCGCGGCGCCATTTTTGAGCGCTACTTGTATTCCCTGGCGCAATTCATCATCGCTTTTAAAATCCGAAAGATAAATACCGGCATACAAAGGGAACGAGCCTGCCAAAAAGTGCACGCCCTCGGCAACGGCATCCCCTATCCAGTTTACTTTCTCTTTATAAAAACCATGATATATCATCGGGCAAACACCATCGAGCTTCCAGTTGGTCCAATCTTGTCGCACGTTGCGGCGCGCAACTTCGGGCGTTGGGAAAACGGCTGCGGTAATGGCTTTTTTATGCTGATGAGCTATAGCCGATAAGCTATTTACCACCCTGCTGATATTGTTATACCTGAACAACCGCCACGAAAGGCTGGCCTCCGGATATTGGATATCGGACAGATCAATCCCGTATTGCTCCTTAAACTTACCACGGCAAACATCGCAATAACAATAGTCGTAATCAGGCAGTTCCCTGGTTTGCTCAATCTTGTAATTAGCCCAAAGATTTACCGGCAGCACCACATCGCAATAGCGCACGTAATCCAGGTGAATGCCATCAATATAATCCTTGTCCAGTATCTCCGTAACCTGTTGCTCCAAATATTGCTGCACTTCCGGGCGACTGGGGCATAGCCAGCGATAATATTTTACATAAGGCGGTTTATCGGCACAGGAATCACCGTTGCGGTTTTTGCTGTACCAATCGGGGTGACTATCAATCAATTCAGCGCGGTTAAAGGTCCACATCCAGCGGTGCGCTTCAAGCCCCTGCGCTTTGGCGGCCCGGAAATGCTTTTCGCTATCGGCCTCAAAAAATACCGAAGTTATTCCCGCGGCTTTATAGGCGGCGTAACGCGTTTTTAACTCATCCTCGGTATCTTTCGGGTTGGGCCCAATCCACACCCAGTTTTTTAGTTTCTTTTTCTTGCTGCTTTCGGCAGGGGCCACGGCACTGCTTTTTAACGGCAGCTGCGATGCTACGCCAACCATTAATCCGGCTTTTAAAAACTCGCGTTTGTTCATTTAATTATTATTTTGCCTCACCTAAATCCTCTCCAAAGGAGAGGACTTAAACTTCGCTTTTTTATGTTTTTCAGAACCCTCTCCTTTGGAGAGGGCAGGGTGAGGCGTATCGCGTTTATTGCTTTAAACGGCCTACTAACCCTTCCTGGTTAATCGTCCAGGTTATATTATCCTTTTTATCGGTTATTAAAGCCATAAACTGGTGAGCCGTGGCTTCAATTTGTAATTTGTTGACACGATTATCGACAATAACCGAACTGCTCAGGCCAAACTTTTTCAACGATGCCTGGTAAACGTGATGTGTTTTTTGCCACAGTTTTTCCCGGTAGTAAACCAGCCATAAATATCGCTTTTGTTGCTCGCTGTAGGGCAAAACAAAAGGCTTATTGTTTGTAAAATCTTTGTTAAACTGCAAATAACCCCATCGCTCGGGGAAGTGCATATCCACCACGCCCTGCGGCGACCATACCCAATTATGCTCAGGCAGGTTATGACCATTGCTGTCCTTCAGTTTAACATATTTCCCGCTTTCGGCTTTGGTATCCCATTCCACCCGCGAAAAGTTGATCCGCCACATGGCCCCGTCATAAGGTACCTGTACGTTATTGCCGATACTTATAGCCCTAAACGGGATGGCTATTTCAATCGTCCAGCCGGTGTCGGTATCCGATGGATCATTTAATGTTCCCTGTACTTTAACGGCCGAGCGCAGGCCCTCGGCGTTCCAGTTAATCATAGCGGCACCGCCCTCGCGATAAGGTTTATTTAAAAACAGGTCGAAAACAGTATTTACGGCATTAAACTCCAGCTCAAAGTATTGGTGAGTAGTATTGTTTGGGTTGATAAAAACCTCGAAGTCGTTATCGCGGAAAACTACCGCATCGTGCTGTTTAAGGTAGGCCCATACGTGCGGATCGTTTATTTGCGCGGCGATATACAGGCAACTATCGTCCCAAAGCATTTTTGCATGCGTTTTAAGCGATGGTTTAGGCTTCAGGTCACCCTCAATATCATTAAAATCATCCGTCCACGCTGCCTGCTGCCAGGCAGCATCACCAATGTCGCCATCAATTACCGGGGCCACCTTCACATAATTTACCACATAACTTTTCGGCTGGGTAAACAAGTTTGCAAAACCGTCAAACGGCGCCTGCGCCATAGCAGCCACAGGTATCCAAAAGAAAACCACAGCCGAAACTATAATACGCCGGCCAAATACAAACCAATGTTTATACATCCAAAATAAGGTAAAATAGTACACGCGATCACCCACCACATCAAGGCAATCCTATAATCCCACGAATCATGGTTCAGACGGCGCTCATCGCCAAAATCTTATCAAACTCCTCGGGCTTAACGGCGCTTACCGAAAGCCTGCCTAAACGCACCAGTTCCAGGGTTTGTAACGATGGTTCGGCTTTGATCTCCGCCAGGGTAACCGGCCGTTTTAACGCCTCCACGGGCGAGAACTCAACCACCACCCAGTTGGTATCGTCGGTGGTAGGGTCCTGGTAAGCTTCCTTTACCACTTTGGCTATACCTACTATCTCCTTGCCCTCGTTGCTATGATAAAAAAACGCCAGGTCGCCTAATTTCATGGCGCGCATATTGTTGCGGGCGGCGTAGTTGCGCACACCGTCCCAAAAGGTACGACCATCCTGGTTAAATTTTTCCCAGCTATATTTTTCAGGTTCCGATTTGACTAACCAGAATTGTGTGTTTTTGCTAACGTTAAGGCTGTTTTTCATATAAAAGGTGTCATAACAGGTGTCAAAAATACGCAGAATTCGGTAAGGATAAGTCAAGAAAATTATTTTATCTCAATCAATGCTGCTGCGATTAATCGTATATTTGCAACAGTTCCGAAGGGGATAGATAATAAAAAAAGCCTGAAATTTTCAAAAACTAAATTTAGTTTTTAGGGGATTTATAAATGGCTGATTTTAACTTATTTAACTCGCCAAAAATGGAACAAAAAAAGACCTCGAAAACGGATTCAATCGTAATCCAAACGTGGGGAACTTATGACTTTAAGTTATTCCCCGGAACAAACAGCACAAAGCCCTACGTACATTTCCTGTTTTTAGACCCTGATACAGGTAAGGAAGTAAGACAAAGAAAATTGTCGGGTTTGAAACCCGGCGCAAGCATAGCAGTTTTAAAGAAAGAAGCCAAAGAAATGGTATCCGACTTAATCGACTTATTATCGAAAGGCTGGAACCCTATTTCGAATACTTTCAACGATTTACCAATAACCCCACTATCGTCAGTTAAGGATTGCATTGAGTATTGGTTGAGAGAGCGAGAAGCAAAAGTGCTTAATAGTGCAATGAAGCCAAAGGCACTAAAAATGAACCGTTACTTAATGGATTATTTTACGAAATGGCTAACCGATAAAAAATTTCTTTTCCGAAAAGCCAATACGTTTACAAGAATTGACATTGACAATTTTTTGGAGAAGACTTCACAAGAAAGAGATTGGGGTAAAGTTAGCTATAACTACTACCGTATTTCCTTAGGTACTTTTTTTAACTTTTTAGTTACCCTAAAAATCGTATCTGAAAATCCCGTACAGTTATCAGCAAAGAAAAACACAAAAAGGGATTCATCCCGTTTCAAAATCTATGAAGAAAACGAATTAAGAACAGTAGTTGATTTGCTGGCAAAGGACGAGCGTTATTTCGGCTTATACGTAGCGTCAAAGATGGTGTTTTTATATAATCTCCGTCCGGTCGAACTTACCCGGATTCAAGTTAAAGATATTGATTTCCTGAAAATGCTACTAACGCTTAAACCTGAAAAAACTAAAAATAATAATGAGGCAATATTCAAACTAAATGCTGAAATGTTTACATTATTGGATGATTTGGCGCTAAATAACCCACCGGATTTTTATTTGTTTGGGCATAGGTGCAAGCCTTCTGCACAACAGGTTCACGAGGATTATTTTGGGCAGAAGTGGCGGATATTTAGGACTGAATACGGCATATCAGAACACCTAAAGTTCTATGCCCTAAAGCATTCAAGTAACTACTATGACTTAGAGGACGGCGCAAGTTATGAGGAGATAAGACAGCGAAACAGGCACGGTAATTTGCAGGTGACTACCTTATATATCAGGGAACGGCTTCATAAAAACCATATAAAACCCTCTGAAAGTGCAAGGTTTTAAATTATTAAGCCTCACTATTGAGGCTTAATAATTTAATTTAATAACGCTTAAATATTAGCTATCTAAATCCCATAAATTAGGGACAATATAACACGTAAGCGTTTTATCCAATTGACAAAACCTTACGTCAGGATATGATTGTGAATGGTAAGCAATCGTTTGATTTGAAAAAAATTGCAATACGGCGATTTCACTACTTCTTGCATAAAATTTATAACTGCCGGAAAATTCAGGCACAGGATTGCTACCGTATATAGGTTTACATTCAAGTTTAACTTCTACATCATCAATTGAGTTAAATTCTTCGCGCGCAAAATTTTTATTGATTTCTTTAAGAAATGATTCGGTGTCATCTAAAATGTATTTTTCAATCGATGCCTTAGCCTCTTCAAGAAATTCCAAGCCAGAAGTTTGTCTGTTAGAAAACGCAGAATTAACTATGGAACTTATTTTTCCTACGTCTTGATAAGAGAAGGTATTAAAAATCTCAACTTCTAATGTTGCTTTTATTGGGGCCATGGGTTTAAGTTTTTACAAATATAATAATTTCTGATTGACCTAATTACCTGCGAGAAATTTAATAATTTCATTTACAACAATACCACAAAAGTCTGTATCAAAAAATATTAATGGAGCAAAATTCCATGTATTGGCGATCGGTAAATTTTTAATTCTTAGTGTTATATTTAAACAATAATCAAACGTAAAACCTAATACAAAGCGATGAGCAAAAAAGAACATTTTAAAAATTACGAGTATATTAAGGACTTAATTGACAATGGGTATGAATCAAAACTTTTTTCATTCAATTTTTCTGACGACACCCAAAATTCCTGTTTAGTAGAAATAGTGAACAAAGGCAGCAAAACCGTGTATAAGGCACGATTCGGATTATCAGTAAACAGAAAGAAAGAAGTGATTGCTACTCTATTGGGATTCGATGCAATTTTCTTTTGGAATAATTACGGCATAAGAACTTATAGCCCCGAAATAATCACTCCGATTAGCCATTTTAAGGATTTGTTATATTACCAGTTGTTGGAAATTGAAACGCCGCAGTCTTTTAATCAAGTCTTTCACAATATTAAAGTATAGGTTTTATTGTGAGTTGAAAACATGAAATAAATTGCTAAAATATTTGGTTTTTTCGTTTTTTATTCCTATTTTTAGGGTATAACAATATCCACTCTAAAATTGTGAATAATATGAATATCCTTTACGTACGAGTATCATCAGTTGACCAAAACATCGACCGTCAACGGGTTAATGAAAATGACTTTAATTACATTGTTGAAGACCGTTGCTCCGGTGCAATATCGTTCTTTGCAAGGGACGGCGGGAAAGAAATAATAAAACTGATAAATAAAAAAGCTATCACCAATATTTCAGTAATTTCAATTGACCGTTTAGGCAGGGACTTAAAGGACATATTAAATACCATAGAGTTTTTTAATGGAAAACGCATTCCCATTCACTTTATCTCGCAGGGCTTAACGACACTTGACCTTAACGGTAATGAAAACACCGTATGCACTTTAATGATAGGAATTTTAGCATCAGTAGCGCAGATGGAACGGGCGCAGATTAAAGAGCGTCAATTGGAAGGTATTAAAATAGCCAAAGCGAAAGGTAATGTCTTCATGGGTCGCAAAGCTGGCACCAATGAAGATACATTAAAGTTTTTGAGCAAACCCAAAAACAAGCAAGCACTTGAATATATGAAAAAAGGTTATTCGCTAAGTGAAATTTCTAAGATAGTTGGCGTGCACGCTAACACGTTAACCAAAATAAAAAAATTAGGATTTATGGCAGCAGTTTAATTGTCGCTTTATCCACCCTTGTAGTGTCATGGAACGGTACTTTTTCCCGTTTCTGATATAAGAATCGAAATAGTTAATGATCCTCGCCCAGGGGGCGGGGATCATTAACAGTCATTATGGTACAGGCTAAACAGGGTTTTAGGGTAAGAAAGTACAGTTATTATTCTTTAATAGGTAAGGCTTTTTAAAAAATACTAATGGTTTAATTCTTGTTGTTGTTTATTGTACGCTGCCAAGTAATTAAAAACAAGGGAAGTTTCATCGAACGTACAACCAAAAGTATATTTGCTACAAGGCAACACTTCCTTTCCACTTATGTATTTAACTATAGTGTTATGTGCAATGTATAGAGTTGTAGGGTATAGGTAATTCTTTTTATCACTTTCATACATATACTCCAATGCTCCATTGCGAAAATAATATCTTTGAGTACGAAGATTACCACCAGTTAAATCGCTTGTTAGCGTTATCAGTACGACACCAGACTGATTAGTATAAACTTTTGCATCGTACATGTTATTGCTGAAATCATTATGTTTTAGTTTATTGGAATCGATGGTTCTTACATAGTCATCTATGGCTCTCAATCCACTATCATTGGCAGCTATTGGAACTGGCTTTTTTATAAGAACATCACCAAAATGAGGGATATTTACGGTGTTGCCGTCGGTAACAGCCAACACCTTTTTTATTATTCTATTTCCATAGCCATCATTTGAGTTTACAAAATAAATTAAGAGGTCTTTAGCTTCCTTATTTTCTAATACTCTATTGTAGTAAATCATATAGTGCCCGGCAGCGTACATATTATCATCTAAATCCGGCTCACCTAATAAGTCTATAGCTTTCCTTGAATTTGCATCCATCAAAGCCATTGTTAGGTCAGAAATATCTTTGAGACTTTCAATGTTAGTTGATGCGTTACTGTTTGAAGTTTTGGTTTTGCAATTAGTAAAGCAAAAAATAATTAAGCACGATAAGATTAGTTGTTTCATGTGAGAAAGAGTTTAAAAAAACAAGGTATGGCTTTTAAGCCATACCCTAAAATGTTTTTAATAATTCTATTTGCCGGGTATGGCAAAGCATTTCAAAGACCCGGATGCGATTGAACGAATAGCCAAAAATGTCCGTAAATACCGTACTGAAAAAGGCATCAGCATGGAAAGACTTGCCATTATTTTAGGAATTGAATATTCCACTATCGCAAGGCTGGAATATCAACAAAGTAACCCATCGATAAGCCTTGTTTTTGCAATTGCAAAAGCACTTGAAATTGAACCTTACTTATTACTCCAATAGCCCTGTAAAGTTTGCTCAAATATTAATTGGCAAGCAGATTTAATAAACTCCGGCAGCGTATCGCTTACCTCCAATACCAACTCACCATTAACAACATTCAGTTTTGTATCATGGCAAAGTTCCCGGTTTAAATAACTCTTAAACCTCGTTTCTAATGCATTCATTAAGCTTAGGAAATGTTTAACTTTTTTTTCAGGTAGAGTAACGATCATAGTTTTGGTGCTGAATTGGTAACAAATGATTTATTACTATACACCAAATAATCAATCGGGATGTTTAATCCTTTCCCCGCTTTGTAATCCTTTAAAAGCGCCATTTTAGCCATTTTAAGGTCATCGAACGTCTCCACCAATGAAATCTCCCACGTATCAATCAAGAACTGTGTAGCGTCACTATTTGGGTTCATTTCTAATTGCTTAAAACAATAGTTTACCGCGTTTAAACGATGTTCATTGGTGGACATATATTTCAACCGGAAAAAACCACTCCCCCATTCTTTTCTAAAATACTCTTCCAAAATATCCATCGGTAATGGTGATTGAAAAAGTATGTGAGAATGATAGTTCTCTCCGTAGCTTTCGTGTACTTTTAGATAGTTGGTAATGTAGTCACATGCCACCAAACCTTTCAATAAATCCTTAACTGCCTTTTCCTGCATATTTCCAGTAACCAATGCTTTGTTGGTGACCGTTAATGAATAATTAAAAGGATATTTAGCCCATGCTGTACGTAAATCTCTCACATACTTTGCTACAAAATCCATCGGGTTAGTAACTTTCACTAATGCTTTTTTTATTAATGCATCGCCTTTAACAGTTACGTTATTCGCTGCTTTTTTCCTTGCTCTGCTTCTTTGTTGAGACTCCCTGTTGCCTTTTTTACGAGCGGCTTTTCTTTCCTCGTCGTTGTTGTACTTCATTTTATTTGTTGTTGTTATTTTGTTCTTTGAGATAATATTATTGCTGACATACTTAATGCTTACGGCAAAAGCTTCAAGTAACGGGGGGTACTGCTTTTGAAAATAGTATTCCCGTTTGTCTCGTTTATTTATTATAAATACGGCTTGAAAATTTGATAACAGGTTAAAGCGCAGCGCATACCATAAGATGATATTATGCTGACATTTATTGAAGTCTCAAAAAATAAAAAAAAATTTAGAAAATATCCGTAGCCACTTATCCTCGTCCTTTTGCAAACTTAAAGCAACAACCCTCATTTGTCAAGCAGTTTGCCTGAAAATACTTTCTAAAAAAAAATTTGAGGGTACCTCAAAAAATATTGTCGCTATGGTACCTGCTTTAAAATTGAGGTTACAGTCTTTTCTTTGAACTGCGGGATATTTTAGGTGAGTTTCATTTTTAAAAAAGGTTTTACTCTAAAAATGTAAAAAGACACTCGTTTTTTTTTTAGAAGTTACACTGATAAACACCTCTTTTCGATATGACAGTTAATTGACAATTATTTTTTTACTATGCTCATTGCATATTTAAATCTTTTAAATAATTGATTTACAGACCATAAATCAATTATTTAACAAAAAGCAAATTTGCTTTTTGTTAAGCCTTTGATAAATCAAAATTGCTGATTTGGTTGCACGATTTCCGGTGCATAATTTTGTTTAACTATGAAAAGTGAAGAAGAAGAAAAAGCATTGAATGAATTAAACATATCATTTTTACAACTAAAAAGGGCCATTAAGAATTACGGCAAACCAGCCCCCGAAGATATAAGGAAAAAGGCGATTGAAGACGCTGTAAGCGGATTCAATCCAGACGTTGACGTTATCGTATCGAAGTCACATTTGGAGTTATTAAACGAATTAAAAATGCTTTCTGGTATCAAATTAAAAGTTGACGCAATTAATGATTATGTTGATATGATAAAAACCGCTAATGAAAAATCGAAAACATCAAGCAAAAATACACCTACGCAAGAGGAAAAAAGCCTATTAAGGAGAGTTAAACTCACTCAACCTAAAAGACGATTTTAACGGATAGGACTGTTAGTAATAAGCCTGTTAATCAGGCTTTTTTTATGAGGTAAACTTATCAATTTCCGGTAATTTAAGGTGTCAAATTAGGTGTCAAAACATGGCTTAAAAACATGTAAATTAACCCTAAACAAATAAAAAAACATTGTTTTTGCTATTGTTTAAGCAGTTTTTATATATTGTGTTCCGATTTGATAAGCCAATACTGCATAAAAACTTTTTTTTCAAATGTAATGAAATTGGCAAAATCAAGCGTTCCGGCGTTCCATTTTTCCACGCGGAACACCCTGGAACGCTGTGAAACACGCTCATTATCAGGCGTTTCACGTTTTTAATAAATTGTCAAATTCGTATAAGTACCTGATAATCAGCACTTATCAAAATAAGCCTTTTTGGTGACATCTTTACAATTAACTGGTAATCAGATGTTTCGCATATTTGAACAAGGCCAAAACTGTCATGTCCTGAAAAAACTTTACACTTTTTGATGATTAATCCTGATTTGAGTTTACACTTTGCTTTAGTGCTGTGATGGGTTTACAGTTTTTAAGAGTAAAGCGGATTAGTACAGTTAATACAATAGGCAACTTTATCTAAAATAATTTTGATGTGCCTATCCTGCAAAAAAACGCAACGAATGATGTTGAAAACCAAAAAGTTTAGCAATTAAATTTAATCCTTTAGAGGTACCTTTAGTTATAATTAAGTTAACAATATTGAGCTGAATATTATTTTAATAACATTAAGCACTTGAAGATCATCACTTGGAACTGCCAAATGGCTTTCAGAAAAAAAGTACACTTGATACAAAATGAAGCGCCTGATATTTTAATTATACCTGAATGCGAACACCCGGATAAGTTGATAAACGCCGGACTAAGTGCAACAAGTGTTTTGTGGTACGGGACAAACAAAAACAAGGGGCTTGCCGTTTTTTCCTTTGGTAGTTATCAGCTTAGTTCGTTGGATGACCACAACCCTCAACTTAAATTGTTCTGTCCAATTAAAGTAACAGGCGGCAAACAACCCTTTTTACTTTTTGCTGTATGGGCAAATAATACAGAAGATCGGGAGTATCAGTATATAGGGCAGGTTTGGAAAGCGATTCATTATTACGAAGGTATATTAACATCAGAACAAATTATTATTGCGGGAGATTTCAACAGCAATGTTATATGGGACAAATTGCATCGTAAAACCTCTCACACGATGGTTGTTGATAAGCTAAAAAGTTTGGGAATTTTCAGCACTTACCACGAACACCATAACGAGGTGCCAGGCAAAGAATTATCTCCAACCTTCCACCTGTACAGGCATGAGGATAAGCCTTATCACTTAGATTATTGTTTTGCGTCGGCGTTTTTTATGGAAAGATTGACTGCGGTGGAAGTTGGGGTCTATGAGAACTGGAAAACCCACAGTGACCATATGCCCTTAATTGTAAATTTCCGTGATTAAACGGCCTCCCTAAATGAAATGCGTATACACCTGTAAAATATCCCTCCTGTAACTTAATCCAAACCCTTTAGTCTTAGTCTAAAATTCAGATATTGCGCCATCATAAACCGGTGTTGTATATCCACAAAATGAAACAGAATATTGCTTTAGTATTATCGGGTGGCGGCGCCAGGGGGATTGCCCATATAGGCGTTATCGAAGAGTTAAAAAAACAGGGATTTAACATCAGTTCTATTTCGGGCACCTCAATGGGTGCGCTGGTGGGCGGTATTTACGCCATGGGAAAACTGGACGTATATAAGGACTGGCTTTGCACCCTCGATAAAATGAAAATGTTCCGCCTGGTCGATTTTACCTTCAGGGGTCAGGGATTGGTAAAGGGCGAAAAACTATTCAATACCCTGCACGAACTGATTGATGATTGCAATATTGAAGACTTGCCCATACCTTTTGCAGCTGTCGCTTCGGATATTATCAATAAAAAAGAGGTAGTATTTACCAGAGGAAGCGTACTGGATGCTATCAGGGCCTCTATTGCCATTCCCAGCATTTTGGCGCCGGTGAAAACCCGGGATGGTTTGCTGGTTGACGGCGGCGTGGTTAACAACCTGCCTATCGACCGGGTAAAACGAACTCCGGGCGATATTTTGGTGGCCGTAAACGTTAATGCCGCCATTCCGGCCGAAAAACCTTTAGCTGAAGAAAACGAGTCGCCCGCCAAACTTGGTGTTTACCAGGAAAAGATCCATCATTTTTACGAATACCTGCATAAAATAAACCCGTTGGCCCGCGAAGAAAAGTTTGGTTATTTCGATATCATCAATAAAACCATCAGCTTAATTAACTACTATAATTGCCAGCTATCGCTCGAAAAGTATTCGCCGGATATCCTGATCAATGTATCCCACGAATGCTGCGCCACCTACGACTTTTACAAAGGCGCCGAAATGATTGAAACCGGCCGCCGCGCCGCCCTTAAAAGTTTGGAATTGTATTGGGACAGGGTTTGATAGGTAAATGGAACGTGTTTAGCGATATCATTTCTTAAGTGACAACACTGTAACTTATTGAAAATATGCTGATTGCAGCAACTCCCCTCTTGAGAGGGGGTGCGTCTGGCTGAGTAGTGGCGGGGGTGTGTTAGCCAGCATTTCGGCAAACACACCCCTCCACCCCTCTCAAGAGGGGAATCGCACAGGCCCTTGTTTTGAACGCCGCTTTATACACCATTTTCAATCAATAAACTAATCGTTTCCGTTGACCGATTGATATTCTTTTTTCAATTTCGCATTAGCCCGCTCATCATCCAAACGCCTCGACGACACCACCACCAAAAGGCCAATGAGGCCAAGGCATCCCCATATAAACCCGTTAAAACCACCAATGACGCGCTTTGAGCCAGTATAGGTACAAAATCGGATAAGCAAAAGCCAGATAAAAAATCCCATTAAAAGTTATTAGGTTTGTAAAGATGGCTATTTTTATACTGATTAAAATCAAAAGAAACCATGAACGTGTATAACCTGCCGCAGGATATTTTCCCCGACAGCAAAATCTTGGCTGATGACATCATTATACATGATTATGCGGCCAAGGCAGGATCATTTAAGGGAAAAAGCGTTCTTCACAGAAACGCCATCAGCATGGTGATCAGCGGGGAAAAGACCATGCATTTTGCCGAAAAAACCATCGAAATAAACGATAATGAATTCCATTTTCTTTCTGCAGGCAATTGCCTTGCATCGATGGATTTAAGCAAGCAGGATATTTTCCGGAGCATTTTGATATTTTTTGATAATAAGGTACTGGTAGATTTTTTTGTAAAATACGATAACCTTATTGCCGCTTATAAAACCAAACCCATTGTCAAGCAATCCTACATTTCCTTCGCGAAGGACGAGTTTATCCGCAATTATATTGCGTCGTTATTATTGATCTTCAAAACGGGTCAGCATATTTCCATGCAAATGAAACAGCTGAAGTTTGAGGAGCTGATGCTTTATCTTTTGGAAAAATATCCGCTCACCATCCTGTCGTTTCAAAACCCTCAAAAAAACAGTTTTGATGACCTGGTTATCCGCAAGGCGATAGAAACCAATATCACCAATAACTTAACGCTTGATGAACTGGCATTTTTGTGCAATATGAGTGTATCCACTTTTAAGCGGCGTTTTTTAAAAATTTACAACACGTCCCCTATGAAATGGCAGCTCCGACGCCGGATGGAAATCGCCGCAAACCTGCTCCAAAACCATCATCAAAAGCCGGGCGAGGTGTTTCATCAACTGGGTTACCAAAATCACTCCAGCTTTACCCAATCCTTTAAACAGGTTTATGGCATTACGCCTAAAGAATATCAATTGCAAAAAATGAACGTTTAGCCACATTGTTTGACCGTAGCGCCTTAACTCATTCCGGCAACAGCCGGGTACTTTTACAAAAATAAAAAACACAAAAAATGAGTTACACTACTGAACAAAACAAGGCTATTGTTACACGTTTCAACAAGGAATGTATTGAGCAGGGCAACCTAAATGCCTTTAATGAACTGCTTGCACCCGATGTGATTAACCACTCCGCACCCGAAGGCCGGCCAAACGGTTTCGAGAGCTTTACCTGGTTCCTGAATGATGTTTTACGAAAGGGCTTCCCCGATTTAAAGGTGGAGATACTGGAGCAAGTTGCCGAACGCGATTTGGTGACCACCCGCAAAAACATTACCGCCACCCATACCGGCGAAATATTCGGCATTGCGCCTACCGGAAAAAAGGTTGAAATAAAGGTTATCGATATTATCAGGCTAAGCAATGGGCAATACGCTGAGCATTGGGGGCAAACTAATTTTTCGGATGTACTGGCGCAGTTCGCGGCAAAATAAGATGGAGGATTTGTGGGAAAGCCGTGGCATTTTATTCCCTTAAATTGCCCAACAAACCCGTGTCGTAACTGGTATACCTCCATCCTTAAGCGCTAATTTGAAGGTTTCAGACGAAATTGCCATTTGGTATGCAATTTGCCAAAACATGTTGACCCCGGAGTGATATTATCGGCCCGCGGTCAACATACGCACTGTCGCATAACAACCATAACCAAATGAAACTATTTCTACCCTTTATATTTTTCGCCTGTATGGCATTTTCCTCCTGCAATAAAAAAAGCACACCCGCCCCTCCGGTAAAAAAGGCAAGTACAACAACCGTAACCATAAATGGCACAGCCTACCCCACTACGGTAATTGGCACGCAAACCTGGACATCGGTTGATTACCGCGATCCTAATGCAATGGTGGTCCCTGTAAGCTCTTTAAACGATACCGCATTTTTGTATACCTATACCCAACTCCGCAACGTAACACCGCCCGATGGATGGCGCCTGCCCTCGGCGGCGGATTTTTTGGTATTGACGACATTTTTAGGCGGCACAACGGACAGCAAGGGGTACGGAACGGTAACAGGTTCTGCGGCGCAAATGCTCACATCAACCAACTGGCCCAATATTGCCGGCAACAACTCCACCAAGTTTTCGGCCAACTATGTTGGCGCCTATTACAGCGCAATTCCCGGTTATAACTTTGCAGGAGTTGGCTACTGGACAAGTACGCCCGACGGGGTTAAACAGCTTGATTTTTTTATCAATATCAGCAATTCAACAGGCTCGTGGGTGCAAACCGGTGCAATTGCGAGTGACCTTAAATCAGATGGCTTTTGTATACGATTTGTAAAAAGCAATTAAGCTTGTGTTCGGGCGTGTAAAAACCTACTCTTTGCTCAGGGCGATGATGTAATTTACAAATTTCTCATCGGCATAATTTGCCCGGTTAATGTGATTGAAGACCACAAATCCTTTTTTATTGATAACCAGCGTGGTGGGTATATTGCCAGTATAAACTTCATGCGGCAGTACCAGGCTGCCGCCATACACCGGGAAGCTATCCCCGTTATTTTGCAGAAATTTTGACGAACTAAGCAGGTTATTATCCACATCAACCGACAAAAAAACAATCTCTGGGTTATCCTTTACTTTCAGGTAAAGCTTATTAATAGCTGGCAGCTCGGCCCTGCATGGCGGGCACCAGGTAGCCCAAAAGTTGATAAAAACTACCTTGCCCCTTTGCTGCTGCAGGTCCACTGCCTTGCCGTCGAGTGAATGAACAATCATTGCCGGGGCAGGTAGTAATTGATCTGCCGGATCATGTTTCGGGATATCCGGCTTAAAAAAGCCGATCATCATCAGGCCCATAATTACCCAGCTTTTAACCCTTGCGCTATAAAAAA